>OGKD01000249.1_pt1 | contig 46579 bp, 39 predicted proteins | sample 1572371 | NCBI WGS metagenome assembly OGKD01 (sample SAMEA2582096, study PRJEB24529) | metagenome | biome: Human gut stool | place: China | collected 2011 | reverse complement strand
AGTGTTGTTGTAACACCTTGCTGCCGGCACCATTCGCTTACGGAGAGACCGCTGCCCCGGCATTCCTGTATAGCTATGTTCCATTCCTGCTTCTTGGCTTCGTGTTTCAGTTCATTGCTCGTCATTTACTTCACACCCTGAACATTATAGTGGTGGGAAGTTTCGCAATGTTCCGCTACTATTGTCCCATGTCTGTCCAGCCGCCCTCAGCTTTGACGGTTACTTGAGATGGCGGCCTTTTATATGCGGTTACGTTTTACGCTTACTGAGGGGCGGTCCATCGGACCGCCCCTCCTTGCTGTGCCGTATTCGGCTTTAGTCCGCGTTCTTGAGGTACCGCGCCATCATCGCGGCGACCTGCGCGCGTTGGGCATCTGCGCTCGGCGCGACACAGTTATTGCCGACGCCGTTCATAATGCCGTTCTGCGTCGCCCAAAGAAGCGCATCCTGCGCGTAAGCGCTGACTGCTCCCGCGTCCGCAAAGCGCAGCGTACCGCTAATCGCAGGTGAACCATAGAAGCGATAAAGCAGCGTCGCAAGCTGCTCGCGCGTCACGCTCGCCTCGGGGTTCGTGCCATCTGTGATGCCCTTGCTCTTGGCCCACTCGGTACCAACCTCGTACCACTTCTGGCCATTCTTGGGTGTGGTATCAATGCCCGCAAGTCTTGCCAGCACAGTATTCACCATGCCACGGGTCATGGGCTGACTGACACCAAAGAGATTATTCCCGACGCCATTGAATATATCACGGGAAGCGACGAAGTTGACCTCATCTCGACTCCAATGATTACGGGTGTCAATGAAATCCTTGGAGTTATCAATAATCTTCACCACCGTATTGCCGTCTACAGTCAATTGAACGCCGTCTTCGGTGGGCTTGGAATTCTTGACGATCTCCTCGGTGCCGTCCTCGTGGACGATGACCGCAACCGTGCCGGAGTTCACGTTGGAAACCGGGATCTCGATCTTCGTCTCACCTGCGTTCTTCGGCAGCTCGACCTTGACGGTCGGGGCGGAATTGCTGTCCTTGCCCGCCTTGACCTCGGTGGGCACCTTGACCGCCTCGCTAGACTTCTTCGCGTCCTCGACCGCCTTGTTGCTGATCTTGGCCTCCGCCTCGGTCTTGCCGTCCTTGTCGGTCTTGACCGTGCCGGTCGTGCCGTCGGCGGTCTTGCTCTCGGTCACGGAGCTGCCGTCCTTCTTGGTCGTGGTCTTGCTGGTCGAACCGTCCTTACCGGTGGTAGTCTCGACCACTGTGCCGTCGGGTTTTGTTTCGGTTTTGGTGGTAGATTCATCAGGGTTGATGGTCGTTTCAGTCTTGGTTGTGCTACCAGCAGAAGAACTGCCACCGCCAGCGCCACCAGTACCGCCTCCGCCATTCACCAGCTTAGGAATAATTTCAGTTTTATACTCATCACATATAGCGCAGGTGTAGAGCATTTCACCGTTTTCTCCATAGGTAGGTTGCTTTAAAATTTTGCCACTATCCCAATCATGACCCTTGGCAGAAACCACTTTCTGTGCAACGAGAACTTCGTTGCAGACGGAGCAGTGCTTGCCTTCCGTCTTGCCTGGCTTCGTGCAAGTCGCCTCGACCACCGGATCAACCACTTCCGTGTGACCCTTCGCGGGAACAGTTTCCTGCGCGGTAATCACCTCACCGCAGGCGTAGCAGTGCTTACCTTCGGTCAATCCAGTCTCCGTGCAGGTTGGGGCCTTTGCTGCATCGATTACTTCTGTGTGGCCGGTTGTAGGGATCTCTTCCATACCGGAGAGGATTGCCTCACAAACGGAGCACTTCGTGCCGGCTTTATGGCCAGCCTCGGTGCAGGTAGCGGGCTTCTCAGCGACGTCGACAGGGGTATGCCCGGTCGCGTTAATCGCTTCTGTCTTAGTTTCTTTGCAAACCGTGCAGGTGTAGGTCTTGACGCCAACATTCTCACAGGTAGGAGAGGTCGTGATCTCGCCCTCATTCCAGCTGTGGCCCTTGGCTGGAATCTCTGTCTGTGCTTTGATAACCGTTCCGCAGACAGAGCAGCTGATGCCATCCGTCAGACCCGTTTCGGTGCAGGTCGCAGGCTTGCCCGCAACGGTCTTCTCAGTGTGGCCGGTCGCGGGGATCTCTTCCATACCGGAGAGAATCGCCTCACAAACGGAGCACTTCGTACCGGCTTTATGACCAGCCTCGGTGCAGGTAGCGGGCTGTTCCGCAACTTCAACCGGAGTATGTCCAGTCGCGTCGATTGCTTCGGTCTTGGTTGCATTGCAAACTGTGCAGGTGTAGGTCTTGGCACCGGCGTTCTCACAGGTAGCGGCGGTGGTAATCACGCCCTCATTCCAGCTGTGGCCCTTTGCAGGAATGGATTTACCCGGCTTTTGTACTTTATCACAAACCTTGCAATAGGTATCGCCGGTGTAGCCTTCCTCAGTGCAGGTAGGCTCACGGCTACCACGAACCTCGGTCAGCGAGTGGTTATCCTTCCAGCTGGCTTTGAGGGTCAGGTCGGAGAAGGCGAGGAGCATTTCATTGTCCCATTTCTCGTCATGAAGCTCATACGTCTCGAAAGTATCGTAGCCAACAGTTCCGGTGATGAGCCAACCGGCGAAGTCATAGCCTTCGCGAGTAAAGCCACATTCGGGAAGCGTGTAATACTCGCCGGACCCGCCGTTGACGATTTTTACCGAATCCATCGTGCCGATGCCGCCGTTGGCATTAAAAGTGACGGTGAGCTTCTTAAATTCGTTGAATACTGCCCTGAAGTCAACGTCCTCATGCGGGTTGAAGCCCCAGCCGTCGATTCCCTTCGTCTCATCATAGGGAGTCCAGCGCATCGCAAAGACGTAGGTATAGTTCTCATCCTCGGGTCTGCTAGGGGTTTCGTTGTTCGAATCATCCCATCCAGCCGTATCCTCGCAGGTGTAGTCGCCCTTCTGCAAGACTGTGTCGTCCCAGTTCAGCCAGCGGACATGGTACTTGTGCAGCGTCCACTGGGCGTAGAGGGTGACATTTTCGTTGGTGGTGATGTTTGCCTTGTCGCCATAGGCCGTGCCGGTGCCGTCCTTCGCCGTGTTCCAACCGGTGAAATCATAGTCCGCGCGGGTGAAGGTGTTGGCGGTCAGGGCAGTCGCCTCATTGGGCTTCACGGTCTGCGTACCCATGGTTCCCTTGCCGCCGTTGGCGTCAAAGGTGATGACCGGGTCCTGAGTCCACTGGGCATAAAGGGCGGTATTCTCGCTGAATTTCACGGGCGCCTTGTCGGCATAGGCCGCGCCAGTACCGTCTGCCGCAGTGTTCCAGCCGGTGAAGGTGTAGCCTTCGCGGGTAAAGGTGTTCTTTGGCAGATCAAAACTCGTATTGGGCTTACCTGTCCAGGTAGGCATCGTTCCTTCGCCGCCGTTGGCGTCAAAGTCAACAGTGATGTTCGCAGCACCGCCCCATACGCCATCCAGATAGGGAATGGTCGTACCCGCGCTGGCATTTGCCGTCTCGGTGTAGGTGCCGTCTGCGTTGTGTAGCTTCGCGGCGGTGATGGGGATGGTCACCGCATTATTGCCATTTGCATTATATTGATAGGTTGCGGTTTCCTTACCAAGTATGCTCTGCTGCACATATTTGCCGGTTCCGTTGCTGCTGCAAATGTCAGCGCCGCCATTGGTGGTGTAGATGGCGCCAATAGCCGTTACGCTGCCGTTCACATCCATCTTCGCATCAACCAAGTCGTTATCGGAGCGGTTGTATGCCTTACCCGGCGCATAGGCCACGGACTTAAACTTGCAGGGACCCCAGACAAAGTTGTCGGAGTTCCACTCATCGCTGTCATAGAAATAGATATTCTTTTCGTTTGCAACTGTCAGGCCAGCGCCCTCGGCAATGTTGACCTCAACGCCCGCCAGCAGAGCTGCCGTCTGATTGATCGTCACATTTCCGGACTGGATATTGATGGTAATGTTGTTGGTGATAGGCAATACGTAGCTTGCAGAGTTGACATCCATGCCTGCAAGCGTCAGCGACAACGTGTTCAATGCCGCTTCGCCGTTTACTGTGAATACAAGACGATCCGTCTTTTCATCGTAATCCTTAGTAAAGCTACCGGATTCCACTTTGAACATACCGGTGTCGCCAATGAAATTAATAGCAGTAGTATATGTGCTCTTCATTGCATAAACGCCGCTATAAACCTGTTCATTGGCGCCGGCATTCAACGTCAAGGGAACTTCGATGTTTTGTACGAAGTACTGCGAAAATGGGAACACCCCATGGCCCATGCTGGAAGATGCGCTGCCGCCGCGGAAGTCTGCAATCTGATAGAATTCGTACACCGTAGCGCCAGATTCCGCCAAAACAGAGCCGCTGCCGGAGATAAAGCCCCATGCATAGAGATTACCGCCGTTCTTGACCGTGATGGAGCTGTTGTCAGCCATTTTGATATAGCCGTAATCACCCACAGGACGTCCCTGCTGGCTGCCGGCAGCGGCAAAATATCTGCCGCCCAAGCTAATCGCGCCATTGACTGTAATGGAGCTTCCTTCGCTCATCGTCAGCGTTCGGAACGGCTTCGAAGCTGCGCGGGGACGCCGCTCCCCGCGCAGCTTTGACCGGGCCGAAAAAGAAGGACGACAGATGACGGTATCGTCATCTGTCGGGCGCACTTTTTCAGAAAGTCGTGATGGGGATTCTACGCTCCCTCGTCCCCAAAACGATAACAGGAGGAACAACGATGGCTTACGCCATTTTACGATTTGCAAAGCGAAAGGGCGGTGCTGCTAAGGCCATTGCTGCCCACAATGAGCGGACAAAGGAAGCATACGCCAGTAATCCGGACATTGACAAAAGCCGCACCGTGCAGAACTATCATTTGATCGCGCCGCGTTGGAGCTACGGGCAGGAGATCCGACACCGCATCAGCATGGCGGGCTGCCGGGTACGCAGGGACAGCGTGAAATTTGTGGAGACTTTGATCACGACCAGCCCGGAGTTTGCAAAAGCACATGAATCAGAAATGCCGGAGTATTTTGAGCGGGCGCTCGGCTTTCTCAAAGAGCGCGTGGGCGAGGAGAATATCTTTTCCGCCGTGGTGCACATGGATGAGAAAACGCCGCACCTGCATCTGTGCTTTGTGCCGCTGACGAAGGACAACCGGCTGTCTGCCAAAGAAATTCTCGGTAACAAGAAAGCGATGATCCAATGGCAGGACGATTTCTATGCCTGTATGTCGGAACGGTGGCCAGAGCTGGAGCGCGGCGCGCCCGCGGTGGAGACCAAGCGCAGGCACCTGACGCCGCAATGGTACAAGAAAGTGACCGCGATGGACGCCAAGCTGGAGAAGCTGGAAACGGCTTTGAACGGCATCAATGTGCTGAATGCGGGCAAAAAGCGCGAGGAGGCCGTAGAAACCTTCAAGCAGCTCTTGCCGGAGGTGGAGTCCTTTCAAACGGAGATTCAGCGGATGCAGCAGGCCATGTCGCAATCACTTTCCATGCAGCGATGCAGCGCCGAAGAAAACGAAACACTAAAGGACGAGCTGGCCGCCGAGCGCCGCAAGAGCGCTGAGCAGCGCGCGAAACTCGCTGTGCTGGAAGAGCGTAACAAGCGGGCCGAGAAACTGCTGAGCAGAGTACCAAAGAAAATGCTTAACCCCAATGCAATCACTGACAAGTGTAAAGAATAGTAAAACAGGGACGTTCATCGAATCGCATCGCTTTTGTTGCCATTGGCTGTTTTTCTCGGTGACGAGTTCCTTGCTTGCAATAAAATCCGGCAAGCAGAGAAAAGCAACTGCGTCTCACCGCGGGATTTATTTCGACAGTGTTCGTGCCCCACATGGGGCAAAAAGGCGAAGCGGGAGCGCTTCGCCTTTTCGTGCCTGCGGCTGATATGGAGCGGTAAAAAGGGCAAGCGCCCGCGCGAAACCGCGCGGGCGCTTGAAACATATAGGTATTGAAATAATTACACGGTCACAACAAAAGACAAGCCGGTAAGCTTGGTGTTAGACGTCCACTCAACAATGGTTTTCACGCCTTCGGCAAGTATGTTACCGGTAACGGTGGGTGTCTGGCCATCGGGCATGTTCATGTCGTTGGGATTGAGGATGTCGTAGGGCAGCGACACTCCCTATGGGTCTTATGCTGACCCGAGAAGCATGTGCCATTTTACCTGCCGTTCGGCTGGCCAAAGCGTGGATTCGCTACACCGGAAAAACAAAAACCATTTCAGTCAAAAAAGAAAGTGAGGACTGCATCCATGAGCAGCTTGAAATATGAAATCACTCAGATGCTCTGCGCTTCGCGATCTGCTTCCACGCAGTTCGCTACCGCTCAGATAGCCGCATCCGCTCACTCGCTCTTCTGCACCGTCCAGATACCGTCTTTCTCTTGAGCCGTGCAGCCCTCTTTGACAAACGTGGTCGGATTGCCGGAGAAGCTGCCGCCCTCGATCACGATGCGCGGGTTAAGATCTTCCGCGGCCTTGACCGCGTGCGCCACAGCAACGCCGCTCTCCACGGTAAAGGTGCCATTCTTCACGAGGATCACGGATTCGTTGGTCAGCGCGGGATAATTCGCCTCGCTGTCGAATACAAGCGCGGCGCAGGGAACGACCACGCGGGAATCGCCGACCTTACCGGTCGCATTGCCGGTGCAGATGAACGTACCGCCGTTCACCGACACCTGACCCGCACGGGCCACGATGCCCGCGCCGCCCGTGATGTGGAACGTGCCGCCGTTCACGGTAATCTGATCCTTCCACGGCGCGTAGATGCCGCAGGCAACATAGCCGGCGGTCGTAATGCCGCCATTAAAGGTACCACCGTTGATGACGATGATATTGGGATTGCCCGTGCGCTCCGAGCCGTTGCCCGCGATCACCGCGTTGTCCGTCGAGGTAAAGGTGCCGCCCTCAATGAAGATTTTGGCGCCGGTGGATTTGCTCGTGATCACGGCGCTTTCCTGCGCGGTAACCGTCACATCGCTCAGGATGGTGGTTTCAGAGTTGCTGCCGACGCCGATGCCGCAATTTCCGGTAGAGACGACCGCGCCGTTCTTCACGATCAGCGTGCCGTTGTTGATGATCGCGGTCCCACTATGCGTGATCGTCTTTCCATTCAGATCAAGCGTAAGCTTCTTCCCGGCAGGGATAGCGACCTGACCGGTCACATCCTCCAGCAGCTTCACGATCGCGTTTTCGTCCGCCGCGGCAAGGGCATCAGCGAGGGTCGTGTACATCACACCGCCGACCTGCGCGGCGAAGGCGGCACTCGCCGCTGCGCCGACCGTCCATGTGTTGTTTCCATTGTCCTTAGCCTCATAGCCTGCGGCGATATATTTCGCCTCGGGCTGACGAGAGAATGTGCCGCCAGCGATAGAAGCGGTTCCTAAATACTTTTCGTTGTTGTTATAGCGATCACACAACAGCGCTTGATCAGTCTTGCAAATATAAGTACCGCCAGTGAGCGTCAGTTTACCAATGGCGCGAGTATCATGGTACTTTGCGGTAAACAAAACAGTTTCAGCACCTTCGTTCGTTTCAAAAGTACCGCCAGAGATGTTGGCCTTGTGCCAGTTCATGATAACACACTGAGAGGCATTGGAGAAAGAGCCGTCGGTAATTGTAAGTTCGCCAAGTTCATCGTTTTTGACGGTATTGATACCTCCGGAGAAAACACCGCCGTGAATGGTCAGCTTAGACATGGCGGAACTATTCGCATCACCGCCATTGCAAATCATACTGGAGAAATGACCGACGTTGGTAACCTCAACACCGGCGTTGATAGTCATATTGCCGCCCTTATCATTTAGGATGGTATAATAGCTATTGCCGCCGGAGTTATCTTTATTATTTTCAGGATTCTCTAAGCTACGGGTATAAGTACCACCATTCAGCACAGCAGTACCATAGTTGACCAGAGCAGCCTTTTGATGTGTCACATTATCTACAGTGCCACTGCCTTGAATGGTCAAATTGCCGTTATTGACGATTGTATGGCTATCTGCATTCGTCAGTTTTTTACCGTTTAAGTCAATGACGATCGTCTTGCCGTTGGGGATTATAATATTCTCGCTGGTATCCTTCACCAGCTTCACAATGTCGCCGCTCTGCGCCGCTGCAACAGCAGCTTCCAGCGTCAGGTATCCGTTGGTATTGCCGATGGTCGCAACGACTGTGGGGGCAAACGCACCGCAGGAGCACTTATGAGTAGTCTCATTATAGCTGTGGCTGTGGCTGTAACCGCCGGAGGAGCTGCCGGAGCCGGTGGTGGTCTTGGGGACGATGTAGGTCTGGTCGTCGGAGACGGACTTGCCGTTGACGGTCAGGCCGGTCGCGCCGTCCGCAACCACGATTTTGGTGCCCTCGGGAGCGCCGGTGATCTTGACGTTCTCGGCGACGACGAGCACGAGACCCTTGCCGTCAGCCTTGACCGTCTCGCCAGCCTTGTCCGCATAGGTGCCGATGGCGCGGTCAAGAATCGTGACGGTGGCTGCGCGGGTGATGTTGTTCTGAGGAGCCAGCTGGTCGGCAGTCACGCCGCCCACAATACCGGCTCTGATCAGAGCAGCCAGCATGCCCCGGGCATAGGACGCCACCTGCGCACCGTCCGTGAACTGCGTCAGATTGGGGTTTTCGATGGGCTCGATACCCAGAGCGCGGCCCAACATGACCATGGCGCGCTCACGGGTAATGGACGCATTCGGCGTCACGGTGCCATCGCCGTTTCCTTTCAGAATGCCAGCGGCGGCACAGCGGTTGATGGCGTCATAATACCAGGCGTCCGCCGGGTTATCGATGAAGCCTGCGTCCTTTGCGGCGGGCAGCTTCAGGAGTCTTGCCAGAATGGTGGCGAGCTGTGCACAGGTAAGCTGACCGTCCGGGTCAAACTTGCCGTTGCTGCCCTGGATAATGCCGTAGCCGCTCCAGCGTTCGATGGAGGCCTCGGCCCAGTGGCCCGCGGTGTCGCCGTAGGTAGGCTCCGCCGCGCTTGCGCCTACCGTGAACAGACTGACTGCCATGGCAAACGCAAGAATGAGAGATAATGCTTTGCGTTTCATTTTGATCCTCCTATGAGAGATTTATATATTCTGCAGCTCCCTGCAGGTGGGCACTTATTTCACCGGCTCTGCCGGAGATTCACTTAGAATCGCTGTGCATTGGCTCAATGGTCTGCCCGCGCAGATCGGACAGCCGCACCATTTCTTTCCCGTGCGGCTGCTGATGACCGAACGCCACGCATGACCCTTATCGCAGAGCCACCAGACCTTGCGGCGGCTGCCGGGCGTCACCTGCTGCGGTGTAAGGCTGCCGTTGCGCGTCGGGTGCCATTGCGAGGCAACGACCGGATCTATCGTCGCGAGGTCGTTGAAGCCGGGCAGAATCTTGTGGTTGGAGCAATACGGACAATCGCTTCCACTCCGCACGCGGTGAGCTATAACAGCCGGATAGGAATGTCCCTTTTCGCAGCGCCACCACACGCGGCGGTTGGAGCCGGAAGTCACTGCCTCCGGTATCAGAGCGCCGTTTTTCTGTCGGTCCCATTGGGCGGCAAGCTGCGGGTATTGCGAAGCGAAGTCATTTTCGCCCTGTATGACCTTTTGCCCTGCGCAGAATGGGCAGCCTGTTCCACCACCCGCGCGGGATGAGATGGCGGCACGGTAGCTGTGCCCCTTGGGACAGCGCCACCAGGCCTTTCTCACCGTTCCCGGGGCGACCAGCGTCGGCAATAGAGGAGCGTTCTTCTCGGTATCCCATTCGGCAACAAGTGCGGGATACCTTGCCGCGAGGGAGTTTTCGTCCGGCAGAACAACACGCCCCGCGCAGACGGAACAGCCGGTGCCCAGCACACGGCTCTTGACGACCGAATCGTAGGAATGTCCCGCAGGGCACCGCCACCAGACCTTTTTGTGGCTGCCGATGGTCAGGTCGGCGAACTTCAGCGGAGTGTTTTTCTCCGCATCCCACTCAGCCTCAAGGGCAGGAACCTGTATCGCCAGCGAGTTCTCAGGCGTTTCCTTGCGTCCGGTGCAGTACGGGCAGCCGCTGCCCTCCGAGCGGGAGTATACCTTGGCCTGCCAACTGTGACCCTTGGAGCACTGCCACCATACCTTTTGATGACTTCCGAAGGAAACGTTTCCAGTCGTAAGCGGCGCGTTGCGAACCTCGTCCCACTGCGCCAGCAGAGCCCTATGGCCCTGCTTTACGCAAAAGTCGTAGAACGATGTTCGCATCCATGCTCACCCCTTGCTTCCGATCCGCCAGCCCGTCCTTTCGGCGCTCAAACCGGCAATCTCCCTTATAGCCGGACAGTGGTCAATAATGTAGGCTTTGTTGACCATTACCCAATAAACGATTCTTTTAGGACCTTATAGTATCACGTTTTGTCCAAAATATCAATAGCAAGGTGCCCAAAAAGGTCTACTTTTATATCCGACAATTCTCGCGTTTAACGACTTTTTAACATATATTGCCGCGCACCCAGTACAAAAATGTGCTGTGTGCAATGTGCAGTTCTTTGCCCGCTGCCCGCGCCGACAGCTCACCGCGCTCCCAACGCGCCTTGACCTCCTGAAATCCAGCGGGCAGTTCCTTATAGGGACGTCCGAACTTTACGCCCCGCGCCTTTGCCGCAGCGATGCCCTCCGCCTGCCGCTGATGGATGAATTCACGCTCCGTCTGCGCCACATAGCTCAGAAGCTGGAGCACGATATCCGCGATCAGCGTACCGGTCAGGTCGCGGCTCCGGCGCGTGTCGAGCAGCGGCATATCCAGCACGACGATGGCCGCTCCTTTCTTTTTGGTAATAACGCGCCATTGCTCCAGGATCTCTTCATAATTTCGCCCGAGACGGTCGATGCTCTTGATGACAAGGGTGTCGCCGTCTTTCAATTTTCGCAGCAGCCTCCTGTAGCCGCGTCGGTCAAAATCCTTGCCGGACTGCTTATCCAGAATGATCTGGCCGTCGTTCCGCCCAAACTCCCGCAGGGCGATGAGCTGGCGCTCCTCATTTTGTTCTCTTGTGGAAATTCTCGCGTAGCCGTATTCCATGCACAGACCTCCCTATATGTAATGCCGCGAGGAGTATTAAGAACCCTCCCCGCGACAAGTATGACATATTTGTTCCCGCTTTAGCAGGTACGGGTTATTTACCGTTTACGATAGTATGGAAACATGCGGAATATAAAATCAGGACAGCGCAGCGTCATGGCAAAAAGCCTATCCGCTGCGCTGTCCGATGTTCGCTTATGTGGTCATGTCAGCGGCTTTGCTGTTCAGCTGGGTCACTTCTTGCAACGCCAGAGGAGGGTTACGATCTGCGCTCTGGTGCAATCTGCGTTGGGGCTGAACGTCGTCTCGCCGGTGCCCTTGGCGCTGTCCACGTCCTTAAGGCCGGAGACGTCCACGGTGACGATGTCGCCGCCCGAAGTGACCTGATCGAGCTGCTTGTCGGTGACCTCCACGGCTGCGGTGCTGCCAAAAACGATCGCATCCACCTTCACGGTCTCCTGCTCAGAGGAAACGGGGACCGTGATGGAGGGAGCCGTCACACCGCTGCCGCCACCGCTGGACTTGTGATACAGCTCAACCTCGCCGGTCAGTGTCGTGTAGTTGGTGTCAGTAGGCGTGAGGCGCCACTTGTAGGCCGTGTTGTCCTCGACCGTGGTATTGCCGGATAGGACATTTTCCTTGTCATCCACCCATTCCAGCTTGCCGTCATTGGGGTTCGGCGTGCTGCCCTCGATGGTCAGCGCCGCGTCCTTCAGTGTCTTACCGCTTATGGTGATTCTGGTGTAGTTCGGCGCGCCGGTGGGCGTGGCCGGTTTGATCATGAGCACGAAGGGAGCACTAGTGACGTCGTTGTAGTCGTTGTCGCCCGCCTTGGTTGCGATGACGCTCACGGAGCCGACCTTGACTGGAGTCAGAACGCCGGTGTTGGGATCGATGGTCGCCTCGCCTGTGCTGTTAGCAGTGTCAATGCGGTAGGATACAGCGCCTGTGCCGTCCACCCATGCGAACGTACCGTTAACCATCTTGTCGCCGTCCTTCACCTTGCCCGCGATCTTGCTGTCATTCAGTGTCTGACCATGGGTGATGTCCGTTGCCGTCACTGCGCCGTCCGCCTGCGGAGTGATCTTGTTTTCCGCGCTGACGTTGATGGTCAGAGTGATATCCTGATAGTTGCTCGTGGAGATTGTAACAGTGATCGTGCCGAGTCGTCCTTCGTCTGTGCCACTTCTGTTTGCTTCCAGCGTCAGTTCACCGGTCTTGCCGTTTACAAGGGTAATAAAGGAGCCAGTGCCCAGATCGGTAACAACCTTCTTGTCATAGGTGATTGAGCCATAGTCACAGGGAGCAGTCAGCTTCGGCAGCAGCGTTGAGAGAGCAAGAGAATAGGTCTTGTGCAGGCCGTTGGTATTCTATTATAAAGCAATAGTGCAGACAAAATGCGATGCGCCTGACCATCACGGAGTCAGAAACAGTTGACGGAATAAGATCCGCTCATTAAACTATAAGAGAAGATATGAATTTGGACCGGAGGTCTCAGCATGAAAAACGGATCCCAATACGGACTGTTGCTCTTACAGCGGTATTTATATAAACGTACAGATGATAAACATCCTGCCTCCGTGTCAGATATCCTTGCATTCTGGCAGGAGCATGGCATCCAGGCAGGACGCAAGAGCGTGTATTCCGCCATTGAGGTCTTGCAAAGCAGCGGTATGGACATCGTCTGTGTCAAAAGTACCCAGAATCGATATTTTGTCGGAGCAAGGCTATTCGAACTGCCGGAACTAAAGCTGTTGGTGGACGCGGTGGAATCCTCGCGCTTCATCACGGCAAAAAAGAGCGAGCAGCTCATTGAGAAGCTGGGAAAGCTCACCAGCGAGTCATACGCGTATCAGCTGGACCGGCATATCTATATGGATGGGACGGTCAAACCGGAGAATGAGTGCATCTATTACAGCGTAGATAAGATCCATAGCGCTATTCAGGAGAAGTGCCAGATCACGTTTCAGTATTTTGAGTACACACCGAAGAAGGAAAAGGTGCTCAAGCACGACGGCTACCGCTATCAGTTCAGCCCGTATGTCCTGATCTGGAACAAGGATTATTACTACGCTGTTGGCTGGTCAAATAAACACGGAAAGCTGGCGCAGTTCCGGGTAGACCGCATGACGGCAGTCGAACCGCTGGAACATACGGCAGTCCAGACACCGGACTTTGATCCGGCGGAGTATGTCCGCAAGGTGTTTGGGATGTACCCGGACAACCTCTGTACCGTAGAGCTGCTGTGCGATAATGAGGTCATGCGCAGCGTGATCGACCGCTTCGGTGAAAATGTGCAGACGGAAACTGTAGATGAACAGCATTTCCGTGCCACAGTCGAGGTCGCGCCAAGCCCTCCGTTCTTCAGTTGGGTCTTTACCTTTAGCGGTAAGATTCGCATCGTCAGCCCAGCAGCAGTGCTGGAGGAAATGCGGGATATGGCAGCGTGGCTGAAATAATTTCAGGATGGTGTTCCCTGCGGGGAACACCATCTTTTTCACGGCTTGCCAATCGAACGAATGTTTGCTATACTGGGGCTACAGTGTTTCCAGAGAAGAGAACACGGATAGGAGGTGAGTTACTTGGAACAGACATTCGGCAGCTTCGTTCGAGAGAAACGGCAATCTATCGGATTGTCCCTGCGCACACTGGCGGCAAAGCTGGACTTGTCGCCAGTCTATCTGAGCAACATTGAGAACGACCGCAGACCGGCGCCGACGCGCGCATATTTGGAACGGTTGGAGCAGGAACTGCATCTGAGCAAGGTGGAAACCGAGCAGATGCTGGATCTTGCCGCCAAGTCCCAGAATAACCGGGTATCCGCAGACCTGCCGGACTACATCATGGATCGGGAGATCGTCCGGGCCGCGCTCCGCACGGCGAAGGAGGCAGACGCCACAGACCAGGAGTGGCAGGAATTTATCGACCGGATTACCCAGCGCGCAAAGAAATCCAAAGAGGGCGGTGAAATAGACGCATGAAAAAAGCATATTACCGCGAACAGGCACTGGAGCGGATCGCCCGCGATGTGATCACCGCCTATGACCCCAGACTTTATTACGGCCCTCCCACAGCCATTCCCATTGAGGACATCATCGAGGCACAGGGGCTGGTGCTGGAGTATCAATATCTGCGGAATAATGGGCGGGTTTTGGGCGAGACCATCTTTGACGACGGTCTCACAGCAATCTATGACTGGGAAAACCACCGCTATGACCTTCTTCCCGTCAAGGGCGGCACCATCCTCATCGACTGTTCTCTCTGCGAAGAGGAAGCATCTACCGGGCGGCTGCGCTTTACCTGCGCCCATGAGCTGGGGCACTGGCTACTCCATAAGAAACAGTTCAGCGGGACCGGCGAAAACGCGGCGCTCCGTTCCGGCGATGAGAGCGACAACACATTGGAAGTGCAGGCGAACCTGCTGGGCTCTATCCTTCTGCTGCCGCTGCCGCAGGTCAAGCGCTGTTTCTATCAGCTGCGCTCCGGACGGACGAACCAACAGCTGGTGACGGATATGGCAGGTATCTTTCAGGTATCCAAACAGGCCATGCGCATTCGGTTGGAGAACCATAACCTGCTGTAAAAAATTTTCATGTACTGTTCTCAAAAAAGAGAACAGAGAAAGCGAGGCGCTATGTCAAAAACCAATTCCCTGCGCTGTCCGCTGTGCGGCAAGGGCCGTATCGCGGATATCCCCAGCGGTGCGGAGCAGTCTCAGTACAGGCTGTTTGCGCTGCACAGAGCGGAACACCCTGACCTGATCGCCAAATGCCCCAAGTGCGGCGAACAGATCGGCATCATAGTGCTGACACCGGATGCTCACCCCCTGATCCACGCGCCCATCCACTTTATGGGATATGTTCAGGCATAAATTAAAAATCCAATTGATATGACTTCGTCAAGCGCACCAGCCACCCATCATCGAATATGGGAACATTGAGTTAGGAGCCTTACAAGTAGCTTTTCAGCTATGCGTAAGGCTCTTTTTTTGCGCCTTTCTTCGGCTGAAAAGCGGAAAGGCACACAATGCGCAGACGCTGGCAGCCCTATATCGCTAAATATCCGTGACCCCATCTCAGACATTTCAAAAAATCTGAGATTGGAGTCATGAATCATGAAAAAATGGCAGGAAGAACGCAACTATCGGCGCGTTCGAAGCGAAGGTGGCGAAGTCATCGCCAATATCATCACTGTAGACGGTATGGACGTAGAGGTGCCGGAGGATGTCTACCTCGCCTATGCGCAGGCAGACCGCAGGGAGCGATACATCACAGAGGAACAGTCCTCCGGAAAACTGCTCTCTCTGGAGCAGATGGAGGAAGATGCGCTTTTGCCGGACTATGTCGGAGCAGAAACGGCCCCCAGCGCCGAAACTGAGGCACTGGAGCGTGAGGAACTTCGGAATCTGGCAGAACAGAAGCAGATCCTTTTGCTGGCGCTACTGTCACTAAAGGATACCGACCGGGAACTCATCAACGCCCTGTTCTTCGACGGCGCGTCTACACGGGAATGCGCCCAAAGAATGGGCGTCAGCCAGCGGGCGGTCATCAAGCGGAGAGACCGCATCCTGCGGGATCTCAAAAAGTTTTTTGAAAATTCCTCGAAATAAGGGTATTCACCGAACGCAATTTTCGGGAGGACAGTGAGGGGCTCCGAATCGCCCCTCGCTGTTCCTTGAAAATTGCATACCAGCAATACGGATAACCACCCGGACAGAAGAGCGATCCGCGCAGTGTGCGCCACGACCCGTGGGAAGCCTTGCAGCTTCCCGCGGCGAGCGATTTTACCTGCGCAGGGGCGGCGTTGGCAGCGCCGCCCGCAGAGACGCTGTCCGGGCAGATAATGAGACACAATGCACTGGCCAGCATGAAGAGGCTGGGCTGCTCCGGGATTGAAAGCAGTAGAGATCCCGGAAATACGCCCGTGAAGGTCTTGCCGGACCTTGTCCGTATTGTTCCCTTTTCCCACCGGGGCGCGCGCTGCAAATACGGTGGAAACGAAAACAAAGCATGACAGGAAAAGAGGTAATTATCGGATGAATACCAACGATAACAGGCTGAAAGCCCATAAACTGATCGACCATATTTTTCAGGACCTTCTTCCCGCCCACGGTATGGCGCAGCGTCCGGAGCAGATTCAATTGAGTCACCGGATGCTGGACGCCATGCAGGACGGGAGGATCGCCCTGTGCGATGCCGGGACGGGCATCGGCAAGACCTACGCTTATCTGGCGGCTGCCACGGCAGCGTCTGCTTTCCCGACAGGGCAGATCGCCCGCCCCATCATCATTTCCACTTCCAGTATCGCGCTGCAAAACGCGGTGCTGATGGAGTATCTGCCGCTGCTGTCCTGTGTCCTAATGGCGGACGGGATTCTTACCAAGCCACTGAAAGCGGTCATCCGCAAAGGAAAAAGCCATTATGTCTGCGACGAGCGATTGGACAGACGGCTGCGTCAGGTAAACCTTGGAAAGAAAAATCCGGAAGCGATGGCAGCGCTCCGGACTCTTAAGGAAACGCTGGACATGGACAGAGTTTCTCATCTCAGCGGCTATGACCGGGAGCGTGTCTGCGTACCGCAGGTCTGCGACTGCAAACAGAGGGACTGCCGCTATCAGCGGTTCCTCAAGACCTGCGACAAAAATCAATTTTTGTTTCAAATCTGCAATCATAACCTGCTGGTGGCAGACGCCATCCACCGCAGCGAGGGAAAACGCCCCATCTTCCCGGAGCACAGCATCATCATCGTGGATGAAGCCCATAAGCTTCCGGAAACCGCACAGCAGATGCTGGGTGTGACATTGGCGGCCGAAGAGATACGAAACCTTATCCTTCAGCTAAAAGAGGAACGGTACTTACTGGCGGCAGAAATGCTGGAGGACAGCACAGATCCTTTGCTGCGCAAGCTGGCGCAGCCCAGAGAGGAAGCGGAGCCGGTGGAAACCTGTTTGCGATTGCTGACCGCGCCATCCCGCACACTGCCCATCATCCAGCGGCAGATCGGCAGCCTGCTCTCCCCGCTGGGAAGCCGCCAGCTGAATACGGTGCTGGACGCGGTCAAGCTGTTCACCAGTTCCCAGACAGATATGATTTTTTACACTGCCGAAGATGTCAGCACAGGCGGCGCCATGCTGTGCGCCGCAGCCGGCGATATCACGCAGCGAATAAAAAAGATCCTGTGGCAGCCGGATCAGGCGTTTGTTCTGACCTCCGGCACCATGGCGGTGGGCAGCGATTTCCGCCGTTTCAAAACGCAGGCAGGATTAGAGAAGGGACACCGTGTCATGGAATCCGTTTCTCCATCCCCCTTTGACTACCGGAACAACTGCCTGCTCTACCTTCCGCAAATCCCGCCCCGCCAGAGAGTGGAGGATACGGATGTGTACTTTAATGAGCTGACTGCCGAGCTCGTCGGACTCATCAAAGCAGCCACCGGTCACGCGCTGGTGCTCTTTACATCCTACGCAGCCATGTCGGCTGTGAAGGAGCGGCTGTGGGAGGAATCTCTCCCATTCCCACTGCTGACGCTGGGCCGCAACGCACCCCACATCATCGAACAGTTCCGGCACACGCCGGGAGCGGTGTTGCTGGCCACCGGCGCGGCATGGGAGGGCTTTGATTTCCCCGGCGACTGTGTATCTCTGCTGATCATCCCACGCCTGCCTTTCGCCTATCCGGACGCCCGGAAGGAGCGGGAATTGGAAAAGTATCCTTCCCTTCACGCATTCATCCGTGAGGTAGCTGTACCAGAGATGCAGATCAAGCTGCGCCAGGGATTTGGACGGGCCATCCGCACGGAGAGCGATACCTGCGTCATCGCCATTCTGGATGAACGGGCCTGCCGTGGCCGCAGATACGCCCAGGCTGTGAGTGAGGCATTGCCGGAAATGCGGAGGACCGGCAGCCTGCGGGAAGTGACAAGGTTTCTGCGGGAGAAAAAGCCGGAGAGCTATTTTGAGGTGGGAAGATGATCGACGCAAAGAAAGAATTGCAGTATCGGCTGGCAGTCAGGATGCTGGAGCATCTGGCGGAAATCGGCCTGCTGAGCGCGGAAGAACTGTCTTACGCCAAGAGACTGGCCAGAGAGAAATATTCCCCGCAGACTGTTTGGGAATAGTGCTGGATATTCTGCGGATCGTGTGGTAGCTTGTGTGTTGACAAAAAAGATACAGGGAAGTGAAAAACATGGCACAGGTAAAAATCATCGCGCCGCAGACGCGGGAAGCGGAACATCTGCGGGTGGCAGCCTACTGCCGGGTCAGTTCGGACTCCAAGGATCAGCTGCATTCCTACGCCGCCCAGATCCGCAGCTACACGGAGGAGATCGCCCAGCATGACGGCTGGGAGTTGGTAGACGTGTATGCCGACGAAGGGCTCACCGGCACCCGGATGGATAGGCGGGAGGACTTCAACCGGATGATGGCAGACTGTCGAAAGGGCAAGATCGACCGAATTCTGGTGAAGTCCGTATCCCGCTTCGCCCGGAATACCAGAGACTGCCTGTCCGCCCTGCGGGAGTTATCCACCATGGGCGTCAGCGTCCGGTTTGAAAAAGAAAATATCGACACGAAAACGCTCACCACCGAACTGATGGTGAGCGTTTCCGGTTCTCTTGCCCAGCAAGAATCCATCTCCATCTCCGCCAATCAGAAGATGAGCTATCAGCGGCGGATGGAGCGTGGGGAATTTATCACCTGCACCGCCCCTTACGGATACCGAATCGTAAATAAGAAAGATCTTGAGATCGTCCCAGAGGAAGCCGCCACGGTGCGCTGGATCTTCGACGCATACCTCAAGGGGCGCAGCTCCGGATGGATCGCGGAGCAGCTGACGGCGAAAGGCATCCCCTCCCAGTCCGGCGCGGAATGCTGGAGAGAAACGGGGGTTCGATACCTGCTGACCAATGAAAAGTATATCGGAGACGCTCTGAGCCAGAAATCCTACAGCTGCGGTTTCCCCTTCGTGCAGAAACGAAATCACGGGGAACGCCTGCAATACTACACGGAGAACTCCCATCCAGCTATCATCGACCGGGACACCTTTGAGCGGGTGCAGGCACTGCTGCAAAAGAAAGCGCAGAAAGAGAAAAAGCGCAGAGAAAAAAGCCCTCTTGCCTTAAAAATCGTTTGCGGGAACTGCGGGACGGTGTTTCAGCGCCGAAGCAGCCAGAACGGATATGTGACCTGGGTCTGCCGAACCCACGACCGCCACGCCGCGGACTGCCCTGTAGGACGCATCCCGGAAACGGAGATCCATGCCGCCTTCCTGCGGATGTACCACAGGCTCAAAAGCAACGCGGACATCATTCTGGCCCCGGCCCTCCGGCAGCTGAACACACTGGGCACGATCTTGCGGCAGAATCATCCGCAGGTGCTGGCCATCAACCGGGCCATCGCGGAAGCGACAGAAGAAAGCCATAAGATCAGCACCCTGCGGGCCAATGGCTTGCTGGACGCGGATATCTGCGCCGCCCGCATGAATGCCATCAGCGCCAGACTGGCGCAGCTTCGCGGAGAACGGCGCAGGCTGACAGAGAACGAAGCGATAGACGAAACGATGGACGCGCTCCGCAAGGTGGAGCAGACGCTTCTCAACGGACCGGAACGGTTGGACGGCTTCGATGAAGAGCTGTTCGAACGTCTGGTGGAGAAGATCATTGCAGAGTCTCAAAACCGTATCCGCTTCCGGCTTTACGGAGGCTTGGAGCTGACAGAACAATGGGAGGTGGCGGCAAGATGATCAACCGCAAGGTGTTATACGGGTATCAGATTCAAAACGGCGCGTTGGAAATCGCGCCGGAGGAGCAGCGGGCCGTCAGTATGGTCTTTACGCTCTATAACGCCGGGGCTTCCTATCAGGCCATCTCGGACGCCTTGAACCGGCAGGACGTTCCGTATTGCCGGGAAGTGCCGCTCTGGAACAAGCATAAGGTAAAGCGCCTTTTGGAAAATCCCCGTTACACCGGTAAGGAGGGATACCCCATACTGGTGGAAGCGGATATTTTCCAAGCGGCGCAGGAAAAGACGGCGGAAAAGAATGCCAGGAAGCAGTCCCACGGAGAGAAGCCTGCCATTGCGCGGTTGACTCCGTACTTCCGCTGCGCCTGCGGCGGGAAGATGACCCGGCTGGGCGGCGGCTGGCAGGACAGCAGCAAGCTGTATCTGAGATGCGAAGGCTGCGGGAATACCGCGGTCATGGACATGGATGCGACGGTAAACGGGATCGTCCGTCAGTTCCGGAACCATGAACAGCCCAGCTGCACCGCCTACACGCCCTCTGCGGAGGTCATGCGGCTGGACAATGCCATCAACCGGGGGCTGGAGCAGCCAGACTCGCCGGAAGCGGTGATGGCGCTGATCCTGCAGGGTGCGGCAGCGCGGTATGCCTGCTGTCCAGAGCCGTCTGCCGAATCTGAGCCGTCAGATAGTCTGACAGAGGCGGATTGGAGACGCTTCCAACGAGCGGTTTCCCATATCACCATCTCACAGGATACCGAAGTAACTCTTATATTTACGGATAAAAAAGCGACAGGAAAGGATGAATGATCCATGGAAGCGACAGCAGCCACCTTAGAGCGGCGGGTGCGGGTGATCCCCGCAACCAGAAAACCGGAAGAACTGCACAGAGACCATGACGGAAAAATGCGCGTAGCGGCCTACTGTCGCGTCTCGACGGACAGTGAAGAGCAGCTCAACAGCTATGAGGCGCAAAAGACCTACTACACCCAGAAGATCCAGGACAGCCCGGATTGGGAGATGGCAGGGATCTATGCCGATGAGGGCATCTCCGGCACCAGCCTGAAAAAACGGACGCAGTTCAACAAGATGATCACCGCCTGCAAGCGGGGACACATCGACCTCATCATCACCAAGTCCCTCTCCCGCTTTGCCAGAAACACGGTGGATTGTCTGGATACGGTGCGGCTCCTGAAAGCAAACGGCATTGGGGTGTACTTCGAGAAGGAAAACATCAACACCCTCACGGAATCCAGCGAATTTCTCATCACCCTGTTCAGCGGCTTCGCCCAGGCGGAATCCGAGTCTCTCAGCAAGAATGTCGCATGGGGAAAGCAGAAGAGCGCGGAGGCGGGAAAGGTCACCTTCCAGTACAAAAAGATGCTGGGATACCGGAAGGGGGCGGACGGACAGCCGGAGATCGTACCGGAGGAAGCGGAGATCATCCGCCGCATTTACCACAGGTATCTGGACGGCTGCACCCTGGGACAGATCAAGCGGGAGCTGGAGAAGGACGGTGTTCCCACCGCACAGGGTGTAGAGCGCTGGTCTCCCTCCATCATCCACAATATCCTGACCAATGAAAAGTACATTGGAGACGCCCTGCTGCAGAAAACCTATGTGACGGACTGCATCAACAAAAAGGTCAAAAAGAACCGTGGTGAACGCACGATGTACTATGTGGAGAACAGCCATCCGGCCATTGTCTCAAGGGATCTGTTCAATCAGGTGCAGCAGGAGATGACGCGCCGGTCCAGCAAACGGAAGGTGCTGCAAAAGAGCGGAAAAACGGAACTTGGGAAATACTCCGGCAAATACGCTCTGACAGAATTGTTGGTGTGCGGCGAGTGTGGCTCCCCCTACAAGCGGGTCACATGGGCCAGAAATGGGAAAAAGCGCATCGTGTGGCGCTGTGTCTCCCGGCTGGAGTTCGGTACAAAATACTGCCAGCACTCTCCGACACTGGATGAAGGCAAGCTGCACAGCGCCATCCTCGCGGCCATGAACGAGTACGCCGCCATCCGGCAGGAGGTCTGCCCCGATGTGCTGGCCATGGCGGAGGAAGCCAGGCAGGCGTTATCTCAGGCCGGTGCACGGCTGCTGCAGCTGAAGAAGCGTATGGATGCGGTGAGCCGGGAGCAAAGCGATGTGCTGGATCGGCTGCTCGTCAACATGGCCGATACCGAGCTGAATGCCAGGATGAAAGCGCTGACGGATGAGAAGGAATCCCTTAAGGCGCAGATCGCAGACGCGCAGCAGGCAGAGGTCGATCTGGAGGAACAGGCTGCCAGACGCCGGCAGATGTGGGACAGTATCATGGAATGCGCCGCGGGCTATACGGAATTTGACAATGAGCTCGTCCGGCAGGTCATCCAAAAGATCACGGTGGAGGACGCGGAAACCATCCGCATCCAGTTCCGAGACTCGGATGTGGTGCTGGAACAGGAAGTAGAATGAATAGAAAAGGGAGAAAGGAAATGGCCATTTTTATAACCGGTGATACGCACGGTGATTTCAGCAGGCTCCTACCTGCAGCATTCCATGAGCAACGTGACCTGACCAAAGAGGATTACCTCATCATCTGTGGAGACTTCGGCGGTGTCTGGGATGGCGGCGATGCGGAGCAGCAGTGGCTGGACTGGCTGGAGACCAGGTCCTTTACCACGCTGTTCGTCAGCGGAAACCATGAAAACTATGATCTGCTCCGCAACTATCCAATCAGCCAATGGCACGGCGGCTTGGTACAGGCCATACGCCCCAGCGTCCTGCATCTGATGCGGGGCCAGCTTTATAACATCTGCGGAAAGCGGATATTTACCATGGGCGGCGCCAGCAGCCACGATATCCGAGACGGCATTCTGGAACCGGATGATCCGGACTATGAGCGAAAGCTGCGGCAGCTCAACGCCGCAGGAGCGTTGTTCCGTGTCAACCACAGGTCATGGTGGAAAGAGGAACTGCCCAGCGTGGATGAATACGAAACCGCAAGGAAAACGCTGAATCAGGCAGGGTGGGATGTAGATTACATCATTACCCATTGCTGCCCCAGCAGTGTCCAAGATGCTTTCAGCGGAGGATTGTACCGGCGAGATGCACTGACAGACTTTTTCGATGAGATTCGGGAATGCTGCAAATTCCAATACTGGTTCTTCGGGCATTACCATGAGAACATAGTGGTACAGAAACGATTCGTCATGCTATATGAGCAAATGCTTCGGCTGAAATGCTGAGATAAGGAATAGGGGCGTACTGACATATCGCTCAGTACGCCCCTATTCCTTATCTCATTGCGTGCAGTAGTGGACAGGAATTAAAAGGCGGTGTATAATTTTAATAATGTTGGTTGGTTCTACAACACAAATGATTTCCGGCTAAACACACGGAGAATGGCAATTAGGGATGGTGATGTTATTGCCTTGTGCTTTGTGTAAGAAAAATGTGCCATTGATGCAGAGCCATATTTTTCCGAAACTGATTTATAAGAGAATTAGGTCTCATCCAAAATCAAGATTTCGTAGTTTAGATAACTTTTCAAAAGCCATGCAAGATGGTGAAAAAAGGCCAATGTTATGTCACGACTGTGAAGAACGCTTTAGTGCGTTTGAATCAAAGTTTGCGACGCTTTTCCTTGATCCGTATTTAGAATCTGAAAAGCTGAAGAACCTCCATTCAACATGGGTGAACTATTACTTTTTATCTGTTGCATGGCGAGTACTTTGGGATGATTTGTATCGCATGAAGTCACATTGTGAACACTTCTCCAGACATATTTTTGAAGAGTATTGCGATGAATTGGGGAAATGCTTACTTGCGTTCAAAGATGGCGCAAACTCCAAAATTCCAAAACAATTTAAGACCAGAGTATACAAACTCAATCGACTGATTAAGCAATCGGAGGTAAATGAACTTGCCAAAGGATGCATTTTTGGATACTCTGTGTTCTTGGCAAAAAGTCATTCTTTCTCGGTGATTGTGTACTACGCTGGGTTGGTGTTTGTAACAGATTATATTCCAGATAAGCGGCGGTATATTTTTCTGGGTGGAAAACCCACTTTGTTTAAGACACGATGCAAGAAAAAGGAAGTAACCGAAGAACTAAAAATCCAGTTTTGCGAAATGGCACAGCAGTACAAAAAAGTTATGACTCCAGATATGAGAAAGAAAATTTCAGAGCGATACAACAAATGATGTGCAAAGGGCATCTTTTCTGTCGACACACGACAAGAAAAGATAGCGAAGAAATTGAAAGATTCTCCGCTATCTTTCTATTTTGGATGATGCAATGGGCCTTAATTCAGCACGATCGCGCGGACGGCTTCCATCAGCTCGACCACTTCGCTGCGCAGTACATAGGCAACGCTTTTGCCATCTATGGCGGCGAGACAACTGGAGCCATTATAGCGGTACAGAGAGATCATAACTTCGGGATGACCCTCGTTGCCCAGATGCAGCGTCAAGCTGGCCTCCAGTTGACCGGTGGCCTTTTCGGAGGTAAACTCCTCGGCGGTCAATGCCTCCAACGCCTTCTGCAGATCATCGATTTCGATTTCTCATCCTGGTAGAGACACTGTAGAGCCTTGCCGTCCTTTTGCGAAGCAATCGTGTATGTCACATTTTCCAGCGTTGCCTCGATGCTGTTCACCTCGCCGAAATCGCCGGGGGAAATTTCCTGATTCCGCAGGTCATCATAGTCTGCGGCTATCAGCGTTTCATAGCTGCTGCCGGAGAGCCGGTAGATAATTTTGAAATCGCCGATGCGGGTATAGTCTGTGATGTCTGCGGTATCCGCCTCCGAGCCGCTGTCGGCAGCTTCTTTCCGCTCCTCCGGAGCACGGCTGATGTGCAGAACGAAGGTATCGGAAGTCCCGTCGTCGGTATAATCCACGCGGACGGTCAGCTCGGGGTCGTCCAGACCGTAGGAGGCCAGCTCCTCATCGGTGACCTTAAGCTGATGGTTCAGGAAGATGCCCTTGTAAAAGCCAATGCAGTATTGCAATAATATATGTGACCATTATCAAAACCGGGGCTGTAGCGAAATAAAAATCGCTACAGCCCTTTGCTTTTTTATGGACAATTTAGCTACAGTTTCTCGAAAGAATTCGCAAATTTGCCATTCTTCCAGACGTTTATCCAAACATTGCGCGGAAACGCGCCTGTGCGGCGCGGCCCGCGTCGGTCAGGCCATCACGGTCGCCGAGCAAATAGGCGACGATGCGGGAGAACATATCGAGGTCGTAGCTGTCGGTGAGCGAGGCGCGGTAGGCGCTCAGCCTTTCGAGCGCGCGATCCTGCTCGGTGTCGTCGTATTGACCCAACCAGTTGAGGAAGCTGATGCCGCTGCTGCTCATCACCTCGTTCAGTCTGCCGCCGTCCAGAGCGTCGGGGCGGAGGACATTGTTTTTCGCCAGCAGCGCGGTCAGATCGGCATAATAAGCGGGGCTGCCCGTGCTGCAATCGCCGCTCATGCTGCCCTCTAAAATGCGCCGTGCGCCGCCGTCCATAAGGCAGACGATATAGGGACCGTCCAAAACCGTGTCGCCGTCCAAAACAGCCCAGCCGTCCTCGTCCACCTCTGTGCCGCCCGCAAGCACGATTTTTTCCGGCTTTTGCGCGTGGTAATGCTGGCTGAAGCAATAGACCTCCGGCGTCAGACCCGCGTAGCGGGTCTCCACGTCGAGGAAGGAGACGCTCGTGTACCAGTCGTCGTACTGCGCGGCGCTGCCCGCAAGGGTGTCGTACCGCTGCCGGACAAGCTGCTTTGCCCGCGCAGCGACCTCAGCGGGAATACTTGGGTCGGCAAGCGTCGCGTCGGCGATGTGGTCGGTGTGGCTGCGGTCGGGCTTGTAGAGCAGCAGATTTTCACCGTCGAAATAGAGATAGCGCGTGAAGTTGACCCCATCGCCGGGAGCGTTGCCCGCAGACAAGCCGCAGAAGAGGACCGAACGGCTGTCGGGAGCGGCGGATGTGTAGTCCCACCAGTTCAGCTCCTGCCACGCGGCGGTGATGACGGACTTGAGGTCGACGCCGTAGAGCTGACCGCCGCGTTTGTAGTAGATCGCGGGGAAGTTGGGAGAGCTGTTGATGATCTCACACACGCCGTCGCCGTCCATGTCCACCTGTATGAGCCAGTCAAGGGAATCGGAGGGGATGCGGCGGTCGGCAATGCGCTGCGCCTTCCCTGCAAGGGGAATGGTCAGCCACGGCTCCCGCGCGGGAAGGATGTCCGTGAGCGGCGTCGGGTCGACGGTCTCAAGGTCTGGCAGCAGCGTAGGCGGGGAATGGAGGGTGTTGATACACGCCATCAGCGCGGGACTGTCAATCCAGAGCGTTTGACGGTCGCTGGGATAGCTTGAGGAGAGCCCCGGCTCAAAGGTGGGATGCAGGAGCCGCACGCAGTCGAAGCCGCAGAAAAAACTGTATTGTGTACCGTCCCGCATATTCACCGTGAGCGTGTAGTATGCGGAGTCTCCGTAGCCGCGCTGCGTGTAAAGCTCTGCTTCGGTGAGGGCGTTGAGGGCGGGCACGAGCTGCGCCGAAAGTGCGGTCAGCTCTGCATCGACGAGGAAGCGCGAGCTGCTGCCGTCGCGGAATTGCAGGTTAAGAATGTCCTCTGCGCGCAGAGCTTGCGCCCAGTGCAGAAATTCGTCGACGACGCTGCGCTCGGCCTCTGTCAGATTGTTGGGGAACGCAGGCTGGGATATTTGCTCCGGTGCCGCTTCGCCGCGCAGATACGCGAGGAATGCGTCGATTTCCTCTTGACCGGAGAGGACCTTGTAGGATTTGGCAGCGTCCCTTGTGCCGATGTTCAGCGAGTAGACCGCCTCCGTGCTCCCCGGCGCGTCATACTCCCGAATGAAGTTGATGGTCAAAGGCTCGGCAGTGCCCCCGTCAGCGTCAGGCAACGTAAGGTAGAGCGTAGACCACGCGGGGTTGACGGCGACTGTTTTCTTCGGATGCGCACTGCCGATGCGAACGAGCGCAAGATGTTCGGAGAGACATACTGTCCCGTCGGCGGGGGTATATCGCGCATCCACATCGGGCCGCTCCTCCACATAGGTGCAGGTCACTTCCGCATCCCAGAAATCACCGCAGACCGCGCTCAGCGGACGGGAGCTTCCGGTGAAGCTCACCGCGCACACGAGCGCCGCGAGCGCGACAGCGACGAACACCGCCGCGGTCTTCGCCTGCCGGTTCTCCGCAATGCGGGTGACGCGCTCCTTGAGACTCTTTTTACCGCCGGTCATGGTCGTCGCGCCGAGGAGCGGGTTTTGCGGCTTGGTGCACACGGGCACGAGCGAGAGCAGGGCTTTTCCGTAGGCGGTGCGCTCGTCCGCGCCGAGCGCGCGGAGCGTCCCCTCGTCGCAGGCAAGCTCGCCGTCCTCGCGCGAGAGCACCGCCGCGAGCCACACGAGTGGGTCGAACCAGTAGACGGTCAGACACAGACCGCGCAGCAGCGACCACAGTGGGTCTAAGTGCCGCGCGTGGGTCTGCTCATGCGCGAGCACGAAGCGTAGCAATTCGGGCGAGGCGGCCGCCGCGTTGTTGAGATAGATGGCGGGGCGCAGAACGCCGAAGAGGCACGGCGAGGGCAGCGCGGACACGAGGTAGACTGGATAGCGGCAGCCCTCGACGCTGTAAGGCGTGCGCGCCTTGCGTAGCGCGCGGGCAAAGCGCAGATTGGTGAAAAGGAACCACGCACCCACGATCAGCATACCGGCGTACCAAACATAGGTGAGCGCTTCGGAGAGCGCGACAGCACGGTAGGTCGGTGTCACAATAGAGTATTCGTCGGCAGGGGCGCTCTGCGCTGCGTCGGACGGCGGAGACTGCGGGTCACCCTGCGACTCCTCGCCGGACAAAAGCTGAGCGGGGTGGCGCTCCGTACCGTCCTGCATGTACAGGACGGGCGTTTCCAGCCGCTTTTCCACGGCGGTCTGCACCGGCTCAGCGGCAGAGAGCACATTGTGTGCCAGCGTGCCGACATTCAGCGGCACAAGCAGCCGCACGAGCACCAGCGCCCAGAGAGTGTACTGCATGCGGCGCGAGATGGTGCGGCGGAACAGCCGCCGCAGTGCCAGCAGCGCAAGGATCAAAACAGAGGAAGTGAGCAGAATTTCTTTCATTTTGAGTTCCCTCCCGCTTGCTCCAAAATGGCGGACAGCTCGTCGATGTCCTCGCGCGTGAGCGCGCAGCCCTCGACCATGGCACTCATCATCAGCCCGAGGCTCCCGCCGTAGACCTTGCCGAGGAAGCTCTCGGTCTCGGCGCGGGCGGCGTCGCCCTGCTTGACGGCGGGGGAAAACTGCTTGGCGCGCGCGCCCTCCTCGTGGCGCACCGCGCCCTTGGCCTCCAGCCGCGAGAGCATGGTGATGACGGTGTGCTTCTCCCAGCCGGTTTCCTCTCGCAGGGCGGCGGTGAGCTGTGTGATGGTCTGCGGCGCGGTTTCCCAGAGACGGTGCATCAGCTTCCACTCCGCATCGGTCAGATTGCAGGACACAGGACATTCCTCCTTTCGGTATACGGCTGTATACCTATCTGAGGCCAGCATAGCAGAAAGGTATACGGTTGTCAACCAAGTTTTGCGTGGAAATGGTCTGCTACTATTTCCGTGCTTTGGAAACTCAGCCTGATATGCCCTCCGGCAGGAATTTGTACTTGACAAATGAGGTCTGTCCACGGTAGACCTCATTTGAGGACAATTTACTAAAACGTAGACATTTTGTTAGCTGTCGGATATAATAAACCCGAAGGAGGAGTGCTTATGATTTATTCAATCTACGAAATTCAGCAGCGAATCGCGCCGGTGGCAAAGCAGTACGGTGTGAAAGCAGTATTCCTCTTTGGCTCTTACGCAAGAGGTGAGGCCCGCGAGGACAGCGATATCGACCTACTGGTCGATACCAGCGGAACGAACCTGCGCAGTCTTCTCTCTTTGGGAGCACTGTATTGCGACCTTGAAGCGGCACTGCAAAAGCCGATCGATCTGATTACTGTCAGCGCGCTGGAACAACGTGCGCAAATGCCCAGCGAGGAAATGTTCCGTGAAACCGTGATGAAGGAGAAACTGAATGTATATGACGCAGCCTGACCGCCAGCGCATCCAGCATATCCGCGATTACTGCGAAGAGATCCGCAAGACGATTGATTGCTATTCCAGCCCTGAAGCAGTTCTGCGAGGAACAGCTTGCAGAAAACTGATAATTAAACGATATACAGACAAAACCGTCTCAAGCATGTTGCTTGAGACGGTTTTGTCATATGGTCAGCAATGACGAGAACCCGCACTGGGGAGAAAACCATCCCGCTGATGGTGCGTTTTTAGTCCTTTGAGTGTGCATCCTGCGCCGTTTGTTCCTCATCGGTGTCGTAGGAGTAAGGTGCTCCCAGTTCTTCGGCGATGCCCCATGCCAGCTTGAAGCCTGCCGTGAAGCTCATCAGCGTGGCCTCCTCCAGCAATATATTCTGTGCGTCCAGCAGGCGGAGCAGCTTCTTGCGCTTCTCATCATCCATTCCATCACGTACCTCTTCGCGGGCGGATTGGACAGCGCGGACGAGCCGCTCCGGCGGCTTCTTGTCAAACCGTTCCTGCAAGGCTTTCATGTAGTCGTACATGGTATCCCGCCCTTTGCAGCCACAACACATACCACGACTCACCGCACAAAGCTACTGTTATTTCGATGCTGACGATATTCATATCTCCAGCATCCCTTGCAAGCCCGCGCTGGCGGCCTTTTTGTTCTTGTCGAAGGCGTGTGTGTAAATGTCCAGTGTGGTGGAGGGCTGACTGTGGCCGAGGATGCCCGCCACCGTTGCAACATCCGTACCGCCTGCGATCATCAGACTGGCGGCGGTGTGGCGGAGGGAGTGGACGTTCAGCTCCTGCGGCAGGCCGTTCTTCTTGAGGATCAGCTTGAAGCGGTAGGTGAAGGCGGTGGGCGTCATAGGGAGCTGCGCTCCCTGACGGCGGAACAGGAAGTCATCATCGGTCAGCTCCCGCTGGTCATAGGTTTCGGTGATGTATGCACATTCCTGCCGGTACTCCCGTAGGAGACTTTCCATCTCGGCGGAGAAGTACACATAGCGATTACCCGCGCGGGTCTTTGGCTCCTTGACGAAGATCTCCTCGTCCGTCACCTTGACCGCGTTGCGGCAGATGTGGATGGAACGCTGCTCCCAATCAATGTCGCACCATTTCAGTCCGCAGCACTCACCCCGCCGCATTCCCGTGGCGATGATGAGCTTGAAGTAGGTTTCGTACTTGATGCTCTCGCCCTCCAGTGCGGCGATGATCTTCTGCGCCGTTTCCTCGTCCGCGATCTTCTTTTCACACTTGCGACCGGTGTAGCGGTAGGTGCGCCACGCCGGATTATGCGAAAGAAAGCCACCCTCCACGGCATCAGAGAGGATGCTGCACAGCGTAGCGTGCACGCCCTCAATGGTGTACTCGGAGAGTGGCTTTTTGGTGTCGGGACGGATGACTTTTTGCAGCTCTGCGTAGAAATTCCGGAAGTGCTCCGGACGCAGCTCGGTGAGCTTGTAGTGGCCGAGTGCGGGGAGAATGCGCTCAATGTCCTGCCGGTCACGGCGGATGGTGGACTTCGCCAGCTTGCCGGGCGCGATGTCCGTCAGCCACAGGTCGATGTATTTTGCCAGCGTGAGCTGTTGGACGGGCTGCGGCGTGTGACGGCATTCCCGCTCGAACAGGACGGCCTGCTCGTTGAGCCACTTTTCGACCTGCTTGGGTGTCAGTTCCTCCGGCGGGTGGACGGTTTTCTGCCGGGGGTTGATGCGCTTGCCGTTGTAGTCATAGCCCATGGAGACCACGATGAGATAGCTGCTGCCGCGCTTGCGTATGCTTGCCATAAAAATGACCTCTCTTTCATTTGACCCCGGTACAGTTGAGGCTTATTTTGCAAGCACAACATACCGCAAGCACGGCGGTAAAGCTATTACATTTTTCTTGGAAAAACGATTTTTACGAAAGCAACAATCATGCGCTGTGCTGCTTCGAGGAACAGGCGGCGGCGAGATTGAAAATCTGTTCGCCGTCCGGACGGAGCATGGTGAGCATGGAGTCAGCCGCCTGCTCCTTCTGCGCCTGCTGGGGGTGGCAGTAGGTGCGCTCCAGGAAGCCGGTGTCCGCATGACCGACAAGGTCTGCCACCGTCTGCTTGTCCACACCGCAGTGCAGAAGCGATGTCACGAAGTAGTGCCGCAGGGTGTGCAGGTGGTACTCGCGCGGAAAGCCGATGGCGGCATAGATCTTCCGTAGCCGCTTGGTGAAGGTGTCCGGGTGGATGAGCTGCCCATGCTCGTCGGTGAAGAGGTAGGGACTGAGTCTGCGGCGCTGCTTGTCCGCCTCCATCTGCTTGCGGCGCTTGTAGGCGAGGAGGATGCCCCGCAGGTCAGAGGAGAGATAGACTTCACGGCGCTTGCCGTTTTTGGTGCTGCCCTCCACAATGCCCTTGCCGGGGACGCTGCTGCGGGAGCGGCTGACGGTGAGCAGCAGACCATTTTGCTTGACGGTGAAATCCGACCATTGCAGAGCGCACAGCTCGCCCCGGCGGCAGCCGGTGTACATGGAGAGCAGATAGAACAGGCGGTAGTGCCGCGGCTCCTTTGCCAGCGCGTCCAGCAGCTTTTCCACCTCGCTTCGCGTGGGGATGCGCTGCACCGTGCGCTGCGGTGTGGGGAGGTCTAACATCCGCGCGGGATTCTTTTCGATGATCTCATTGCGCTTGGCGTCGCTGAGTACGGCGGAGACCACAGAGAGGTATCGCTGCGCGGTGGATTCGTTGATGCGCTTTCCGTGGTGCTTGCGCTTGCGCAGCTCGGAGAGCATATTTTCCAGTGCCATCGGTCGGAGCTTATTGAGGCGGATGCCGCCGATCATGGGATACACCACCTCCAGCATCCGCCGGTATGCAGCGATGGTGCTGGGGGCGTATTTTGTCTGCCGCTTCAGCCAGCGAGACGCAAATTCCTCAAAGGTCATCTCGCCGTCCTCGGCATAGCCGGTCTTGAAGCTGCGCTCCAGCTCCTCGGCGGCGTGGACGACATACTGCCCGATGCCGCGCTTGGGGACACCAGGCGGAACTTGAATGGTCTTCGCCTTGCTGATTTTTTTGCCGTTGGGCCGGTAGCCGTTGCTGACGGTGATCTTATATCGCCGCTCGTCCAATTGCTTGATGCTTGCCATTTTTAGAACCCTCCCATCTCCTCATCCTGCTCATATTCGATCCTGCGCTGTTGATGCACCGCGCTCTCGAAACTCACCTGACCGTTGGTGCGCTTCACCTCGTCCACGGCGTAGGCCCGCAGCTCCCGCGTGTGAATCGGGTCGGCACGGAAGTGGGCGGCGATGGTGTGGCTCATCATGTTCTGCTCCACCGCACACTTGAAAAGGATGCGGCAGAGCCGATTGTTATTGTCATCCAGCGTACCCTGAATGGCGGTGAGGATGGCTTGAGAGATGTAGGTCGTGTTGTCCTCCGTGCCGAGATAGCCCATGTAGAAGCGCAGGGCTTTATCCACGAATTCGCTGCGGCTTTGACAGTTGTCTGCTTCCAGCCAGCCGTCCATGCGGCTGATCACGCTGGGGCGCAGCCAGATCGTGGTGCTTTTCTTGTTATCGTCCATAGTTTTCTTTCCTTTCTGTGTCGTCGGTCAAAATCGCCGCAAAGCCCTGCAAACACGGGACTTTTCCGGATGACCGACTGCGATTGTTCTGTAAAACCGCCAAACCGACTGCGGTTGGCGATTCCCTGAAAAGCCCCGCACTGCGGGGCTTTGTGGGCAGGCTGCGGGCGCTTGCGACTGCGGCCTTTTATCTTGTGCTTTTATCGAACGGGTAAATAAGGGGCGAAAGCCTCTGGAACAGGGCATGGCCGGGAGGGAAAACTCCCTTGAAAAAGCACATTTCTCTGAAATCGGAGTAGTGCTTAAACGGTACTTTCCCACATCGCCCACAAACGCCGCAACGCTCGTTTCAAAGGGCTTCGGCGGGTACATACGCCACCTGTCCCCCTAACCGCGCACACAGCGGCTCACGGGGCGAAACACGGGGCGTTTTCACCGCCTGAGACATCGACAGGGTCGATAGGGTCAACAGCTTGGGTACCCTGTGCATCGTCACTTTCGGCACGGCGCAGTTCGATGAGTCGCTTTCCGTTGCTGCGGCGCACCACGGCGGAAATGCCGATTTTGCTTAGTGCGGCAACGCTTTGCAGGATCAGGCGAGACACCTTCTTCGGCGTGATGCCCTCGCTGCCCACAGGGTCGATCTGCGCGGACAGTTCCGTGGGAGTGCCGATAAATTCTGTGCGGTCACGCATCAGTTCAGAGAGAAGAATGACGATCCGGTCGCCCAGCAGCTCCGGCTGTGTTCTGCTGTCCGACATCAGCTCCCACACATTTTCCGCGTTGCGCTCCAGCGTCAGCTCTCGGTACTCGATGTCGCGCCCGATGCAGGAGAGCGTCGCTCTGCCGCTGCCGCGCCTGTCCTCCACCAGCGTGAAGCTGGAATCCACCGCGCCGCTGATAGCCGTTGTGCCGGAGATACGGCTGAACACATCGTCGGCGAATTCTTTTCGCAGATGGTGGATCAGCAGAATGGCGATGCCGTGGGCATCCGCAATACGCTTCAGCGCGGAGAGGTCACGGTAGTCATTTGCATAGGTGTTGTCATAACCGGCGCCGCGGATCATTTGCAGCGTATCGATGATGATCAGCACCGTGTCGGGGTGCTCAGAGAGGAACGCGCAGAGCTGTTCCTCCAGACCCTTGCCGAGAGTGTCACTGTTGGTGGTGAAGTGGACGCTGGCTGGGGCGTCCTCCGTGATCTCGAACAGGCGGTTCTGGATGCGGAGGGTGGAGTCCTCCAAGCAGAGGTAGAGCGTGGTACCCTGCTTCACGCCCATGCCCCAGACGGCTTCGCCCTTCGCCACCGTGACGGCCAGCCACAGCGCCAGCCATGACTTTCCCACCTTGGGTGAGCCCGCGAGGATGTGCAGCCCCTGGGACAGCAACGTATCCACCACGAAGTTCAGCGGCGTGAGCGGCTGGCTCATCAGCGTCTCACCGTCGATGGTCAGCAATCGGTTTTCTTTTTTCACTTTCGTTTCCTCCGGATAAAAGGATAAGGGCAGAGACCCCGCTGCAGTCGAGGCTCTAACCCTTTCACTTGATTATTCTGTATTTTTTGATAAAATGAGAATATCGCAGGACAGATGCAAAACGGATATGAGACAGGAGGGCGATGCTATGCCGCTGGGAATACAGCAGAACAACGATTTCACGCAGTTTACAATGGATGTCTGGAATGACAAGATCTTTTATCAGGAGAAGGAGTTCCCGGCGGGATTCATGGCGATGTCCATTCTGAACATTCCCGAAGAAAAACTGCCGGAGCTGATACAGGCCGGCGGCGCACCGACCTTCCTGTTTCCTGTGGTGGTACAGGGCAGCGATGAGGAGGCTGCGGCGGTATTCCCGCAGCTGCGGGAACGGATATTGTATCTGACTGAGCTGCTTTGGAAGTATCCGCCCTTTTGCTACAATGACTACGAGAAGGAAATGCGCCGGATCAATATCCTGTTTGACGAAAGAAACCTCCTGCAAATACGGACGCCCAATTCGGAGCTCCAGACAGAGTTTCTGAGATTCTGCGTCGGGATCATACGCATCCCTATCGCCATGTATCACTTCTATGCAGCGGGGCGGTTCTTTGAGCTGGATTATCTGCGGCGGCTGAAAAAACGGAACGAAACGCATTTCGCCGTGGCCGCGCATGACTGCTTCAACAGTGAGCAGTTTTGGGATGAGATGCGAAGTTTACAGAGCTTGGATATGGAGCCGTTCACGGTCTACCCGGAGCTGTCCTCCACCTATGTGTTTGCCCGCAGTCCTAAAAACGAAAAAGAAATGGTGTTTGTGGAACGGGTATCTTTCCTGCGGCTCACAGATTTTTATACCTACGATCTTTTGAACGGATTGCACCACGGCCACGCGCCCAGCCAGTGCCAGGGCTGCGGGAGATATTTTCTGACCACCAACGGTCACATCCCTAAATACTGTGACGGCATCGCGCCGCAGGACAGCCGCTATACCTGTCGGCAGTACGGCGCGATGATGCACCAGAAGGAGCAGAACAAACAGCACCCAGTCTACCGCCTGTTCAATACCCGAACCGGGACGATCCGCAAGCATCACCAGAGAGGGAAGATCTCCGATGACCTACGGCAAGAGGCACTGTATCTGGCGGAGAGTTATCGGGACAAGGCGCTGATGGACAACGACTACGCCGCTGACGGATATGCACGGGATATGGAATTGGAACACATTTACGCGGAGGCAGAAAAGCGGCTGAAGTGAGGAAGGGGGCGTTCCCGTGGCGAAGAATATGTACACCGTTGCCGGGGACGGCCCCTGCAATGAAGAGCTGGCTTTGCGGATACAGATAGGAGACAAAAACGCCGCGGAGCAACTTATCTCACAGAACGAGGGCTACCTCACCGAACTGGCGCGGGCGTACATACCGTGGTGTGAGATGGAGGACTTGAAGCAGGAGGCGGCGCTGGCACTGCTGGACGCGGCAGGGCGCTTTGATCCCGCTTACGGAACGAAGCTGCTGACCTATGCGACACCCGCGATAGAAGCGGCGCTGTCCGACTATGCCGCGCAGTATTCTTCCTCTCTGTCCATTCCCATCAGCCGGTACAATCAACTGCGCAGGGTGGCATACCTCTGTGCGGAGGGATGGGACCCATCTGATGCTGAGTTGGCCAAGGTGGTGTGCGGAGAACTGAATGTATCTGCCAAGGTAGCTGGGGCGTTGATAAAAGAATATTGGACGCTATTTTGCGTCCGGCAGTTAGGTGACGATGTGTTCTCCGTCAGCTGCGGCGGTAATCCCGTCGTTGCCTATGACCGCCTCATGCGACGGACGCTGCTGATGCAGCGGATGGAGGAGGTGCTGACGCCCAGAGAGCTGAATCTGGTGCGAAGCTACCTCGGCATCGGCTAGCCGGACGAGGTTGGCATGACCTTTCAGGAGCTGGCGATCCGGCTCAACTACAACGGCCCCAGCGGAGCGGAGAAGGCGTACAAGGCCGCGCTGCGAAAGTTAAAGAGGGACTTGTACGGCGGCGCCTATGGGCGGTGGCTCTCCGCACAGAAGGCCATCCGCGCCGCCAAAGCGGAGGCGGAGCAGGACGCGGGGCATCACGCAACACCGCAGAGAACATGGTGGGAGGAGCAGAAATGATCCGAGCGCTTCTTGTGCGAGATGACGAGACTTGCCCGCATTCATGAGATCTTCAGCGATGCGGCATACGCTCTTTGAAGCAAGGCGATATATTTTCCGGAAGAACTTGCCCGCCTATAGGCATCGTGATATTATCAAGAAGATAACGAAGAGGAGGTGTCCGTCATGAAATTCGGCTCAGTGGGTGCGGTGATCGCAGCGGCAAGCAAAAAAGATGCTGTGCCGCTGCTGAAGGTCGGCAGTATTCCCATCGTGCGGAGGATCGTGCTGACCCTGCAGCAGGCAGGTGCGTTTCCCATCGTGGTGGTGACCGGAACGGAGGAACTGGAGGTTACGCGGCAGGTGGCACCGCTGGGTGTGGTGTTTATCAAGAATACGGAGTGTGAAAAGCCGGAGCTTTTCTCTTCCGTCAAGCTGGGCCTTTCGTACTTGCAGGGTAAGTGCGATCGCGTGGTGTTCACGCCTGTGAACGCACCCATGTTCTTTGCCCAGACGCTGCAAACGCTACTTTCTTGCGATGCTGATATCATCACACCAACCTATGACGGGCGGGGCGGACATCCCATTGTGCTGAGCAGCAAAATATTGCCGCAGATTCTTGCGTACAGCGGCTCGGACGGCCTGCGGGGCGCGGTGCGGCAGTGCGATGGCCGCAGGCAGCGCATTGCCGTTCCGGATGCCGGTGTGCTGATGAGCGTACACAACAAGCCGCAGCTGCGTCAGCATTTGCAGGAGCATAACGCCTCGCTGCTCACGCCGTCGGTGAAGATCAGTATCGACAAAGAGAATATGTTTCTCAACTCCCGTCTGAAGCTGCTGCTGTTTCTCATCGCCGACCTTTGCTCCGTGCGGCAGGCGTGCCTGCATATGGGTCTTTCCTACCAGAAGGCGTGGGACATGATCAACCAGTTGGAGCGGGAGCTGGGCTACGCCGTGGTCACCCGGCAGCATGGCGGAAAAAACGGCGGCAACACCTGCCTGACGGACAGGGGACGGCAGCTGATGTACGCTTTTCAGCACTATGAGAACGAGGTACGCGGTTTTGCCCAGCAGCGGTTTGACGCGCTGTTCCGCGAAACCGGTCTGATAGGATAACTGCACAAAACGGAAATGCCCTTTTTCGGCGTGTACTTTTCAGGAAGTATTTGAACGCACGGAAAAGGGCGTTTACAATAAAATCAACGTTATTCTACATAAAGGAGTACGATGCTATGCAGGAGAAACGAGGCGTTGCCCGCTACGCCAGCACTTTCGCGGTAGATGGCTGTCCGTCTGCTGTCGTTTACGCCGCGCCGGTATTTGTGCCGGTGACCATGGATGTTGACGATTTGACTTTGCAGGAGTTGTACGATCATCCGGATTTTGTGGATATCATCAGCGCCCGGGAGTTCGGCATGGAGCAGACCGCCCATGACAGGCTGCTGCTCTGCATGGTGGTATCCGCGGCAGAGGAATCCCTGCGGGAGCTGACGGAACTGATTGCGCCCGTCGGGATGCTGACACCCTATGCCTCCTGCTCCGAGGAGAACGGCGTGCTGATCGTCCGGATGGAGAACCGGCAGTTCTGTGTGCCTGCTGAGGACGGAACCGATGCATTTCTGGCTGCCATGCAGGCACGGGCTTTGCCGCTGCCGGCTGTGCTGGCTGCGCTGACCGTATGGTGTACCGGCTATGGCTGCACGCTCTGCTGGGAGGCGGCACGGTGAGCCGCCGCATCGGAGGGCTGATTTTAGCCGCAGGACTTTCCAGTCGGATGGGAGATTTTAAGCCGCTGATGCCCCTGCGGGGCAAGACGCTGATCGAGAACAGCATCGACTCTCTGCTGCTGTGCGGTGTTGACCCCATCGTGGTGGTACTGGGACACCGGCGGCAGGATATGGAGGCCATTCTGAAAAGCAGGTATCTGGGGGACACGCTGACGCTGGCCCGCAACGATGATTTTGCTGCCACCGATATGCTGGCGTCTGTAAAGATCGGCCTTGCTGCCATGCCGGAATGCGACGCCTTTTTTCTGCTGCCGGGAGATATGCCGGTGGTGGCCAAGGAGACTTTCCTGGCAGTGTACCGCGCCATGCCGGAAAGCGTACCTGCCATCGCTTTTCCTACGCTGGAGGGCTATCGCAAGCACCCGCCGCTGATCGACAGCCGCTTCATCCCGGAGATCCTGCGCTATGAGGGGCAGGAGGGGCTGCGGGGGTTCTGGAAGCTCCACGAGGACGCCATTGTCACTGTGCCGGTAGACGATGTGGGCTGCTGGACGGATCTCGATACATTCGCGCAATATTCCCGCTGTGTGCAGCGGTATCAGGGATAACATCAAAAAGGAGGAATCTGCATTGCATACCATTTCCAACTCTGTCGTGAAGAAGGATCATGCACCCAAGATGGAGGGACGTTCCGTTTACGTCTGCGACATCGACAAGCATGGCGTTCTCTGCGGCAAAATGCTCCGCTCCAAGTACGCGCGGGCGAAGCTGCTGTCCGTCAAGGTGCCTGAGCTGCCGGATGGCTACTACTACGTTGATCGCAGCGACGTACCCGGCGACAACAATGTGAACATCGTCATGGACGACACGCCGGTCTATGCCCGGGAGACCGTTGAGTACATCGGCGAACCCATCGGCATGGTCTGCGGCCCCGACGAGGCGGTCTGCGAGGACATTCTCCGCCGTATCGAGGTGGAATATGAAGAGCTGGAGCCCATGCTGGATCTGCGCAAGGCCGACGAGGTGTTCTTCAACTACGAGTACGAAAAGGGCGACATCGACAAGGCCTTCGCCGAGGCGGACAAGGTCTACACCGAGGAGTTCGAGACCGGCTATCAGGATCAGACGTATCTGGAGACTCAGGGTATGATGGCCGAGCCGGAGGAGGGCGGGCGGATGTTCGTCCACGGCTCCATGCAGTGCGCCTATTATGTCCACGGCGCGGTGATGCGGGCGCTGAACTGCGGCCCGGCTGATGTCCACATCCATCAGGATGTGACCGGCGGCGGTTTCGGCGGCAAGGAGGCGTTTCCCTCCATTTTGGGCTGTCAGGTGGCCGTGGCCGCCAAAAAGTGCGGCAAGCCCGTCCGCTGTGTCTTTGACCGGCGGGAGGATCTGGAGTTCACCTCCAAGCGCCATCCGTCGCTGTGTACCTACAAGGTTGCGGTAAAGGACGGCAAGGTCACCGCCATGGACATTGACGTGAAGTTCAACGGCGGCGCGTACACGACGCTTTCGGCTGTCGTTTTACAGCGCGGCATCATCTGTGCTGACGGCGTGTACAACATTGAAAACCTTCATGTTCATGGCCGGGCGCTCAAGACCAACACCACACCCTGCGGCGCTTATCGCGGCTTCGGCGCGCCGCAGACCTTCTTCGCCGTGGAGATGATGATGGATCACATCGCCAAGGACCTCGGCGTGGATACACTTGAATTCAAAGAAGCGCACCTTGTCAAGCAGGGCGACGCTACCTCTACCTCCGGCAAATATCACTTCCCGGTCCCTCTGCCCGCCATGGTGGACGAGGTGGACAAGGCCTGCGACCTGCGCCGCAAGCACAAGGAGTACGCCAAGCCGCAGACCGGACGCTACCGCCGGGGCATCGGCTTTTCCATGCACTTCCACGGCGCGGGCTTCACCGGCTCCGGTGAGCGTGACCTCATCAAGGCCGTGGCGCGGCTGCACAAGTATAAGGACGGCACCGTGGAGATTTTGGCCTCCAACGGCGAGATCGGGCAGGGCCTGCGCACCACGTTCCCCAAGATCGTGGCGCATGAGCTGAATTTACCTTTTGAGAAGGTCTTTTACGACCATCCCGATACCTCCCGCGTGCCGGATTCCGGCCCGACCGTTGCGTCCCGCTCTCTGATGACTGTGGGCGAGCTGCTGCGCCGCGCCGCGATCAAGCTGCGCACCGAGTGGAAGGACGGCGAGGATCAGATCGTCGAGGAAAAGTTCGTCGAGCCGGACTTCATGATCCCCTTCTATCTGGATAAGTTCCGGGGCGACGCCTATCCCACCTACGCCTGGGGCGCGCAGGCCATTGAGGTGGAGGTGGATACCTACACCGGTCTTGCCAAGATTTTGGGCGCCTATGCCTCCTTCGACGTTGGTACGCCCATGGACTACAACATCGTCATGGGTCAGATGGAGGGCGGTTTCCTGCAGGGCATCGGCTATGCCTCCACAGAGTTTATGAACTACGATAACAAGGGGCGTATCCGCAACAACTCCTTCTCGGATTATCTCATCCCCACGGCGGTAGATGTGCCGGTGCTGAACTGCCAGCTCCATGTGGAGGAATACCCCTTCGGGCCGTATGGCGCCAAGGGCGCCGGCGAGCTGCCGCTGGTGGGTGCTGCGCCCGCCTATGTGGAGGCCATCGAGCAGGCGCTGGGCGGCGACATCCGTCTGCACCACGCGCCGTTCACCGCCGAGGACACCATCAAGGCTCTGGCAAAGGAGGAAGCGTAATGAACGATATTCAATTCACCCTGAACGGCAAGGCCGTTTCCTACGCCGGCAGCGCGTCGGATCGCCTGCTGGACGTGCTGCGGGACACCTTCCGCTGCACCTCCGTGAAATGCGGCTGCAAGGAGGGCGAATGCGGCGCCTGCTCCGTCCTGCTCGACGGCAGGCTTATCAACTCCTGCTGCGTGGCCATGGGCGCTGTGGAGGGCAGCACCATTGTGACGCTGGAGGGCTATCGCGAGACCGAGCGCTTCGCGGCGCTGGACAAGGCGTTCGCCGAGGTTTCCGCTGTGCAGTGCGGCTTCTGCATCCCCGGCATGGTGCTGGCGGCGGAGAGTATCCTGTCCGCCAATCCGCACCCCAGCGAGGAGGAGATCCGGGTAGGTATGTCCGGAAATCTTTGTCGCTGCACCGGCTATAACGCCATTGTAAACGCCATCATGAATGCGGCAAAGGAGGGTAACGGACTATGGTAAACGGATACGCACCGAAAACGCTGGCCGAGGCGCTGGAGCTTCGCAGCAAATATGATCTCGTTCCCTACGCAGGCGGCACCGACCTGATGGTGGAAAATCGCCCGAATGTCAGCTACCTGTTTCTCGGAAAGCTTGAGGAACTGAAGGGCATCTCTGAGGACGCGGAGTTTGTCCGCATTGGCGCGGCAGTGACCTACACCGAGGCACTCTCCAGCCCTATGGTGCCACAGCTGATGAAGGAGGCCATCTCCCGCATCGCCGCCCCCGCCATCCGCAATGCCGGCACCTTCGGCGGCAATCTGGGCAATGGCTCTGCCAAGGCGGACTCCGTGCTCATCGAGTTCGTCACCGGCGCGAAGCTGCGGCTGCTGTCCGCCAAAGGCGAGCGCGTGGTGGACGTGGAGAAATTCTATCTGGGCCGCAAGAAGCTGGATCTTCATAATGACGAGATCATCGCGGAGATCCTGCTGCCCAAGGCCGGTATCGACGACTACTATTACAAGAAAGTGGGCGGACGCAACGCGCTGGCCATCTCCCGTGTTTCGTTTGCGGGCATTCTCAGCGTGGAAAACGGCACCATCACGCGCTTTTCCGCCGGGTTCGGCGCGGTGGCCGACACGGTGCTGCGCTATCGTGAGCTGGAGGCTATGTTCATCGGCAAGACCGTGGAGCAAGCCAGAGCCGAAAAAGCAGATGTGCTGAACGCCTATTCCGAAAAGCTGGTGTTGACCCGCGGTCGTGTCAGCGCGGAATACCGCAAGACCGTCTGCATGAACCTGCTGGGCGATTTTCTGACGGAAAAGGGCATCTGAATGGAAAAGAGCAAGAAGGCGCTCCTTGCAGGAGCGCCTTCTTCGAAACAAGGATAAGGAGCGATCTATGTACAAACTTTTTATCAACGGAAAAACGTATACGGCAGAGGAAGACAAAAAGCTGCTGCTTTTCCTGCGCGACGACCTGCACCTGACCGCTGCGAAGGACGGATGCAGCGAGGGTGTGTGCGGCACCTGCACGGTTTTGGTGGACGGCCAAAAAATGAAGGCGTGTGTGCTTTCTCTCAGTAAGCTTGAGGGGAAGCAGATCCTAACCGTCGAGGGCATTCCCGCCGAAGAAATGCGCATTTATGAGCACTGCTTTGCAGAGGCGGGCGCAGTGCAGTGCGGCTTCTGCATCCCCGGCATGATCATCTCCGCCAAGAGCCTTTTGGACAAGAATCTGAACCCGACCCGTTCTGATGTAAAACAGGCCATCAAGGGAAATCTCTGCCGCTGCACCGGCTACAAAAAGATCGAGGACGCCATTTTAATGGCGGCAGAGTTCTTCCGCGAGAAAAAGCCGATTCCTCCCGCGCCGAAGACGCTGCACATGGACGAGCACGCCAAACGCATCGATGCGGCAGAAAAGGTCAATGGCAGCGGTATTTTTGCCGACGATATCACAGTGGACGGAATGCTCTACGCTCGCTGTATCTATTCCCGCTACCCCCGCGCCCGTATCGAGCGAATCGATATCAGCCGCGCACAGGCGCACCCCGACTGCGTGCGGGTGCTGACAAAGGGGGATGTCCCCTGCAACAAGATCGGACATATTAAGCAGGACTGGGATGTGATGATGGGCGAGGGCGATATTACCCGTTATGTCGGGAATGTGCTGGCCGTCATTGCCACAGATAAGAAAGAAAAGCTCGACGAGATCGCTGCGCTGGTAGAGGTGGATTACACCGAATTGCCCGCTGTGACAAATCCCTTCGATGCACTGCGCGGCGACGCGCCCCTCATCCATCCGGACGGTAATGTGATGAGCCGCGCCAATCTGGTGCGGGGCAATGCGGACGAGGCCATCAAAAATTCGAAATATGTGGTTACCCGCAAGTATAAAACTGGCTGGCAGGAGCACGGCTTCATGGAGCCGGAATGCTGCGTAGCCATGCCGGAGGGAGCAGACGGTCTGCTGATCTACACGACCAGTCAGTCGGTTTACGATGTGCAGCGGGAGTGCGCCCAAATGCTGCAGATCCCAAAGGAAAAGGTGCATTGCCGCGCGCCGCTTGTCGGCGGTGGCTTCGGCGGCAAGGAGGATATGTCCGTGCAGCAGTATGCCGCGCTGATGGCGTGGGCGACGAAAAAGCCCGTCAAGGTGAAGTACAGCCGTCAGGAGTCATTGGACTATCACGTCAAGCGTCATCCCATGGAAATGGAGTTCACCACCGCTTGCGACGAAAACGGCATCCTCACCGGTATGAAGGGGATCATTATCGCTGATACCGGGGCTTACGCTTCGCTCGGCGGTCCTGTTCTGCACCGTGCCTGCACCCATGCCGCTGGCCCCTATAACTATCAGAATATCGACATTTTCGGTATGTCAGTCTATACCAACAACGTTGTTTCCGGCGCATTCCGCGGCTTCGGCGTGACGCAGAGCTGCTTTGCCACAGAGATGAATATCAATCTCCTGGCCGAAATGGTGGGCATTGATCCGTGGGAATTCCGCCGACGCAATGCCATCAAGCCTGGCGATGTGCTGCCTAACGGTCAGACCGCCGATCCCAACACCAATATGGCTGCCTGTCTGGATGCCGTGAAGGACATTTACTATGCGCATCCCTATGCCGGTATTGCCTGCGGCTTCAAAAACTCCGGCACCGGCATGGGAAAAAAGGATATCGGCCGGGTGCTGCTGAGCGTGGAGCAGGGCAAGATCCATATCCGTACCTCTGCCTCCTGCATGGGACAGGGGATTGGTCAAATGGTGCTCACCGAGATCTGCCATGTGACGGAACTCGACCCGGCGCTGTTTGTCTTCGAGGCGGCGGACACGGTTCGGACACCGGACGCCGGTACGTCAACGGCTTCCCGCCAGACGGTCATGACCGGCGAGGCTGCCCGCCGGGTGGGAGAAAAGCTGAAGCTGGCTCTTTCCGGCGGCAAGACGATCGCCGATTTGGAGGGGCAGGAGTTCTTGGGCGAATACTCCGCCAAGACCGATCCTCTGGGCGCCATCAAGGAGAATCCCATCAGTCATGTCTCCTATTCTTACGGCGCACAGGTCATCATTCTCAATGAGCAGGGCCGTATTGAAAAGGCCGTTTCTGCCTTTGACGTGGGAACACCGGTGAATATCCAGTCCGTGGAGGGACAGATCGAGGGCGGCATGGTCATGGGGATCGGCTACGGCGTCACGGAGAAGTTTGAATGCGTGGACGGCTATCCTAAGAGCAGGTTCGGCACCATCGGCTTCATGCGTGCCACAGAGGCCCCGGAGCTGGAGGTCATTCTATGCCAGCCGAAGGAAGCGGACAAGCTGCCTTTCTCGCTCGGTGCCAAGGGCTGCGGGGAGCTGTGCATGATCCCGACCGCGCCTGCCTGCGCCCATGCCTACTACCGGCTGGATGGCAAGTTTCGCCAGAGTCTGCCTCTCAGCGACACCTCATATCGGAAATAACACCAAAAATGAGCAGAGCCAAGGCTCTGCTCATTTTTTCAGGAAATAAAGAAAGATGCGTACAGGGAAGTGTCGTTCAGCGATGCCAGCATTCTGATCGTTTGCAGCAATTCGGCGTCGCCCTGAGCCAGCGGCTTCAGCAGTCCCTCGAAGCAGAAGGCGTGAAGCATACAGGGCAGGTCGGAACGGATCTTTTTCACAAGGCTGAAAGCGTCCTTCGCCTGTCGGGATAGGTCGCCGTTTTGGTCGAACGGCAGAAACAGCGCCCGGACAGCCAAATTGTCCGTTCGGCGGATCAGCCTTCCAAATTCCGGGATATTTGCCGCCGTGAACGTACCGCCGCCCAGCGGATAAACGCGGATGGCGATGTCCTCGAGATAACCCTCCGGCAGAAACGGAGTCGTCAACGAGTCCAATTTTTGAAGCTCCTCCGGCGTTTCTGCCAGATAACGGCAATGACCGTGGGCATTCATCAAAGCTTCCTTTTCAGAAGAAGCAGAAAGAAACACCGTGCGCGGGTCTGCCTCCGGATATGCATGTATTACCGCTGAGCTGCCGGTTAAAAGTCCTGCGTGGAAGAGCGTTAATTTGGAGGATATTTCTTCTGTAGGCGTCTCGTCTGTCGTGAGCAGCGGAAACAATGGCAGCTTTTGAAGGAGAAGCCACTCAGATGCGGTTATAAATTCAGATGTCTTCATGATATCACCTTTTTTATTGTAACATATTTTCCATTGAATGCAATACGGGAAAATCATTGGAAAGTCCGCTCAGCCGAACCGAATTGCATGACTTGTGACCAGTCCGGACGACTATTTGACTACTACCGCAAAAAACCTCGAAGGCTATGCGCTGTAAGGCTTCCGAGGTTTTTCTTCAAAATGCCGGAAATTTGTGCAATACCCACCAAACCCTTGCAGCACAACGGTTTGCGGCTTGACGGCCTGATAACTCCGACTCTAAAGGCCGCTGGTTCGAATCCAGTCGGGCGTACCATAAAGAATTACCGGTATAGATGCGTCTGGCGCAAAGCCAGGCGCATCAACCGTTTCCGGGCTTTTTCGAGCCTGGATTTCTTCTTTTGAACCATAGATTTTTATGGAGGTTTCGGAGCAACTGACCGGATTTGAACTGGAGGATCTCATGTCTTGGACAGTTTCCAACCTCCAGCGCCCTTTTAGAGAGGACTTTTCTCTCGAAATAAGCGGCATCATCGCAGAAAAAGAATCACAAATATTTGGGCGTCGTTTTGTCGGCTTTGACGGGCCGAAAAAAGCGGCGCCCTTTTTCAATTTCTAAAAGGGCACTGGCTGCAGCGTCTGAAACGGCAGGCCGGAGAAGACCTCTCCGACCTTATTTTTTTACAACAGGAGGATCGCTCACATGGACACCCAAAACACAAGCCGTCAGTTTCGCTACCTCGAAGAAGTCCGTATTCCCCTGCACCGTGCAGGCTTTGAAACCCTGCCGTTGGAGGGAGCGCAGTTGCCTGTCCTTTGGAACGGCGCACCCCTCTGCCGCATCACCGGCAAGGGCAGCGTGTTCTATCGGCGAGAGAATGCGGACACGCCCCAAGCAGAGGATGCCCTATATCGTGTCGAGGACATCACCGCGAAGACGCTGGAGTATATGACCGCTATGGAAGCCGCCCCGCAGCTCAAAGCCAGCGGACTGGATGGCGACTACCGCATCCTCGCTGACTTTGGCGGCACGGTGCTGGCAGGTACTCCAAGCAAACACGGCGTTCAATTCGTCACATGGGATTGGGATTACGACTGCACAGGCGTGTCCCACGGGCACTACTTCATGGAGAACTACGATGCCGCCAAGCGGGATTTCGCCACACGCTCAGGACTTATCCAAAAGGAACAGCTTTTCAGCCCGGAACAGCTGACCGAGATATTCCGCTGCTGCGCCGATTCCGTGGATGAGGACTTCTTTGAGCTTACGGATAAGCAGGAAGAAATGATCCGCGGAATCCAGCAGCAGATCAGGGTGTGCGTACCGGATATGGACGAGCGCGTCCGTCAGCAGGAGGAAGCATTGGAACGAGCATCACAGGAGCAGACAATGTAATACGACATGGCATGGGCCGGAGTTTTAGCAATAAGACTCTGGCCCTTTTTGTATCCCGAAAACCACTCGCTGGGCGAGTGGTTCAAAAGAGGCTGCTGC
>OGKD01000246.1_pt1 | contig 47086 bp, 49 predicted proteins | sample 1572371 | NCBI WGS metagenome assembly OGKD01 (sample SAMEA2582096, study PRJEB24529) | metagenome | biome: Human gut stool | place: China | collected 2011 | reverse complement strand
AGCACCGGGAAACGGGCTATCAGTGGTGGATCACCCGCTTGTGGTATTGCTTTGAACTGTACGATGTGGTTCGCATCGACCACTTCCGCGGTTTCGACGAGTATTTCTCCATCCCCTACGGCAGCGAGACTGCGGCACCCGGCCACTGGGAAAAAGGCCCTGGCATCGAGCTGTTCCGTGCGGTGGAGCAGGCACTGGGCAAGCGGGAGATCATTGCCGAGGATTTGGGCTATATGAGCGAGACCGTCCGGCAGCTGGTGCTGGACAGTGGCTTCCCCGGCATGAAGGTGTTGGAATTTGCCTTCGACTCCCGTGACACCGGCAGCGCCAGCGACTACCTGCCCCATAATTACCCGGTGAACAGCGTGGCCTACACTGGCACCCATGACAACGAAACGCTGGTATCCTGGTATCAGACCATCACCTCTGCCGAACGTACACTGGTGCGGGATTATCTGTACGATTACACCACGCCGGAAACACAGCTTTACAAGAGCATGATCGCCCTTATCTTCCGCAGTGCCGCCGCCACCTGCATCATTCCCATGCAGGATTGGCTGGGGCTGGACAATTCCGCCCGTATCAATAAGCCCTCCACCGTAGGCGAGAACTGGCGCTGGCGGCTGAAAAAGAGCCAGCTGACCCCAAAGCTGCAAAAAGAAATTTGCAACATCACCACCCGCTATGGCCGGATGAACTGGGTATAAACAGATAAAAAAGAAAGCCTGAACGTCAGCTTTACGCAGACGTTCAGGCTTTCTTTCAAATTTTATGGTTTCATCAACGGAAAAACCGGGACCTGTCGGTTTCCGGTCGCCGGGGCTGCGGGAATGCCGCTCAGCAGTGATAATCCGGGTCGATGCCGTATTTTTTCAGGTACCGCCAGAGGGTGGTCTTGCTGACGCCGAGTTCGGCCGCCACCTGCTGGCGGTTGCCGTGATGCTTTTTCAGCAGAGCGGCGATCTCGACGGCCTTCTGATCCTTATAGAGGACGATCTGTTCGGTCCCGGGCAGCGTCCGTGGGGCGATCTGCTCCAGCTGCTGGCGGAGGAACACTTCGTCGATGTTCCGCTTCTGGGTCAGCAGCACGAGCCGCTCGCAGACGCTGTTGAGCTGGTCCAGATTGCCGGGCCACTCATACTCCTGCAAATAGCGCTGGGCCCCCTGGGTCAGGTGGACATAGCGCTTGTACTTCTCCTGCCACTCGTCCAGATAGAAGGCGGTCCAGCCCAGGATATCTCCCCGGTGGCGGCGCAGGGGCAGCATTTCGAGGCTGAGGACGCTGAGGGCATAGTACAGGTCGCTTCGGAATTCGCCCTTTTCGACCCGCGCAATGAGGCTGACCGTGCTGGAAGCGATGATGCGGACGTTGGCTGCCACCGGGCGGGAGGGGCCGTTGTGGAGGAAGCGTCCCCGGATCAGGCAGAGCAGCTTGTACTGGGTCTCAAGGGGCAGCATCTCGACGTGGCTCAGGTACAGGGTGCCGTCCTGGGCCATCTCGGCGTAGCTGTCCACCGAGGAGTCCTTCCGCACGGTGTAGTTGCCGAAGAGCATGTTGTCCAGCGTTTCCGGCAGCCAGGCGCTGCAGTCGATGGTGACAAAGGCGTTTTTCCGCAGCAGGCTCTCGTTGTGGATGCACTGGGCCAGAAGGTTCTTGCCGCTTCCGGTCTCGCCGGTCAGCAGGATGGGGGCTGAGAATTTGCTGATCCGCTTGGCCAGCTCGAACAGGGCCTGGGTCTCCGGGTCATCGCAGATGATGTTGTCGAAGTTGTACCGGGCCACGAAGCCGCGCTGGTACAGCTCACGGCGCATCTCGCTGTCCATATCGATCAGGCGCTGGCCTTCCTGGAAGGTCAGCACCGCACCCTCGATCTGACTGTCCACCAGAATGGGGGCGATGTTGACGACAACGCCCTTGTGGTTGATGTCCAGCAGGAAGGAGTAGGCTTCTTTGCCCCGGAGCAGGGCGTCCTCCAGCATGGTGCGGTTCAGGTTGGGCAGGGCGTCGTAGATGGAGCAGCCCAGAAGGGTGCTGGAAGCCTGTCCCAGCAGGCTGTAGCCGATGCGGTTGACCCGGCGGATGACGCCGGAGGAGTCCACCTGGATGATGCCGTTGAAGGTGTAGTTCAGCAGGGCGTTGATCTCGGCGGAGTTGTGCTTTTCCAGATCGATGGCGTAGCCCACCCGGCTGGCGAAGTTCAGCGCGTTGTGGACGCTCTCGCTGCCGGTGGGAATGTACTTGTAGGCCAGTTTTTTCTGCCGGGCGGTCTCGCAGACGATATCGCCGCCGATGACGCCGACACAGCCGTCGGCCTGCGCCTGGGACACCGCATTAGCCAGCTCCTCGTTCTGGCGCACCATGTACAGCTTCAGCTCGATCCCGAAAAGCTCGTTGAACCGGGAAGTGTCGCTGAACATATTGGCAACGCCGATCAGACCGATCCGCGGACAGGGAAGTGCCAGCTCAGATTTGAGCTCGAGCATCACGGAGGCCAGCTCCTGCAGGGTCACACTGATCTCGACCACCGGCAGCTTGACGCTCTGCTTGATGATCCGAGCCTGCACACCGCGGGCCACGATCAGGTCACAGCCCTGCCGTTCCAGCTCTCTGGCCCGGCTCTCAGCCTGGCTCGTCTTGATGTATTCCAGGGTCATGAGCGTGATGGATGGGAATGTCCCGACAAGGGGCTGTGCCAGGTTGCACAGCTCCTGGCTGGGCACGAGAACGGCTACCTTTGCCATGCTGTTGTCCTCCTGTGTTCCGGGCTGATGAAAAAGGCGGCCCGCCATACAGCGGGCCGCCGGGAAGCGTCTGTGTCACAGCCCCGTTTTTACAGGTCTATGATAGCAGAATTCGAACGAAATGAAAAGTCCTCTGAGATCAGCGGCCGATCTCGATGCCGGTCAGCTTCTCGTAGTACTGGGCAATGGCGCTGTGGTCAGCCTGGCCCTTGCCGTTGTTGTGCAGCCACTGCAGCACTTCCTGGACCTCGGCGGTCATGGGAAGGGGTGCGCCCACGGTGTGTGCGCAGTCCAAAGCGTTGTTCAGGTCCTTGATGTGCAGGTCGATCTTGAAGCCGGGCTTATCGTTGCCGGCGATCATCATGGGAGCCTTGGCGTTCATGACGGTAGAACCGGCCAGACCGCCCTTGATGGCCTGGAACACCAGCTCAGGGTCCACACCGGCCTTCTGTGCCAGAGTCAGAGCCTCGGCCAGAGCCTGGATGTTGCAGGCCACGATGATCTGGTTGGCCAGCTTGGTGGTGTTGCCTGCGCCCACGTCGCCGCAGCGGACAACGGATGCGCCCATGGTCTCCAGCAGGGGCTTGTAAGTATCAAAGACTTCCTGCTTGCCGCCGACCATGAAGCTCAGGCTGCCGTCGATGGCCTTGGGCTCGCCGCCGGAAACGGGAGCATCCAGCATCTCAACGCCCTTCTCGGCCAGAGCAGCGGCGATCTCCTTGGAAGCCACGGGGTTGATGGAACTCATATCGATAAAGACCTGGCCCTTGTGCATGAAGTTTGCAACACCGGTCTCGGGGGTCAGCATGACGCTCTTGACGTGGGGGGAGTTGGGCAGCATGGTCAGCACGACATCGCACTGCTCGCCGATCTCCTGATTAGTAGCGGCCTTTGCACCGGCGGCCACGACCTCGTCCACTGCAGCCTTGTTCAGGTCGCTGACCATCAGATCCGTGTAGCCGTTCTTCAGGATGTTCTTTGCCATGGGCTTGCCCATGATGCCCAGACCGATCAGACCGATTTTCATAAGAAATACCTCCGTACTCATTTTCATTGCAATTCTGTCCGGACAGCTCCGGCCTTCCGGCCCGCTGTCTCCGTTTGAGGCTAGTATAGCGGGAAATGCGGATTCCGACAAGGAATAAAATGCCAAATTGTTGACTGATTTTTTGTAGGAAGGCACCAAAAACACAGCTCGTGAAAAGGAACGTTTCAAAATGAGGAATATCGGTTTCAAAACAGTTCACTGAAACCGAGGGGCTGTGTTGCCCCGCCGGGAGCTTCGTGCTACAATGAAGCTGCAATCCGAAACGGAAACCCAAAGAAACATCCTGAAAGGAGAAATGAACATGTTGTTTCAGACAGAATCCGGGCAGACCGTCGGCCCCATCGGACAGGGGACCTGGTATCTGGGGGAAGACCCCGACCGGTTCGATGCCGAATGCTCTGCCCTGCGGGCCGGTGTGGAAGCGGGGATGAACCTGATCGACACGGCGGAGATGTACGGGGACGGCGCTGCCGAGGAGCTGGTGGGACGGGCCATCCAGGGTCTGGACCGGGACAAGCTCTTTCTGGTGAGCAAGGTCTACCCCTTTAATGCCGGGCGGGGGGACATCCGGGTGAGCTGCGAGGACTCACTGATGCGGATGAAGACGGATCATCTGGATCTCTATCTGCTCCACTGGCGCGGTTCCGTGCCTCTGGCGGAGACGGTGGAGTGCATGGAGGAGCTGAAAGAGGATGGTCTGATCCGGGCGTGGGGCGTGTCCAATCTGGATACGGACGATATGCAGGAGCTGTTCGCCCAGCCGGACGGCACTCACTGTGCCGCCAATCAGGTCCTTTATAATGTCGGAAGCCGGGGCATCGAGTATGACCTGCTGCCCCTGATGCGGCAGCATCAGATCCCGGTGATGGCCTACTGTCCGCTGGCGCAGGCGGGACGGCTGCGGCGCGGCCTGCTGAACCACCCGGCCCTGCGGCAGATCGCTGGGGAGCATCATGCCACGGTGCCTCAGATCCTGCTGGCTTTCCTGCTGGCCCAGCCGGGGGTCCTGCCGATCCCCCGGACGGGCAGCGCACAGCATGCACAGCAGAACGCGGCCGCAGCGGAGATCCGCCTGTCGGCAGAAGAGCTTGCACTGCTGGACGCTGCGTTCCCCAAGCCGAAACGCAAGACCCGGCTGGAGATCGTCTGATCCGGCGGTTCAAAAACTGAAACAAATGAAACGCAGATGCTTTGCTGCGTTTCAAAAAGTGAACGATTTACGAATCTGATAAAAAATGGCCTCAGGCTTGGGCTGAATGCCGATTGTCATTCCGGTTCCTTTTGGTAGAATGAAAACAGAAGAGATCAGAGATGATCGATCGCAGCATACAGTACAACAGCAGAAAGGATCATTTACAGATGGATACATCGTTTATCAAGGGTGTTGTCGTGCCCATTTTGACCATTTGCGACAAGGACGAAAAAATCGATGAGGCCAAACAGCGCGCCCAGGTGGATTATGTCATCAAGGGCGGCGTTACCGGCATTCTGGCATTCGGCTCCAACGGCGAGTTCTATATGCTGGAAGAGGACGAGATGGAGCGCGGCCTGAAGATCATGGTGGATCAGGCGGCCGGCCGTGTGCCGGTGTACTTCGGCATCGGTGCCATCAGCACCAAAAAGAGCTGCCGTCTGGCAAAGATGGCCGTGAAGAACGGTGCCGCCGCCGTAAGTGTGCTGCAGCCCATGTTCCTCAAGCCCACCTATGACGAGCTGTACAACCACTTCAAGACCATTGCCGAGAGCGTACCGGAGACCCCGATGCTGCTGTACAACAACCCCGGCCGTGTGGGCTATACCCTGAGCGCAAAGCTGGTGGAAGAGCTGGCACACAATGTGCCCAACATCATCGGTATGAAGGACACCAGCGGCGATATCACCCAGACCTCTGAGTTCATCCGCCGCACCCGCGACGTGGATTTCAAGGTGTTCGGCGGCAAGGATACGCTGCTGTACGCCAGCCTGTGCCATGGTGCCGTGGGCGGCGTGTGTACCGCAGCCAACTTCATGCCGGAGCTGATCACGGACGTGTACAACAAGTATGCCGCCGGGGATCTGGCAGGCAGCCTGGAAGCCCAGTTCAAACTGAACCCCGTCCGTCTGTCGATGGATGCGGCCAGCTTCCCGGTGGCTGCAAAGGATATGGCCAATCTGCGCGGAAATGACGTGGGTGTGCCGTATCTGCCTACCCTGCCCACCCCGGAGGGTCCCGCAAAGCAGGGTTTCATCAAGGCCATGACCGAGGCGGGTCTGCTGTAAAAAAGGAGATGCACTATGAGTCAGATGTTGCGTAAGGACGCGGACCGGATCATTTCCGCCAGCCTGAAGGCTGTCCTTCCGGACGAGGCGGTGCAGCGCGCCCTGCGGGCGTACCAGCCCCGGGGCGGCCGGACGCTTCTGGTAGCAGCCGGAAAAGCGGCCTGGCAGATGGCGGCAGCGGCCGTCAATACGCTGGGCCATGTGGACGGCGGTGTGGTCGTGACCAAATACGGCCATGTCCGGGGCGAGATCCCCGGGGTGGTCTGCTGCGAGGGCGGCCACCCGGTGCCCGACGAGGGCAGCTTTGCCGGAACACAGAAGGCGCTGGATCTGGTGCAGGGACTCACCGAACAGGATACCGTCCTGTTCCTGCTGTCCGGCGGCGGCAGCGCGTTGTTTGAAAAGCCGCTGATCCCCGGCGAAGAGCTGCAGGACATCACTCGCCAGCTGCTGGCCTGCGGTGCCGATATCGTGGAGATGAACACGATCCGCAAGCGTCTGTCGGCAGTCAAGGGCGGACGCTTTGCAGAACTGTGCGCCCCGGCGCAGGTGTTCAGCATCGTCCTCAGCGATATTTTGGGTGACCCGCTGGACATGATCGCCAGCGGCCCGGCCTATCCGGACAGCTCCACCTGTGCGCAGGCACAGGCCATTGTGGAAAAATACGGGCTGGACCTCAGCCCGGCGGCGCAGGAACTGCTGCGCCGCGAGACCCCCAAGAGCCTTTCCAATGTGACGACGCAGATCACCGGCAGTGTGCGGGAGCTGTGCGCCGCCGCTGCCGAGGAGTGCCGCGCCATGGGATACGAGGCTGTAATTCTGACCGACCAGCTCTGCTGCGAGGCCCGGGAGGCCGGAAGTTTTCTGGCCAGCATCCTGCGCACCCATGCCGGAAACGGCAGGCCGGTGGCTTTCCTGGCGGGCGGCGAGACGGTTGTCCATCTGACCGGCAAGGGTCTTGGCGGCCGGAACCAGGAACTGGCGCTGGCAGCTGCCCCCGGCATCGCAGGGCTGGAAAATGCTGCGGTGTTCTCCGTGGGCAGTGACGGCACCGACGGCCCCACCGATGCCGCCGGCGGCTATGTGGACGGTGACACGCTCACCGCCCTGAAGGCGGCCGGGCTGGATGTGTTCGACGTCCTGCAGAACAACGACGCCTACCATGCCCTGAAGGCCGTGGACGGCCTGATCGTGACAGGGCCCACCGGCACCAACGTCAACGACGTGGCGGTGGCACTGCTGCACTGAACCTTTCTGACAATTCCATTTCTCCTGAATTCTTCTAAACCTTTTTCCGGATCACAGGGAACACCCCCGCGGAGCGCTATCGTTCCGCGGGGGTGTTTCGTTGTCTGAAATCGGAGGTGAAACGGCGTTGAAATGCACCTGCACCAAAAAGCGGCCCTTGTCCGGATCAGGGACAGGGGCCGCCTGTAGTTTTCAGGTCAGATCAGGTAATGGGTGCCGGGTTGAAGATGCACATATCGTTGTGGAAGCCGTACTGGTCACTGTACGGCTGCTTGGTGCCGCTGGCCACATCGAGGATGAGGTTGAAGATCTCGGTGCCCACATCCGCGATGGTGGCTTCGCCGGTGGCGATGTGACCGGCCGAAATGTCGATGAGGTCGAACCAGTGATCCTTCATCTCGTTGCGGCTGCACACCTTGATGACCGGGGCGACGTCCAGACCGTAGGGGGTGCCGCGGCCGGTCATGAACACCTGCAGACCGATGCCGGAGGCCACCTGCGAGGGACCGCAGACGATATCAGAAGCGGGAGTAGCGGCAAAGATCAGGCCGTGTTTCGTAGGCTTTTCGGCCGGAGAAAGAACTTCGACGATGGGGCTGGTGCCGCTCTTGGCGATGGAACCCATGGCCTTTTCCACAATGTTGGCAAGGCCGCCCTTTTTGTTGCCCGGGGTGGGGTTGGCGTCACGGTCCACGCCGCCCTCGGCCAGATAGTCATCGTACCACTTCATCTCGGCGGCCAGCTTGTCCCGGACCTCGGCGCTGACGCAGCGTGCGGCCAGCATGGGCACACCGTCGCGGACCTCGGTGACCTCGCTGAACAGGACGGTGGCACCGCCCTTGACCAGCATATCGGCGGCATAGCCTGCGCTGGGGTTGGCGGTGATGCCGGAGAAGGCGTCGCTGCCGCCGCACTGCATGCCGATGAGCAGCTCACTCAGGGGCAGCTCCTCACGGCGGCGCAGGTTCAGCTTCTGCAGCTTCTTCTCCGCCATATCCAGAATGGCCTGCATCATGGCATCGTGGCCTTCCCAGTCCTGCAGGGTCAGGCAGTTTTCGGGGGTGATGTCCTCCGGGGGCAGCACCCGGTCATAGGTCAGCTTTTCGCAGCCCAGACCCACCACCATGATCTCACCGCCGAAGTTGGGGTGGCGGATGACGTTGGTGATGGCCCGGATGGGAATGTAGGCCAGCGGGGCATTGATGGCCACGCCGCAGCCATAGGGGTGGGTGATGGCCACCACACCGTCCACGTTGGGGTACTTGGGCAGCAGTTCCTTTTTGATCCGCTCCACGGCCACCTTGACCACACCGGCGGCGCACTGCACGGTGGTCACGATGCCCAGCAGGTTGCGGGTACCGGCAGGGCCGACTTTGTTGCGGTAGCCCATCCAGGTCGTGCGGGGCGGGGTGGGCAGCTCGTCCGGGGTCTTGATGCTGGTGCCCCAGGGCATATCGGTCAGAGCCGGGCTCTCGGGCAGGTCCAGCATATGTTCGTTGATCCAGCTACCGGCCGGGATATCGTTCTTTGCGTAGCCCAGAACTACGCCGTAGCGGAGGATCTCGCCGCCGGCCGGGATATCCACCAGTGCGATCTTGTGGGCCTGGGGAATCTTCTCCCGGGTGACGACGCCGCTTTCCAGCGTGGTGCCTGCGGGCAGGTCGTGGACAGCGACCACGACATTGTCCTGATCCTTGATCTTGATGGACAGTCTTTCCATATCGTTACCACCTTTTCTCTTTTCTTCTTCGACGTGTTCCGGACGCCGGAAAGGCGCTCCGGTTTCTGTCCTGAGTATACGGGTGAAGTATACAAGAGACAATGGGCAAAATGCTGGGAAACAGGCGGCTTTTTTGTAGGATGTGACAAAAAACAGGGGACTTTTCAGTATGGAACGGAGTTTGAAATTTGGAATCGCGAAATAAAACGAAAGAACGACAAAAACACGGGGTGCGTTTCATTTCCTGCAACTTTGGACAGAGCGAAACAAAAATGAAACCGAAATTTCATTTTTTGAAAAGAAGTGCAAAATGCCGGATTTGCCCCCGGTTGTTTGTGTGGTTCCTCTATTGTCGAAAAAGTGCCAATCGGGTATCATAGTGCCAGTGAAAAACAGATCCGGTCCCACGGCACAGACACAGGGCCGCGGACGGAGAGATCTGGAAATGATTCGTGCCAACGCACAAACAAGAAGAAAAGGAGATAGAATATGGGAATCCCTACCGTTGAAAAAATGGAGATCTATCCGGTCGCAGGTCACGACTGCATGGAGCTGAACCTCTCGGGCGCACATGCACCTTATTTCACCCGGAACATCGTCATCCTGACCGATTCCAATGGTGTGGAAGGCGTGGGCGAGGTGCCCGGCGGTGAGAAGATCACCAAGGCGCTGGAGGATGTGAAGCATCTGGTGCTGGGCACCCGGATCGCCGACTACAAGCAGACCCTGAACAAGGTCCGTGCATGGCTGAGCGCCAACATCAAGGACGATGTCCGCGGCCTGCAGACCTTCGACCTGCGCACCGGCGTCCATGTGGTCACCGCCATTGAGGCCCCGCTGCTGGACCTGATGGGCAAGTTCCTGGAAGTTCCCGCCGCTGCCCTGATGGGCGACGGCATCCAGCGCGAGCGTGTCCGTTTCCTGAGCTACCTGTTCTATGTGGGCGACCGCAAGAAGACCGACCTCGAGTATGAGGAGGAGCCGGATGCCGACTGCGACTGGTATCGTCTGCGCCACGAGGAGGCCCTGACCCCGGAGGCCATCGTTGCGCTGGCAAAGGCCACCCACGAGAAGTACGGCTTTGAGGACTTCAAGCTCAAGGGCGGCGTCCTGGCCCCGAAGGAAGAGCTGAAGGCTGTGCAGGCCGTCAAGGCTGCGTTCCCCAATGCCCGCGTCGATCTGGACCCCAACGGCTGCTGGAGCCTGAAGGAATCTCTGGAGATCGCACCCCAGCTCAAGGAGTGCCTGGCCTACTGCGAGGACCCCTGCGGTGCCGAGAACGGCTTCTCCGGCCGCGAGATCATGGCCGAGTTCAAGCGGGAGAGCGGAATGCCCACCGCTACCAACATGATCAACACCGACTGGCGTCAGATGTACCACAGCATCATGGAGCGCAGCGTAGATATCCCTCTGGCCGATCCTCACTTCTGGACCATGGAGGGTTCCGTCCGTGTCGGCCAGCTCTGCAATGACTTCGGCCTGATGTGGGGCTGCCACTCCAACAACCACTTCGATATCTCCCTGGCCATGGTCGTGCAGTGCGCTGCCGCCATCCCTGGCAAGATGAACGGCATCGATACCCACTGGATCTGGCAGGAGGGCCGCGAGCGCCTGACCAAGCAGCCCATGCAGATCGTGGACGGCTGTATCGATCTGCCCAAGAAGGGCGGTCTGGGCATCGAGGTCGACCGCGAGCAGGTGCTGAAGGCACATCAGCTGTATCTGGATAAGTGCTACGGCAAGGGTGCCCGCAACGACGCCGTGGGTATGCAGTACCTGATCCCCGGCTGGACCTTCGATAACAAGAAGCCCTGCCTGGTGCGCTGATCCGGAAGGCCGGATCGCATGTGCCAAACGTTGCATCCCAGAAAAATGAAACGAATGAAACGAAAATTTGAAACAAAGATTTCGCAGACTGAAACTTTGTGAGATGTACAGAACTTTCGATCACTTGTTTATACGTTTTTGCCATTGCGGCAAGACGGGGTGCGGCGTATACTGAATTCAGAAAAAGCGGTGTCGGGTAAGCACCGTGAATGAAGAAGATCGTAAAAGAAAAAAGACATTCGTTAGAAGGAGAACAAGATCATGAGTAAGCTCAACATTTCCCGTCGTGACTTCCTGAAGGCCGCCGGTGTTTCCGCCGCTGCTCTGGGCCTGACCGCCTGCGGCGGCTCCAGCTCCAGCACCGCTGCTTCCGGCAGCGCAAGCGCAGCCGGTTCCACCGCTTCTGCAGGCGGCAGCAACTGGCCCACCGATACCGTCAGCTTCTATGTTCCCGCCAAGGCAGGCGGCGGCACGGATATGACCGCCCGCGTCTTCCTGCAGGGCATCAACGAAGTTCACCCCGGCAACTACATCGTGGTCAACGATGTCACCGGCGGCGGCACGGTCGCAGCTGAGAACGTCCGCAATGCAAAGCCCGACGGCCTGAACCTGCTGGCTTACCATACCGGTCTGTGTACCTCCATTGCGTCCGGCCAGTACGCACATGATCTGAGCGAGTTCACCATCTGCGGCATGTTCATCACCGTGCCCGATGAGGCAACCGGCGGTCTGTTCGTTCCCGGCAACAGCAAGTTCGACAAGCTGGAAGACCTGATCGCTTACGGCAAGGAGCATCCCGGCGAGCTGATGGCCGGTATGCAGAATGGTTCTTCCACCCAGCTGATCGAGGTCCTGTTCGAGAAGGAGTTCGACTTCCAGGCTACCATGGTCGATGCAGGCTCCAACGCCGATAAGGTCACTGCTCTGATGGGCAACCAGATCGACTACTGCTTCATGAACACCACCGGCAACGATCAGTACGTCCAGTCCGGCGACCTGAAGTGCCTGGTGGCCTGGGGCGGCAAGGGCTGCAAGCGCAGCTCCATCATCCCCGACACCCCGACTCTGGAAGAGATCTATCCCGATGAGAACATGCCCCGTCTGGATATGTACGGCTACATCGCAGGCCCTGCCGGCATGAGCGATGAGCTGGTCCAGACCATCAACGATGCCATCAAGGAAGCTGTTGAGACCGACACCGTCAAGGAAGGCTACAAGAAGCTGGCTACCACGGTCGAGTGGGTCTCTCCCGCAGACTCTGTTGAGATCCTGCAGCAGTGCCAGAACGCCTACAACGAGGCTTACGCTCTGACCCAGGGCTGATGCCTTGTCCTGGCTGAAATAAGTATTTGAGAATAGGGCCGACGCGGATGCTCAAGCCTGCGTCGGCCCTTCCTATTGAAAAACAGGAGGTAACACTCTATGCATCGTGATCGGATCGTTGGTGTACTCACCACCATTCTGGGCGCGGCAGTGGCCTATATGACCAGCCAGCTGGCAGGTACCAATATGCCCGGCGACCCCGGCCCCAAAGTTTTCCCCTACATCTGCGCAGGCATCCTGCTGGTCTGCGGCCTGATCCTCACCATCCGGAAGCCCGCCGGAGAGGCAAAGCCCTTCCTGAACGGTAAGGAAGAGGTCAAGCGCTTCATCTCCATCATCCTCGTCATCGCCGCCTACATCGTCCTGATGTGGCTGTTCGGCTTCCTGGTACCCACGCTGCTGGTGGTCTGCCTGCTCTGCTTCATGTTCGCAGAGGGCAAGAACATCCCCAAGTGGCAGCCCATCGTCTACTCCATCATCGTCACCGGTGCGCTGTATGTGGCATTCGTCTATATGCTCAAGCTGCGCCTGCCGGTCGGTACGCTGCTGGATATCAGTCTGTAAGGAGGGCAAAGAACAATGGCTGACGTATTATCTGCTCTGGCTCTGTTGTTTGAGCCTTCGACCTTTATCATGTGCTTCGTGGGCATGCTGGTCGGTGTCATCCTGGGCGCGATCCCCGGTCTGGCAGCCGGTCTGGCCATCACGGTCATGCTGCCCATCTCTTTCACCATGAAGTCCACCCAGGCATTCGCCCTGCTGATGTCCATCTGGGTCGGCGGCTGCTCCGGTTCCTTCATCGGTTCCATCCTGCTGGGCATCCCCGGCACCCCCTCTTCTCTGGCGACTACCTTTGACGGCTACGCCATGACCAAGAAGGGCCAGGCCACCCGCGCTCTGTCCATCGGTACGCTGTCCAACTTCCTGGGCACCGCACCCTCCATCATCATCGCCATGATCGCCTGCCCCCTGATCGCCTCTGTGGCCGTCAAGATGGGCCCCTGGGAGTACTTCGCCCTGTCCTTCATGGCCATCACCCTGGTGGTCTCCATCTCCAAGGGCAACATGGTCAAGGGCTTCATCGGCGCAGGCATGGGCCTGCTGCTCACTCAGGTGGGCTACGCTCCCATCTCCTCCACCGAGCGCTTCACCTTCGGCAGTTACTATCTGGCCAGCGGCTTCTCCATGTCCTGCGTCATGATCGGTATCTTCGCCGGTTCCCTGATCATCATGAACTACGCCCACGGTGTCAACGGCCCCAAGTCTTCCTTTGACGGCAAGCTGACCGGCTTCAAGATCGAGAAGGGTGACTTCAGTTCCAACATCCCCAACATCATCCGCTCCTTCCTCATCGGTCTGGGCATCGGCTTCCTGCCCGGCATGGGCGCTGCCCTGTCCAACATGGTGTCCTACGCAACCGCCAAGAACTCCTCCAAGCATCCGGAAGAGTTCGGCACCGGCATCCCCGATGGTATCTGGGCTCCTGAGGTCGCGAACAATGCTTCCGTCGGCGGCGCAGTCATCCCCATGATCGCACTGGGCATCCCCGGTGACGGCACCACGGCAATGCTGCTGGGCGGCCTGACCATCCACGGCATCCAGCCCGGCCCCCTGATGCAGCAGAATAACCCTGTGTTCACCTACATGATCTTCCTGTCCGCTCTGCTGGCCGCGATCCTCTGCCTGCTGGTCGAGATCTTCGGCATCCGCTGGTTCCCCAAGCTGCTGGATGCACCTTATCACTTCCTGTATCCTGCCATCCTGGCCCTCTGCCTGCTGGGCGTTTACATCGAGACCTTCAACATCGCCAACATCATCATGGCCTGCTTCTTCATCGCGGTCGGCCTGTACATGATGTATGCCGGCATCCCCACCACGCCCTTCATCCTGTCCTTCGTTCTGGGCAGCCAGATGGAGAACTACTTCCGCAAGGCCATCAGCTACGGCAAGGGTGACTGGACCCTGTTCTTCACCCGTCCGGTCTCCTGCATCCTGCTGATCGTGGCAGTCGGCTCCGTCTTTGTGCCTCTGATCAAAGAGCATCTGGCCAAGAAGAAGGCTGCTGCCGCACAATAAGTCCTGAAATAAGTTCAACGGATCGCACCGAAAGGGGGCTGTCTCCCGGAAACGCCCCGCAGGGCGTGGGGAGACAGCCCCCTTTTCCGGTACTGAGAAAGGAAAACACCAATGAAAACGCTGATCCGAAATGTGAAACTGTTCGACGGTACCGCCCTGGCTCCCCGGCCGATGGATGTGCTGTTCGATGAAAGCGGCATTCTCGCCGTGAAAGAAGCCGGAGCGGCCCCGGCGGCAGCCGACGCAGTCGTGGACGGCACCGGCAAGACCCTGACCCCCGGCCTGATCGACGGCCATGTGCATCTGGGCTCCCTGAGCATGAGTTCCCCCACCGACCCCAAGGGCCACACCGCTGCCGGGGCACTGATTGCCGCACAGGTGCAGGACCTGCGCCGCTGGGGCATCACCGCGGTGCGCAACTGCGGCACCGGCGTCAATGCAGACCTCGTGGTGCGGGACATGATCCGGGACGGCCTGATCGACGGGGCCCGGATCGTGGGCTGCGGGCGCTGTATCTGCATCACCGGCGGCCACGCCTGGCCCATGGGCATCGAGACGGACACTGTGGATGAGACCCGCAAGGCAGCCCGCCTTCAGCTGCGGGAAGGTGCCGACTTCGTCAAGCTGATGGCCACCGGCGGCATGGGGACCAAGGGCTCGGTGCCCAACGCCCCTCAGCTGACCGAGGCGCAGATGCGGGCCGCCGCGGAGGAGGCCGCCAGCGTCGGCAAGTTCACGGCGGCCCACTGCACCGGTCTGGCAGGTGCCATGAACGCCATCCGGGCGGGGGTGAATATCATTGAGCACGCTCAGCTGGATGAGCCCACCGCCGAGGCGCTGGCCAGGAGCGGAGCGGCCTGGTGTCCGACCATTGTGACCCGGTACAGCATCCTGCACACCACCGACCCCGCCTATCAGTGGATGCGGGCCAAGGCAGACCCGGGGGATCTGGTGCGCAAGCAGAAAGCCCTGATGCTCTGCAAGGAGTACGGCATCCCTGTCATCGCGGGCACCGACGCCGGGCCAAACGCCATGGTCCGGCTGGGCGAAGCCCTCTGGACCGAGCTGGGAATCTATCAGGAATACGGCATGACCGCACAGGAAGTACTCCATGCCTGCACCGCCGGGGCCGCTGAGATCCTGCGGATCGGCGAGACCACGGGTTCCGTCCGCACCGGACTTGCCGCCGACCTTGCCCTGTTCGAGGGCGATGTCACGGCGGATGTCACCGCAGTAAAGACCCTCTGCCGTGTCTGGCAGGGCGGTGTTCAAAAATACGTCAGACTGTGATACAATCAGTAAAGGAGAATGAACCATGTCCATCAAACAGGAATACGAAGATTACGCTGCCCGCCGCGAGGCGCTGGCCAAGACCCACTTCGGCCCCATCTGGCTGAACCCGCTGGACCGCTACGTCCATCCCTTCCGCATCTGGGGCAATGTGTGGTATGTGGGCGACAGCTGGGTGTGCGTCCACCTGATCGACACCGGCGACGGTCTGCTGCTGATCGATTCCGGCAACTGCGGCTGCACCGATATGCTGGTGCAGGCCATCTGGGAGGCCGGGTTCAACCCCAAGGACGTCAAGTGGATCATCCACTCCCACGGCCATCTGGACCACATCGGCGGCGCGAACTTCTTCAAGAAGATGTTCGGCACCAAGCTCTACCTCGGCGAGCCGGATGCCCGGATGTTCCGGGAGCGCCCCTGGATCTCGGCCATCTACGATGCCCACAGCGACCTGAACGAGCTGTTCGTCCCGGATTATGAGATCAAGGAAGGCGATGTGCTGACCTTCGGCAACACCACCATGCGCTTCACGCTGGTGCCCGGCCACACCGACGGCTGCATCGCGATCTTCTTTGACGCCCACGACGGCGAGGAGACCAAGCGCTGCGGCTACTACGGCGGTTTCGGCTTCAACACCCTGCAGAAGGACTACCTGATCGAGATCGGGGACCCGGAGTACAAGACCCGCCAGACCTACCTGAACTCGCTGGCCAAGGTGCGCAATGAGAAGGTGGAGATCTTCCTGGGCAACCACTGCATCAACAACGATACCCTGGGGCGCCGTCAGAAGCAGCTGGACGACCCCGACGGCCCGAACCCCTTCATCGATACCGAAGTGTGGGGCAAGTACCTCGATGAGAAGCGCGACGCCCTGCTGGAGTTCATGAAAGACCCCAAGAATAACTGAGAACAAGGAGAACGACTATGAACACATCCGCACAGACCCATCAGGAACTTGCACAGCTGCGCCGCAGGGTGCAGATCTTCTACACGGCGCACACGGTTCTGTATGCCGCGGCGCTGGGACTGCTTGTCTGGCGTCCGGCCCGGATGGCGGGCCTTGTGCTGGGTGTGGCCAACATGGTGTTCTATTTCCTCTGGCTCCGCGGCCAGGTGAAGGGATACAGCAACGCCGTGACGGCGGCCCGGACCCGGCTGGGCGTCTGCGCCCCGTTGGCGGATGCGGCCCTGACCGGCAAGGGGGCCCTCTCCGGAGAAGAGTTTGACCGCTGGCAGATCCTGCCCCGCCGGGAAGGCAAGGGCGAAAGCCTGCTGACTCAGAACGGCTTTGCCGGAACGCTGGACGGCCGGAAGGTCGCAGGCACCGAGGTCACCCTCCACTATCCGTACAAGAACGCCCAGGGACGGCAGGATTTCAGCTTCCTGAACGGGACGCTGCTCTGGTGCGAGGCCCCGGCGCAGGGCGACTGGCTGCTGCTCCATAAAGGCCTGCTCCATGAGCTGGCCCAGAGCGCATTTTTGGTGCAGAACGGCTACACGGCAGTCCCGCTGGAGGGCACCGGGCTGGATCAGACCTTCGAGTGCTATTCCCACGACGGGGACTCCGCCCTGCCGGAGTATCTGGCCCATCGGCTGGAAAAGCTGGCAGCGGAGGCCAAAACGCTGGGAGCTGTGCGGCTGTGCCGGGAGGGAACGATGTTCTACCTGCGCGACCGGTTCTATACCGTCACCACGAAGGTCCGCGACCTGCCGGAGGAAAAGACCCTGACGTCGAACCTTCTGCCCGAGCGGGACGAGGTGTTCAGCTTCTTCCGCTGGCAGCAGAAGGCAAAGCCGGAAACGGAACAGTAAGAAAAACGAAAAGGCGGAATATGATACAGCAATACGAAATGGAACCCGGCATCGTCCAGACCATTCAATGGAAGAGATCGGGGCGCTGACGGCCGCCATCCGGGAGGAGGGGCTGAATGTCCCCAGCCGGGGCTGCCGGATCACCAGCGGGCAGAACGACCTCCCCGGCGTCCTCATCGGGGCGCTGCTCCGGCCGGGGGAACCCATTGAATTCCACCGTCCCAATACCGAATACATGGAGAACTATTTTTCCACAAAAGCCGTGCTGCGGGACGGAAAACTGTTCCTGCCCGACTGCCCCGGCCTGCCGGTGCGGGCAGATCTGGAACGGCTGGAAGCGGATGGCCTCCTGAACGAAAAACAGACATTGCTGCCAAAGACGATCTGAGAGGTAATCAAAATGCAGAATTCACCGATCATTACGAAAATGCAGGTCATCCCCGTTGCGGGTTACGATGGAATGCTGATGACTCTTTCGGGCGCACATGCGCCCTGCTTTACCCGCAATCTGGTGGTGCTGACCGACAATGCCGGCCACACCGGCGTGGGCGAGATCCACGGCGGCGACTATACCTGCGACTGCCTGAATGCGGTCCGCCCGCTGGTGGAAGGCCAGCCTGTAGCCCGCTACCGCGAGGTGCTGCAGAAGATCCACCGCATTGCAAAACATGCCGACGGAGACGACGGCGAGGGCATCCAGACGCTGGATATCTCCAAGCTGAAGTTCGTGGTCAAGAGCGAGTGGGCCATCGAGTGCGCCATGCTCGACCTGATGGGCCAGTTCCTCGGCGTACCGATGTGTACCCTTCTGGGCGAGGGACAGCAGCGCAAAGAAGTGGAGATGCTGGGCTATATGTTCTATGTCTCCGACAAGAACAAGGTGCCGGCAGGGGAGATGCAGTATCTGGACGAGAGCGACAGCCCGGACCCCTGGTTCCGTCTCCGCCGTCAGGAGATGCTGACCCCTGAGCGGCTGGTGGAGCAGGCCGAAGCCCTGAACGAAAAGTACGGCTTCCACAACTTCAAGCTCAAGGGCGGCGTACTCCGCGGCGAGGAGGAGATGGAAGGCCTGCGCGCCATCAAGAAGCGGTTCCCGGAGGCACGGGTCAACATCGACCCCAACGGCGCATGGAGCCTGGACGAGGCCATCCGCCTGTGCAAAAGCATGCGGGACGTTTTGACCTACATCGAGGATCCCTGCGGCCCGGAGGCCGGGTACTCCGGCCGTGAGATCATGCGGGAGTTCAAGAACGCCGTCCAGATGCCGGTGGCAACCAACATGATCGCCACCGACTGGCGTCAGTTCTACCACACGGTCAGCCTGAACGCCTGCGACATCATCCTGGCCGATCCCCATTTCTGGGGCTTTGACGGTGCCATCCGGATGAGCCAGCTGCTGGACAGCTGGGGCCTGACCTGGGGTGTCCACTCCAACAACCATTTCGATATCACACTGGCCGCCTTCGCACAGGTGGGTGCTGCCGCTGTGGGCGAGCCTGCCCCGCTGGATACCCACTGGATCTGGCAGGACGGTCAGGACCTGCTGCTGGACGCGCCGAAGATCGTCAACGGCAAGCTGCAGGTGCCGGATGCACCGGGCCTGGGCGTTCACCTGAACTGGGACCGCGTGTGGGAGGCAAACCGCCTGTACAACGCCCTGCCCAGCCACGACCGGGACGATGCAAAGTCCATGCAGTACCTGATCCCCGGCTGGAAGTACGACCACAAGAAGCCCGCTCTGGTGCGCTGAGAAAACGGAGAACGCCATGCCGAAGCAAACGATCCCGCCCGACCTGCAGAGCCAGAAGCTGGTGCTGGACAGCCTGATCCTCGAATACAAAAACACCTTTGAGCGCAGCGATAAGCTGGACAACAAAGTGTATATCGTCATCACCTTCTGCGGATTTGTATTCGTGTTCATCACCAACCTGTTCGGCGGACTGACCGGGCTGGTGATGCCGGAAGGGACGCTTGCGCTGCTGCTGACAGTGCTGTATGTCGGGAGCTGTCTGGCGGTCATGCTGGCCTATGTGCTGGTGCTGGTCTTTTTCCTCAACCTTCTCCGGCCGGAACGGATCCACCGGATGGACCCGGAGTATATGCAGGTGGAGCGGCTGGCGGTACAGTCCGAGCCGGAGACCATCGGCAGGCTGATCGAGCTGTACCGTGAGACGGTGAACGACAGTCTTGGCCGCCTCCATGACCGCTGCGACAAGTTCAGCCGCGGCCTGCGGTATGTGGTGTGGACAGTCGGGCTGGCCTTCCTGGCCTATATCTTCCAGATCCTGCTGAAGCTCCTGCCCTGAGCGGCCGGAACCAAAAAATACAGACGGAATGCCCCCGGACCGGCAGCAGCTTACTGTCAGTCCGGGGGCATTTTCTGATTTCTGAAGTTTGGAAATGCGATTGAAAATCAGCGCTTTCCCAGCTCTTTTTCGGCGGCCCACAGCAGCCCCTTCATGAAGCCGGTGGGGTAGCAGAAAGAGCCGGGCATCCCGCCGAAGCCTTCCATCGGCTGGAAGCCGTGATCGATGGAGATGACGGCATTGCAGTCACAGGCCACGAGCTGTTTCATGATGGCGTACATGTCGGCGTAGCCGTCCTCGGCAAGGACTTCCTCGAACACCGGCAGCTGGGCGCTGACGTTCCGGAAATGGACGCAGAGCAGGCGGTCCTCGTCGCACAGCTCTTTGATATCCGACATCAGGTCGCCGAAGTCGCTGCCGCTTTCCAGCCAGCAGCCGACGCAGAGCTTGGCCCCCAGGGCCTTGCTGCCGCCGGCAGCCCGGAAGGCCCGGCGGTAGCACTCCATGTTGTAGATCAGGCTGGGGATCCCGGCCATGCAGGCCAGCGGGGGATCGTTGGGGTGGAGCGCCAGCCGGACGCCGGTCTCCTCGGCCACCGGGATGACCCGCTCCATGAAATAGGTGAAATTGTCCCAGATCTCATCCTCGGTGTAGGCGCGGTCTTCGGCGTTGGGGCGGGCAAGGATCTCGTTCTGGTCGCAGTACATGGCAACGCCGCCCCGGGTGTACTCGCCGACTTTCCAGGCCGTGCGCAGGATGCCGTTGGGCTGCCACGCGATGGAGGTAAAGGGAATCTCCTCCTCCCCGAACACCCGGAGCATCTGGTTGAACCGGTCAATCTCGTGATCCCGGTCGGGCAGGCCCAGGTGGATGCTCTTGTTTTTCTGCAGTTCCATGCAGGCGGCATCGGAGATGCGCAGGCCGAAGGCGGCCAGCTTGTTTTTCTGTGCCCGGATGGCTTCGGCGGTAAGCTCATCCGGCCCGAGCATCAGGCTGACATTCTCGATGCCCATCTGACGGATGAACTGAAGTGCCTGCTCGCTTTCGGACGAGCGGACGGGGATCTGCGGACGCATAGACATAGCATGTTCCCTCCTGACTTTTCTTGTTGTCTCTATGGTACACGATCTGTGCCGGGGCGGCAAGAAGGATTCCGCCGAAAATGTGCCCCATGTTTTGCCGGTTCTGACAAGATTGCAGAAAATGAACCCTCCGTTTCATGAAACCGGCCAAAAATAAGAACCGGATGAAACAAAACGGGCCATGTTCTGCAAAGAAGAGTTCAAAAGCTGAATCCTTGTGGATTCTGCCCGGCAGAAGCAGATTTTTTGGGCGTTTCTGCCATTGCGCCGGGGGCCGGAAATGCCGCATAATAAAACAGAAATCAATTGTTCAAGGAGGATCACCCATGCGTACTACCATTGACCCCGGCATTGATCGTCCGACGATCTTCTTGCTGGATCACATCGTCTATTCCCATGTGCAGAATCTCGGCGGGCAACCGCTGGATCTGGATCTCTCGCTGATGCTGCCGCTCCAGAACAACGGTGAGATGCGCCGCATCTTCGGCAACAACCAGCCGGAGGAGCGCCCGGACGCGACCACGGCCCCGCAGGCCGCAAAGCCTGCCGCCCCGAAGCGTCCGGTGATCCTCTGGTTCAATGGCAACGGCTTCCGCGGCATCGACAAGAACTGCCAGGTGGCGGATCTCGAGTTCCTGGCCGAAGCCGGGTACGCCGTGGCTTTCGTGCAGGTGCGCAGCAGCGCACAGGGGCATCTGCCGGCACAGCTCATCGATGCCAAGACCGCGATCCGCTTTCTGCGGGCAAATGCAGGCAAGTACAATCTGGACCCGCTCCGCTTCGGCGTGGCCGGGCGCAGTGCAGGCGGCATGATCGTTTCGATGCTGGGCCTCAACGACAACCGGTTCCTCTCGGAAGAGTGGAAGGGCTACTCTTCCGATGTGCAGGCCGTGTGGGACCTGTTCGGCCTTGTGGATATGGCCGGGGTGACCGAAGAACAGGTGGAGGCTTACCGCAACGGCACTGCCGATACCTCCCGATGGAGCCGGATGGAGGACACCCACACGGGTGCCGTGCTGGGCGGAGATGTGGACACCATGGCGCAGCGTGCCCGGGAATACTCGGTCATCCGGTACATCCACGGCAATATGCCGCCGTTCCTGATCATGCACGGCGATGCCGACCCCATGATCCCGCTGGAGCAGAGCGAGATGCTTTACAACTCCATGCTTTCGTGGGAAGGGAACAAGGCAGATCTCTACGTCGTGAAGGGGGCCGGTCACGGCACCCCGGAGTTCTTCCAGCCTGCGGTGCAGAAGATCGCACTGGACTTTTTTGCCCGGAATATGTGAACCGGGAGAAAGGAGAACGGCAATGGAATACCGTGTCTATGGGCAGGATGTCGTCGTCCGGATGGACCGGGGCGAGGAGATCCTGGACTGCATCCGGCAGGTCTGCGAAAAGGAACACATCCTTCTGGGCTCCGTCTCCGGGATCGGCGCGATCGGGGAAGTGACCCTGGGCGTTTTCAACCGGGAAAAGTTTATCTATGAAAAACGGGATTATACCGGCGATATGGAGATCGCTTCCTGCAGCGGCAATATCTCCACCATGAAGGGCAAGAACTATCTGCATATCCATATGGTAGTGGGCAATGTGACCCGGGACTTCTGCTGCGGAGGCCACCTGAACCGGGCTGTCATCAGCCTGACCGGGGAATTCGTGATCCACAAGATCGCGGGCGAGGTCGACCGCGCCTATTCGTCTGAGATCGGCCTGAACCTGTACCGGTTCGTGGACTGAGAAAGCTGTTTTTTCCTGAAACATTTGAAAAACCCGTCGGCTCGCAAAGAACCGACGGGTTTTGTCATTGGGGATCGCAGGGGGCATTATGCGTCTGACGAACCAGCTGGATGAGGTACTTTTCGGCAGCGGAAAGGTATTTGCCTTTCCGGTAGCTGGCATACATGGCCCAGTGGGGATGCTCCGGCAAGGCATAGAGATTAACGCTGCGGTCCTGATGGATCTGCACATAATACTCACAGACCAGTGCACAGCAGAGGTTGTAGGATACCACCTCGAAGATGGTCATGGCACGGGTGGCTTCAAAGGCGACCTGCGGCCGCAGGCCGTTCTGGCGGAAGATGTCCTCCTGAATCTGGCGCAGGGTCGAAGCTTCGCTCATCATGGCAAAGGGCTCGTTCTGCAGCCGTTCCAGAGGGACGACCCGGTAGGGGGACCCCGGCTGGGGCGGGGCGCTCTGCAGCAGGGCTTCCGGATATTTCTGCGGGACGGCCAGAAGGATCTCTTCCTCCCAGAGGGAGACATATTCATCCTTGGTCATCTGCGCCTCCGACAATGTCAGGAACCCCAGGTCCAGCTGACCGGAACGGATGAGATCCTGCTGGGTGTGGACGCTGGTCTCCCGCAGCTGGATGGTCACATCCGGGAACCTCTCCCGGAAGGGGGCATAGATCCGGGAAAACATATCTGTGCCGCGCTCCGGCGGCAGGCCGATGGTCAGGCTGTAAGCGCTGCGCTGGATCTGGTCCTGCAGGCGGTTGTAGGCATCCTGCCGGATGAACAGGATCTTCCGGGCGGCCTCCAGATAGATCTCACCGGCTTCGGTGGGCTGCCATCCGCTGCGGGAGCGGATGAACAGCGGAGCATGCAGCTCGTTTTCCAGCCGGAGGACCTGCTGGGTAAGGGCAGAGGGCGTGATGAAAAGCCGCTCGGCCGCTTTTGTCAGGCTTTTCTCATCCGCGATGGCAACGACGTATTCCAATTCTTTCAGGTTCATAAAACATCCCTCCGGCGTGCTGAGATGCAGCTGCAGAGCAGTTTCTGCAAAGTCTGCAAGGTATGATACCATCATACATGATTTTGGTCGATCCGTCCAGAAAAAAGAAGAAAATTGCCTGGGAATATAATTTAGAAAAACTAAAACATATATTATTTTGTTTCACTTCCGTTTAATCACGCGGTGCGCTATACTGAAGTCGATCCAAAGAGCAGCGTACGGAGGAAGCTGCAGCGCAGCTTACCCGCAGCGAAAGTCCCTATCTGTTCATGCTGACCATGCAGATCATGAAGGACCCGAAGGAGATGATCGCTGCCGTCAACGAGCAGCTGGCAGCCAGAGGTGTTTACGGCCGTGTGGCGTATGCTGAGTCCGGTCAGTGGATCGACTTTGCCATGAACGCTGCAGTGGAGTAAACACACAGCAAAAATAAGACCCTGTGACGAAAGCACCACAGAAGGAGCAACAGACAATGAACGATTACGAAAAAGCCTTTCAGCTGAAAGACCCCAAATACCGCAGCAGTATCCTGACCAACGGTCTGAACAAATCCGGCGAGCGTGCCCTGCTGTACGCCACCGGGATGGACGAGGAAGACCTGAAAAAACCTTTTGTTGCCGTGATCGGCTCTTTCTCCGAAATGGTGCCCGGTCACATGCACATGCGGGAACTGGCTGAGGCAGTCAAGCGGCAGATCCTTTCCCGGCTGGCAGAACTCTAAAATTTCACCCCGCAGTTGGAGGGCTGCGGGGGTACATAAGGGTTGACATCCTTGCAAGGGGTGTGGAGATGCCTTTATAATAAAGTTGAAAGGCAGGTGCTGGATATGAGGTTCGTTTTTAAGATGATCGTTTTCCCGTTTTGGCTGCTTACGGCTTTCCTTGCGTTGATGCTGAAATGGACGCTGAACCTGTCGGCGTTTGTGTTGACTCTGCCCATGCTGTATATTTTCGGCTGCGGCATCTACACTGCTTACCGTCAGACTTGGAATCAGTTCCTTATCTTGCTGGTAGCCGAATTCCTCTGCTTTGTCCTCTTTTTCGGCGCAACTGCCATCACCGAGGGCATCGGGCGGTTCAGTGAGTGGTTGGCCGAACTGTAAGGAGCATTTTCAACCTTTTGCCGCCTTCGGGCGGCTTTTTCTTTTATGGGGGTGATTTAGGATGGCCGCAACACGGCTGATCGCGCTGCACAAAAACAAAGGCAAGTCGGTTGCGGCCTGTCTGAAAAGCCGTACAGACTATGTACAGAATCCCGACAAGACACAGCAGGGCGAACTGGTCAGTAGTTACGAATGCAGTCCTTTGACGGTGGATGAAGAATTTATGCTGTCCAAACGGCAGTATGAACTTGTCACTGGGCGCAGACAAAAGAGTGACGTGATTGCCTATCAGATCCGGCAGTCGTTCAAACCCGGCGAGATCACCGCCGAGGAAGCCAACAAGGTGGGTTATGAGCTGGCAATGCGTTTCACCAAAGGCAAGTATGCGTTTATCGTTGCAACCCACACGGACCGGGAACACATTCATAATCACATTATCTACAACTCCACTGCGTTGGACAGCACCCGGAAATTCCGGGATTTTTTATTGTCCGGGTTGGCTGTGCAACGGTTGAGCAATCTGATCTGCTTAGAGCATCAGCTTTCCGTCATTGAGATAAAGCCCTATCGGGAGCGGCAGAAGCGCACACTCTACCCGCCCAAAGAAAGCAATCGTGACCGTCTATGTGGCGTGATTGACACTATTCTGACGGAAAAGCCCAAAGACTACGAAGATTTTCTGCAAGGACTGGAGCAGCAGGGTTATGAGGTCAAGCGTGGAAAATACACCTCCGTCAAAGGCGCACGGCAGAAGCGATTCATCCGGTTCCGCACTTTGGGCGCAGGATATAGTGAAGAAGAACTGAAAGCGGTGATTGCGGGAAAAACCGAACACCGTCCGCGTCAGACACAGCCGTTCCAAGAGCCGCCGTTCCAATTGCTGGTTGACATTCAGGCAAAGCTCTCCGAGGGCAAAAGCGAAGGCTATGCACGATGGGCGAAAAAATATAATCTGAAAGAAATGTCCAAGACGCTGATTTTCTTGCAGGAGCACAAAATTGGCAGCGCAGATGAACTGAATGAACGCACAGCGGCGGCAACAGAAAAATACCACCAGCTGGGAGATTCTATCAAAGCCGCCGAAACACGGATGGCGGAAATTGCCGTGCTGAAAACCCATATCATCAACTATGCCAAGACCCATGAGGTTTACACCGCTTATCGGAAAGCTGGGTACAGCAAAGCATTTCTGGAAGCGCACCGGGAGGAGATCACTCTGCACAAGGCGGCGAAAGCTGCCTTTGATGAAGCCGGGCTGCAAAAATTGCCGAAGGTCAAGGAGTTGGATGCGGAGTTTGCAGAGCTACTGACCAAGAAGAAATCCGCTTACCCGGACTACCGCAAGGCACGGAACGAGATGCAAGAACTGGTTCGGGCACAGAAAAACGTAGAACGATTTTTTGCGGAAGAAAAAACAGTACAGGAGAACGAGCAGACTCGATAAGAACAAAATACCGGGAGTTGACCGTGAGTGGTCAGCTCCCGGTATTTTTTATGTTTTGCTATCCTATCGGAAACAACACAGTCTATTGATTGTGTATTGGGCGCACCACAACAGGTATTCTATGGAGTGTAAACAACTCTACTGAAATGGAGCGTGCTATGAAAGAATTATTCGGGCAGCGCCTGCGGGAGCAGCGGCAAAATCAGGGTTTGACGATGGAGCAGCTCGCAGAAAAAGCGAATCTCTCCACCAATTTTATCGGTGCAATTGAGCGTGGACTGAAAGAGCCTAGTCTTTCTACGCTCATCAGCATTTTGAACGCGCTGGATATTCCGGCTGACGTTCTGCTCCGTGATTACGTTGGAACAGCATCCCATGTGACCGACGATGAGATTTGCAAGCGGCTGGAAGGTTTGATTCCCATCCAGAAAAAGCGGCACTCGATCTGCTGGACACCTATATCGGCAATCTCCCTTATCTCACAAACGAAGAATAAAATCACAAACTTTGCAAGCGTATCGGCTGGGATTTAGCCGGTACGCTTTTCATTTGCATTGCTTTCGACTATAATCATTCTTATAGAGTGTATTATACTCTAAAGAATTGATTTGGAGGTGCTGAAATGAGAGAACCACGGTACAGTATTTTAGTGGATATTCAGGATGCAACCGAGCGCGCAAAACAGGGCAAGCTGGCGTTGTATTGGCAACGCACCATCCAGCGGGAATACCGATGCAAGAAAGTAACCCCTGCCGAGCAGCAGGCGTATGAGCAGTTGCAGAGCATTCTTTCCGAAGTGCCACAATGGAGCGATGAAGAAGAACTGCACCATGACATGGAGAACATCGGGGGCAGGGTCTGATTCTGCTATTACTGGGAGGAACATTCCTCCATGGTGGAGTTGACCGAGGACCGCAACGGGAAATTCAACGTTGACTACGTTTTGGACGACACTGTGACCCCGGAGGTACGCAAGACCGCCGCATTGCAAGCACAACAGCAGCTTTCTGAGTGTATGCAGAAATGGGGCATTGCGTTTCTGGATGTAACCATCCCGGAACAGATGAAGTACGATTCTCTTGCAGAAGCCTCTTCCCACCTCATGCAAATCCTCAATGACCCGGAGAGCATCACCGGATAAAAGCGTCCCGCAGGGATGCGCAGCCTGCATTGAAAAATGCAGAACAAAGGGGTTTGGGGCACTCCCCAACAAGCATTTTGCAACGCAAAAAGTGTTTTTGTATAGACGAAAACATTGCTTGCACCGGCTATGCGTCCTTTCGGGGTATAAACACCAAAGTTTGAGAAAGACAAAGAGGCCGCCCGCTGTGCTTGTCTGCACAGTGAGCGACCTCTTTATGTATGTTTTGGCACCGCGCCCTTACAGGTTCGCGCCGTTCGAGGCAATCACGTCCCGGTACCACCAGCCCGAATCCTTCACGATCCGCTGCTGGGTGGGGTAATCCACATAAATCAGGCCGTAGCGGCAACTGTAGCCCGCCGCCCACTCGAAGTTGTCGAACAGGCTCCACACCGAATAGCCGATCACCGGGATGCCGTCGGCCATGGCGCGGGCCACCTCCAGCAGATACCGGTGGAGAAAGTCAATCCGCTGGGGGTCATGAACCTCGCCGTCCAGCATGACGCAGTCCAGGCCCGAATAGCCGTTTTCGGTGATGAGGATGGGCAGGTGGTACCGCTCGAACCAGAACTTGCTGGCGTGATACAGCACCTTGGGGGTGATGTTCCAGGCCGCCGCCGTCTGGGGGCTGCCCTGGTAGGCGTAGGCATCGTATTTGGAGGGGTCGGGGACGATGTCCACCGTGCCCTGGTAGCAGTTGTAAGCGTAAAAGTCCAGGGGCTGGGACACCAGGGCCCACTCCTCTGGGGTCATGGTGTACAGCTGGTCCCCGAACTTCTCCTTGGCCCAGGCGGGGTACTGCCCCAGGAATACCGGGTCGGCCCACCAGGTATTGGATATGATGTAGCCGGGGTAGTCGCTCAGAGACTTCTGCCGGGCCTTCTCCACTTCCTCCGGGGAGTCGTCCTTGGGCAGGCAGCAGTCCCCGGTGGGGGCCATGCCCACCCTGGTGCCGGGGCAGTTGCGCCGCAGCACCTGCACCGCCCGGCCGTGGGCCAGCAGGATGTGTTTGGTGATGCCCATCATGGTTTGGTCGTCGTTGTGCTCAAAGGGTGCGTGAACTCCTGCCACCAGCCCCAGGCCACAGAACATCTGGGGCTCGTTGAAGGTGAGCCAGTACCCCACCCGGCCCGCCAGGGCTTTGGATACGACCTCCGCATACTCGGCAAACCAGTCGGGGCTGGCAGGGTTCTTCCAGCCCCCCTGCCGGTAAAGGGCGGTGGGCAGGTCCCAGTGGTAGAGGGTCACCAGTGGCTGGATGCCGTTTTTCAGCAGCTCGTCGCAGAAATCCTGGTAAAATCGGATGCCCGCCTCGTTGACCTTGCCAATACCCTCGGGCAGCACCCGGGCCCAGCTGATGGAAAACCGGTAGGCCTTCAGGCCCATTTGCTTCATCAGGGCCACATCCTCTCGCCAGCGGTGGTAAAAATCAATGGAGATGTCGGCGTTCTCGCCGTGGGCGATCTTGCCGGTGCCGTCATGGACCAGGGTGTCCCAGATGGACTCCCCTTTGCCGTCGGCGTTCCAGCCGCCCTCGATCTGGGTGGCCGCTGTGGATGCGCTCCACAGGAAATCTTTGGGGAAGGTGGTCATAATCTGTCCTCCTTGTATTTCAAGAATCCCCCGCCTGGGGTCAGGCGGAGGATTGCGAAAAAGAAGTACCTGCCCCGGCAAACTGGGACAGAGGGAAGATAGCTTGTTAATGTTTTAGGAAGTGCAGCAGGGCCTCGGCGGAAGCCTTGGCGCCGCCCAGGCTCTTCATATCTGCACTGAACTCCGCAGCAGTGGCCTTGTAGGAAGGCTGGGTCAGCAGCTTGACGATGGCAGCCTTCAGGCTTTCGCTGGTGATGGCGTTCTTGTCCAGGAAGGCGCAGCCCAGCCCCAGCTTTTCGATCTGCCGGGCGGTGATGGCCTGCTCCTCCATCTGGGGGATGGCGATCATGGGGACACCGTAGTAGATAGCCTCGCCGGTGCCGCCCATGCCGGCGTGGGTGATGAACACCGATGCCTGGGACAGGATGTCCAGCTGGGGTACCATCTGGCCCACCTCCACGTTGGCGGGAATATCCTTCAGGCTGGCCGGGTCGATGGAGCCCAGGGCTGCAAAGACGTTGATGTCCAGATCCCGGACCGCGTCAAACAGGATGGGATAATACTCGGGCCAGTTGTTGAAGGCAGTGCCAAGGGAGGAATACAGCAGCGGCTTGCCGTTGTCGGGGGCTTTCCAGCGGCCGAAGGCGGTCCGCTTGCCGATCTGTACCCCGGTGAACACGAAACTGTCATCGAAAGTCTCGTAATTGGGAACCAACTTTTTCTGCATCATGACCAGGTTGAAGTCCCCGTGGCCGTCGAAGATCTCCTTGACGGTCAGCAGGCGGCAGCCATATTTTTCGGCATAGGTCTGGGCCAACTGCGCCGCGGCCTTGCGCAGAGGGTGGTCCGGCGGGCAGTTCTCGAACCCGGCGGCTACCGAGTAGCTGTCGTTGGAGGGGTAGCTGGTGTAGAGCATGACGTTGGCAACCTTGAGGTTGTCCGCCGCGATTGTGCCGGCAATGCCCGCAAAGTCGTGGACGACAGCGTCGGGTTTGTCGTTTTTCAGGGTGTCCAGCACAGTGTCGATGTAGGCTCCTGCCTCGTTTAAGAACAGGAAGGGCACCGCGGCGGCCACTCCGCCGTCATCCTCTTTCTTTTCGCCGTCCTCATTATGCTTGTCGTTTTCCGCCATCCAGGAGGGTACGGCGACGAACTTTGCCCCGGTGGGCTCGATGATAGTGCGGAAGGCTTCAGTGGTGAAATAAGTCACCCGGACGCCTTTCTTCACCAGTTCGGTGACGAGGGCCAGGGTAGGATTGATGTGCCCGAAGGCGCCCAGCGATACGAATGCGATATGCATACAAAAACTCCTTTCAAACAACAAAACAGCCATGCAGGCAGCGCAGGACGTTGCCCGCACGGCTGCGGGGAAAATAGGTGATGGCTTATTCTGTCAGGCCGTTGTTGGTGATCACTTTTTGATACCAGTAGAAACTGTCCTTTTTCACCCGGGCGCACTGCTTGGGATCGGTCTCGGTGCGGTCCACGTAGACTAAGCCGTACCGTTTGGCAAAGCCCTGGTGGCTGGACACCACGTCTACAAAGCTCCAGGGGCAATAGCCGAACACCGGCAGTCCCTCGTCAATCATGATGGCCAGCTGTTCGATGTGCTCTTTGAGGTATTCGATGCGGTAGGGATCATGGATCTGGCCGTCCGGGCCCAGTGTTTCGCTATAGGCCATGCCGTTTTCGGTGACGATCATGGGCAGACGGTAGCGATTATAGACCTTGCGCATCCCAATATGCAGGCCCATCGGGTCAATGCCCTTATCCATCCACTCGGTTTTGCGCAGGTGGGGATTATCACAGATGTCGAAGGCGTCCGACACCCAGAAGGGCGGCTGGTCGTAGTTGACGGGACCCTCCTTGACTTTGGCGCAAATGCTGAAATAGTAGTTGATGCCGATGAAGTCGGGGGTCGAGGCTTTCAGCACGGCTGCATCTCCGGGCAGCGTCTGGGGGTAAAGTCCATGACTCTTTAAGTAGCTGGCCACATAGGGTGGATATTCGCCCCGGACACTCAGATCGAGCAGGTAGAACTCCATCAGTTCTTCGGCATTCTCGGCGGCCAGAATATCCTCGCTGCGGCTGGACTGGGGATAGACCACCTGGATAGCACACACCGGGCCGATTTGGGCTTCCGGGTCGATCTGCCGCAGCAGCGAAATAGCCCGGTGCTCGGCCAGCGAGACATGATAGCTCATCTGGTAGATGTTCTGCAGGTTCTTCTGCTTGTCCTGCTCAAAGTTGCCGTTCATGATGCCGGCGGCGGTGGCGATGAGCTGTTCGTTCACTGTGACCCACCGCTTGACGCGGCCCTTGAAGTGGGTAAAGCAGACCTCGGCGTATTTCAGATAGGCGTCGATCATCTTGCGGTCGAGCCAGCCGCCGAAGGCGTCCACCAGGGCCTGGGGACATTCAAAGTGATACAGCGTCACCAGGGGCTCAATCCCCTTTTCCAGCAGGTAGTCGATTAGCTTGTCATAGAAGGCCAGGCCCTCGGGGTTGGACTGGCCCGAGGCGTCCGGCATGATCCGGCTCCAGGAAAAGCCCATCCGGTAAACCTTCAAGCCCAGCTCGGCCATCAGGTCCACATCCTCTTTCCAGTGGTGGTAATGATCGGCAGCCACCTTGTTGTCGGCGATGCCGGACCGGCCGGCACCCCGGTCGGTGGTGGCGGGGCCTTTGCCCCCTTCGTTATAGCCACCCTCCACCTGAAAGGCGCTGGTGGATGCCCCCCAGAGAAAGCCAGCGGGGAAAATCATTTGTTTCATCAAATCCATAATACCAACCTTTTTGATTCTATTGTATTACGCAATCAAACGCTCTCCAAATCTTTTTTGGAAAAGCCAAACAAATAAGTCAGGACTGCTGCTACAATCAGGGAAGAGAAGGAAGCTACCACGCCAACGGCGATGTTGGCGTTGGTGCCGCCCACATAGCCCAGCAGAGACAGGAAGTTGGGGGAGGTCATTGCATATCCCTTGAGGTCGAATATGCCGGCGATGGCGCCGCCCACAAAGCCGCCAACGGCCATCGTTACAAAGCAACGGGTAAAGCGGAAGCAGATGCCATACAGAGTGGGTTCGGTGACGCCGCCCAGAATGCCGGAAGCGAAGGCTGCAAAGGATGTACTGCGGTCATCCTTGTTTTTCAGGCGGAGCGCTGCGCCCAGAGCCACACCGAAGCATGCCCAAGTCGCAAAGTTGCCCGCATTCATGGGGCCGCTGATGATGCCGGTCTCGAAGAAATCGGCCATCATGGGCATCATCAGAGCCAGGTGCATACCGCTCATAACCAGGAACTCCCACAGAGCGGCGATGACAGCCACGCCGAACCAGCCGGTGGTCATGCCAAACCAGGCAAGACCGCCGCTGATGGCATTACCCACAATGGTACCCAGAGGTGCCAGCAGGCAGAGGATAAAGGGCATGGAAATAATCAGGCTGAAGAACGGGGTAAAAACGCTCGTCAGCAGGTCGGGCATGAACTTTTTGACAAGTTTATAAATCAGGCAGAACAGGGGCACCGACAGCATAACAGGCAGAACAGTTTGGGCGTAATTGGTCACGGTAGCAGGGATGCCAAAGACCGTGAACGGCTGCCCGTTGGTGGCAAAAACTGCGAAATCGGGCACCATCAGAATGCTGCCAATGAATGAACCCAGCATACCGTTGATCCCCAGTTGCTTGGCTGCATTGTAGCCTACCAGGATGGGCATGAAGTAAAAAGCTGCGTCATACAGGAAATCAAACAGGATGTACAGGTTGCTTTCCATAGAGTACAGGCCCAGCAGGTCGGGGCCAAAGATGGAATTAACGGCACGGAACAAGCCGCCGGCCAGCAGCACCGGGATCATGGGGGTCATACAGCCCGCCAGATAACCCATGATATTTTTGAGCACCTGCTTGAACGTCAGCTTCTGCCTGGCAATGGCGGCATCCTCAGCGGCGGCCGCATCATCCTTGACGGCGGCGTTGGCGCTGATGCCTGCCAGCTTGCACAGTTCCTCGTACACTTTGGGCACATTGGTGCCAATGATGATTTGATATTGCTGGCCGCCGCGGACAACCCCCAGCACGCCAGAGATCTTCTTCACTTCGTCATCTTTGGGGACGCTGTCGTCCTTTAGATACAGGCGGAGGCGGGTCATGCAGTGGGTGGCGTCCTTCAGGTTGGCCGCTCCGCCCACCGCTCTCAGGACCTGCTCGGCTATTTTTTTGTTGTCTGTCATTTTTATGTTCTCCTGCTTCAAGTCAGATCGTTGTAAGTGACAAGATGAATGTCCTGCTGCTCCAGCCAGGCACGAACCTCGGGCCGGCAGAGCATGGCGGCCTCTCGCACCCGGGGGGTGGTCATGGTAGAATGATCCAACAAGTAAGCATCGATGTATCCCGGATGGAAGACCATCAAGTCGCAGGCTCCCTCATGGGCGTGGGCCACTGCATCCTGGACCCCGGTGAAGGGGTCGGCCTCATAGACCTTGAAGTCCCTGGGCATATAGGCATAGACCCGGGTATTCCGGAAGATTACTGCCTCGCCGGGACGGCTCATAGCAAAGTAGGGCAGGCCGTGGCGTTGGGCAACAATCTCCAGTCCCTTGAAGAAATTTGCGCTGGCCACTGCGTGTCCCTCAAAGTAATCCGGCTCCCGCCCGGTAAGGGCCTTGAACTGGCGGTATTGAGCCTCAATCTCCTCAATGACCTCCTCCAGAACCACAAAGTCCTGACCGGCTTTGGCGGCCTCCCGGTAGGCGCAACTGGGCTTGAATTCCCCTTCGGGGGTGCACAAGCTGGGAATGCAGGAAGGGTCGGTGAGGGGCCGGCCCACACAGATGTTGGTGTGCTGACCTAGGCATAGGGAATGGCCATGCAGCAGCCCCAGACCGTGGACGGCAGCTGGCATGTTAGTCATGACGCCCACAGAGCGCACCAGCCCGGCAGCTACGGTCGCCGCAATACCGTAATTTACCCCTTCCGAGTAGCCGAGATCATCGGCGCGAATCAGCAGATATTTCATGGTCTTAACCTCTTCCGTCACGGGATTTCAGCTCCTGCAGTTCCTGGTGTACTTCTATGAACTCGCTGGCGATGGTCTCGAAGGTATCGGCAGCCATCAGCTGGTCCTCGGCGTGCATCAGGAAGATATTGGTCTTCCAGGTCAGCCCCTGGCCCTGCCACTCCAGCAGGTCGGCGTGGCCGTGGTGCCCCAGCACGAAGGTTTCCTTTCCTTCTGCCATCAGTTCTTTGGCCCGACCAAAATTTCCCGCCTTGGCTTCCTGAATTGCTTCGATGTACATCCCCCGGGCGGTACCTACGTTGGCGATGATTTCAAAGGCGATCTCGGTAATGGTCTCCTGCAGCTGCTCCTCAGTCATGGCCCGGGCTTCTTCCACGGAAATTGCCATGGCTCAGCCCTCCAGCACCTTGCGGACGTGGTCCAGAACGGCCTTGCCGTTCATCATACCGTAGTCCTTCATGTCGATGACTTCCACCTTGTTGTTCGGCAGCTCAGCCTGGACCTCTTTCAGGCGGTAGCGGACCTGGGGTCCCAGCAGGATCATGTCAGCGCTCTTATAATTCTTGGCCTCAGACACCGAGTGGGCCGAAATATCGCATTCATAGCCCTCGGCCTTGGCTGCGTCTTTCATCTTGCGGACCAGAGCGCTGGTGCTCATGCCAGCAGCGCACAGAAGAACAATTTTTGTCATAGTTGGGTACCTCCGTATCAATCAGCAATGCAAAGCTCGGATTTATTGTTTTTGTTTCTTATTCCTCGGACTGCTCAGCGACTGCGCCGGCCTTTTCCTCGGCCACAGCCTGGTTGTCAGCGGCCTTGAAGAAGGGATACCAAATGGCGGCGCTCATGATGGTCATCAAGATCTGATAGATGCCGATCTTCCAGGAACCCTGGATCACACCGTAGATGAAGATGGGCATGGTGTTCATGCCGATCAGGCCGGTGGGGCAGGGCATCAGGCCCAGGGTGATGGCGGCCCATGCAAAGACCAGGGAGAGGATGGGGGTGACGATGAAGGGGATCAGCATGGTGAAGTTCAGCATCAGGGGCATGCCGTAGACCAGGGGCTCGTTGATATTGAAGATGCCGCAGGGCAGGACGATCTTGGAAAATTCCTTGTAGCGCTTGGACTTGGCAAACAGGAACATGACGATCACCAGGCCCAGGGTGCAGCCGCAGCCGCCGTTGCAGGCGAAGTCGTACATGGAGGTGTTCCACATGTGGGGGATGGGCAGGCCGGCTGCAGCGGCAGCGGTGTTTTCGGGCAGGTAAGTGAACCACAGAGGGTAGAGGATAGCCAGCACGGTGTAGGAGCCGTGGACGCCGAAGAACCAGAGGATCTGAGCCAGCAGCAGCAGGATGATAAAGCCGCCCAGGCTGCCGGTGATGTTGGCCAGAGGGGTCTGGAGCAGGGCGTAGACGGCGTCGATGACGTTGCCCCAGGGGGTCAGGGTGAACAGGCCCCGCAGCAGGCTGGACACCAGGGCTATAGCAGCCCCGGGGATGATGGAAGTGAAGCACTGGGTGACGTTCTCAGGGACGCCGGCAGGCATTTTGATGGTGATGTTCCGCTCCACCAGGGCAATGTTGATCTTGGTGGCCATGATGCCCAGGATGAAGGCCAGGAATACGCCGTGGCTGCCCAGGTAGTCCAGGACGACGACGGTACTGCCGACCTCGTTGGTGGCCACGGGCACCATGATCAGGTAGGACATCAGGGACATAAGGCCGTTGTTGAAGGCCATCTCATCGTGGCCGAAAATCTTAGCCCCGGCGTAGCCCACACTGAACACCATGAACACGCCCATGAAGTTCATGCAGGCATTGTAGACGGCGTTCAGGAAGGCTGCGATTCCTGTCGCCTGGATGAAGCTCTGGTAGGGGTCAATCTGGATGCTGTTCAACAGATTGAACACTGCGCCGATCATGATGATGGCCATCAGGTTTTGGGAGCCTGTGCCGATGCAGCGGACGTATCGGTTCTGGGCGAATGCGGTGGAGATGGGCACCAGTGTGTTCTCAATGAACCGCCCGATGGGATTTTTCTTTGTCTCCGTCATGGGAAGATTCCTCCTTTTTTCTTGAAACGAACGCTTTGGGAAGGTAGCAGCTCTGCAGATTCGCTTTTCCTTCTTGCACCAAAAGTATATCACATTCGGCATTTGATTTGGTTACAAGCACAGCTTCAGCCTTTCAGGGGGGCCGTTTCCATTTCACGTTTTGAAAAGCAGAAAAACATTTTTGCTGGTTTTTGTGCAATTTGACCGCACGAAACCCAGCGCCCCGGGAAGCCAAATGCTCCCGGGGCGCTGGGTTTTCTGTGGCTCAGCCGTTCACCTGACGGGGGTATTCAGGCCCGTGGACAGCATGCCGTTTTTCAGTTGACAGGAACCCAGGCTGCAGGGTCTACCAGATCCCACATCTTGGCGGCATCTTGGCCGAAGTAACCCACGCTGTCGTAGGTCACGTTGGCCACATGGCCGCCGATCAGCAGGCCTTCCACCATGATATTTTCACCCCATCCGAAGAAGGTGAACAGGCACTTGCCGCCGTCGGCAGTGGTGTAGACGTTCACCGTCACGTCATCGCCGATGGGGAACCAGTTGACATGGATCTGCTGAGTCAGGGTGTACTCAGCAGGGATCTCGCCGGTGAAGGGAATCTCGGCATAGCCCATCACCTTCTGCATGTACAGGTCGCAGGTCTCCATCCAGGTCATGGAAGAGGTGCCCTCCATGCCGGCGCCGAAGCCGTGGCCGTTCAGACCGTAGACATGGAGTTCGGGGTCCAGGCCCAGGTCATAGGTCTGTTTGAACAGCTCCAGGCTGCCTTCCCACTTGTCGTCAGCACCCACGGCGATGAACATATGGGGCAGGTTGGGGTTCTCCGTTTCAATAGGGGCGCCCGAGTAGATCAGATGGGCCACGTCCACATCGCTGTTGACGGCGTCCACGGCGTCGCAGACGTAGTCAGGGTCAAACTGGCTGGGGGTGATGTTGCCGTAAAATTTTTTCAGCATGGTGCGGATGTTGCCGCCGCTGCCCGAGTAGCCGGACACAGCCAGTAGCGAACCCTCCAGGTCAATGCCCCACTGGTCAGAATAATATTTTACCATACGGACAGCCCGCTGCATATCCATGACGATGTCGTCATTGTTATAAGGCGCCACCCGGCGCTGGAGCAAAAAGCAGTTGTAACCCAGCTTGTTGAACTCGGGGCAGACGGCGTAGGCCTCCACCGGGTTGCTGCGGCTGGTGTTGCCGCCGCCGGAGGCGACAATGATGGTACCTTTGGCCGAGCTGGGATCATCCAACAGGTAAGGGATCAGGAATGGCTGGAAATCGGCGTTGTCGTAGACCGACTCACCCTCGTAGTTCACCAGAGGGAACTGCAAATCCTCCGCCAGGGTGGTGACAGGCATATCGTCGCCCCACAGGTAGATCACTTCGCCGTTGATGCCGTCGCTGTAAGGCTTGAGCTGATGGTCAGCCAGGGCGGCAATGGCATCACGGGCTTCCAGGATCTGCTGTTTGTTGGCGTCGGTCAGGGATTCGGGATGAAGGCCCATCATGACGGTGCCTGCGCTTTGGGCCGCATCCCAGGCATCTTGGGTGTACAGGGTGGGATAGTTGCGGACCATCTTGTAGTTGTAAACCTGGGTTTCCCACTCAGCCTGCCAGTAGTTGGGGTCGGATTCAGACAGGGTGTTGATTTTGTAAGGGGCCTGACTGTCGAAATGCCGGGGGATCTGGATGCCCAGCCAGTCCAGGATCTGGGCGCAGTTTTCGCTGGAATCCACCGACTGGGCAGAGGGAACAGACATACCCCCGGGGCTGACCGCAAAGGCGGACGCCGGGATACCCATCATCAGCCCGACTGCCAGGACGCTTGCCACCATGGTTTTGACGCTCTTGTTTTTCATAACAATTCCTCCTTGTATCTGAGATTTGCATACCACAGGTCATGCAGGGCCGAAAACCATCACCTCCCGCAGGTTTCCCGAAGCCGTTTTTTCACACGGCCGATTTGCAGTTCACTTGCCTTTGGCCCATCATGCCACAGGCTGCCAGTTGTTCTGGTCAGCGGCATTGTAGATGGCCTGGGCGTCATTGGTCATAAAACCGGACTGGTCATAGGTGACGGTAATGATGCCGTCGTTCAGCACGCCTTCCACCACCTGCTGCTGGTCAAAGGCCACAAACGTCATATACACTTTGGTCTTTGCATCGTCCACGGCGCAGGTCACATCTGCCTTGCCGAAACCGCCCTCAAAGGTATACTGCTGCACCTGGGTATAGCCCTCGGGGATTTCTGCCGCCTCGCCGACGCCGGCCTCACCGCGACCCATCACCAGGTCAATGAAGGTGTCTGCCATGGGAATCCAATAGGTGGAAGTAGTGCCTTGCAGGCCGGCGCCAAAGCCGTGGCCTACCTCGGCAAAGGTGTGAACTTCCACCACTGTCTTGCCCCGGACCGAATTGGCCAGAGTCCAAATGTCGGGCATGGCGCCGGTGGCGTCGTTTTCACCCACAGCCAGGAACATGGCGGGCAAATTGGGATTTTCGGTGACCAGGCCCGCGTAGTCGCTGGTATGCTCTCCGTCATACTGGGGGCCGTACAGGGGGCAGACCACATCCAGATCAGCGCTCATCTGATCCACTGCATCGGAGGCATAATCTGCATCATACAGGGTAGGCTGAACATCGCCATACAGGTTGGCCACTTCTCCCAGGATGGTGCCCGAACCGCCCGAGAAGCCGCTGGCGGCGATACAGTCCATACCGCCCAGTCCCAGGCTGTCGGCATTATATCGCAGATACCGGACAGCCCGCTGCATATCCAGCCAGGTATCTTCCTGGCTGTAGGGGGCCACCCGTCGCTGGAGCACATAGGCGTTGTAGCCCAAATCCTGGAAGGCCTCGGCGATGGGATAGCCTTCCATGGCGTTGCCGCGGGAAGAATAACCGCCGCCAGCAATCACAATCATATTGCCCTTGGCTGCCAACTGGTCCTCCACCAGATAGGGCACCAGGAAGGGTTTCATATCGGCGTTGTCATAGCTCTCGGCGGTAAAGTCGGAGACCTCCACCGTCTCGGCTGTGGCCGGTGCATCCCCCCAGATGTACCACATACAGTCGGCTGCCGGTGCATCCTGAACCAGTGCTTCCCGCTGGGCCACCGCATTGTCAATCATACTCTTGGAGACATCGTTGATGTTGTCCGGGTCGATGTTCAGCAGGGTGTTGGCCGTTGCGGTATAGGCATCCCAGCTTTCAGCCTGATAGGCCGTGGGCACGTTGCGGATCAACTTGTAGTTATAGAGTTCTGTTTCCAGGGCTTTCTGGTAGTAATCGGGGTCGCTTGGGTCCAGATCCAGGGTCTGGACCGGCATATCGTGATAGGTCTCGACCGGGCCCTCCGTTGTTTCCTCGCTGGACGCTGCAGCCGAGGATACAGCCTGCGACGACACAGCACTGGAGGTGGTGTTGCCCTGCTGGCACCCACTCATCGACAGCAGCAGGGCTGCCAGCAGGCACCAGGACAAAAGTCGTTTGTTCCATTTTCTCATCTGATTGATCTCCTTTCTTTGCAATCCGCTCATCTGTTTTTTTCTTCCAAACACATAGACTGTGGAAAGACGGCTTTTCACTTCTGCAATTTCAGTCATCTTGCACCAAAATTATAACATGTATGGAATACAATTTGGTTTCAAATGCATTTGCTCTGTTTCAGGAGCTGATTTTCTTTTTCAGTTTTTGAAAGATCGAAAAAAGTTTCAGCCGTTTTTTGTGCAGACCGCAAAAAAAGACCGCGGTGCGCTATGCGCAACTGCGGTCTTTAAAATGGTATTCCTTATTGAAATGCTTTGTCGTAGGCTCGCAAATACCCCATCAGAATCAGGTCGTTGGCCATCAGCGCCGCATATTTGCCCACATCATTGCGATTGGTCGTGCCGCACTGGAGGATGAAGTCTGCGGTGTTGAGATAGGGGCTGGCCAGGTTTTGGGTGATGATCAGCATCTTGCACCCGCTGGACAGGATAGCGTTGCAGATGTCGGGGTATCGGGTCAGATAGCTGCCGCCCACACTGCAGATGATGGCAAAGTCCTTTTCGGTTAGGCTGCGGGCGCATTCCAGCTGGGTGGCATAGTCCATGAACAGCTCCACATAGCGGCCCATCATCATCATTTTGCTCTGGAAGTAGTGGCCGATGTCCCACAGGAAGTGGTGAGAGAAGTAGGCGGCTTTGCCGCAGTCGTGGAGCGTCTTGACAATGTCGGGGATCACCTGAGCATTTTCGGGGGCAATGGTGGTGTAGATATTGCCGATCAGAGCGTCCCTGTAGGCGCTGATGGCAGTTTCTTGGTTGTTGTGGAGCATAGTATAGAACTGGCGGGAATAGTCGGTCCGCATGGTAAAATCCCGTTCCATCCAGGACTGAAACTCCTTGAAATTGTCCATGCCCAGAAACCGACAAAAGCGGGAGATGGATGCGTTGGAAGTATAACACAGGTCTGCGATCTGGCTGAGGGCCAGCCCCTTCAGCTGGGAGTAATTCCGAAGCAGTGCCACTGCTATGTCGTAGTTTGCATCCCGTTCCGGCGCCGAGCTCACATAGCTGAGCAGACGGTCCAACAGGGAGCCCATCATTTTTACATCATTCATCCCTACAGCCCTCCCTGCACCATTTGTTCCAAGCGGATTTATTGTAACACACCCGTCAGTATTCTGTCAAACCCAAGCTTTCCCGGGATGCAGGCCGTCAAATCCAGCATGACCACCGGTCGACAAAATCCAGATTCAGCTTTACAGTATCCGTCAAGCAAAGGCTGATGAAGGCAGACCACAAGTTCTACAAGGCCCACGGCATCTATGATTTCCCCCAGAAGCAGAAAAAGCGGATTCTCCAGATGAAGCTGGTGGGGGCCATCTTGACTGTCTCCCTTCTCTCCAGAAAAAGATGAAGGGACAAATAAACCAGTACATCATCGGGTCCCATGAAAAAGTGATTCAAGAAGCGAGGCAATCACTATCGCTGCCTCAGAGGCATTATAAAAACACCTCGTTCAAACAAACAGCCTGCCGGTCCAATATGACTGGCAGGCTGTAATTTTGCTTTGCCCGAAAACTCAGGCCTTGTAATAAGTTTGCCTGGGGCTGCCCGGGCGATCCAGGATCGTCATCTTCAGTTTGCCTGTTTCCACCAGCGGCAGTACATACTGGCGGATAGCATAGGAGGCCGTCTTAATTCCCAAAAAGGCAGCAATTTCCTGCCGGGTGCGCGGAACTGTACAATAGGAAAGCAAGTCCGTCTGTGCCCCATCACAACTCGGTTCTGCCGGCTCCATGGAATGACGGAGAGTCACCACAAATTCTCCGCGACGGTTTTCAAACAGCGGCTCAGGCAAGCTATAGGCCGCCGTTCCAGCAAGTAGCGCTGAAGAACATCCTGATTCAAAGTGGACAGGCTGGCCCGCTGGATGGGGCGCTCATCGTCATGCAGATGCTTGCGGAAGGCTTCATAGCTGTACAATTCATAATCGGTCATCGGCAAGTCTGCATCGCCTACCCGGATATAGGAGCCTTTCATCCGGCCAGCACCTTTATAATAGCAGGGGCACTCGGATAGATCGATGGCAGGTATTTCTGCTGAACAGACCGGTAGCCCATCCACTTCTGCAAAAGAAAAAGCAAATATCAACCCGTAGCCATGCTCAAGTCTCTTAGAGGATGAACTTTTGGCCTGGCTTGAAAAGTCTAAGGAGGACGAAGTCAAATCCCGATGTCCGCTATCGCTGCTCACCCTCAGGACCAGCCCCATATCGGGCTGGTCGAAAACACTGAATCCATTTTTTATCTTGACGAACTGGTAGACTCCATACTTGAGGGGACTCGATCATTTCCATTCAGTTGAGCAGCGTAACCAGGAAGATGTCAAAATCCGAGTAAAACACCGGATTTTGGGCGACTTCAGCGTAAGAGTTGAGAATCCGGTCGATGCCGCTGCCTCGCTGCTCCATGAAATTCAACTGTAAAAACACATCCGAAATAATTTGGTTTCGGCGCATGATGAGCAGCTTGCCGCAAAAAAACAGCGCACTGAACGTGTGACCAAGCGCATTCTGACCGAGGAAGAAATGTCGGCTCTGTCCGATAAGCTGATGAAAGTCACGAAAGGCATGACCATCACAGTGCGGTACTTCAAGGAGGACACCGCCCACCCGGAGGTTCCGGCAGTGGGCAACTACGTCACCATGACCGGTAAAGCAGACCGCATCGACCCGGTGTTCCGCACCTTGCAGGTGGGCGAAACCGTAGTGCCCTTTGAAGATCTAGTTGAGATCAGTGGGGAAAGCATCATGGAGATTGACCAATATCTCGGCATTACAGAGGATTAAGCACAAAAAAGGCCACCAGTCGAAAAAACGGCTGGTGGTCTTGCTTACTTATGCTGTATCGCCGGGAGCTGTTTGATTTTATTTCCGACTTTTTTGCGTTCCAGTGAGAACACCATATCTGGAGTACGCTCAAAAAATCCTATGTCACGCCGCCAGCTCGTGCCACATTTGCAGTGGAACAGGCCAATGAACTGCTGCTTCATTTTACGTCCGCAGTTCGGACAGATTCGCTTGCTGGCTTCCATAAAAATTTACTGGAGTTTGGCAACAATTTCATCAGCGGACATACCGCTGGCAAGCAGCTTTTTCAATACGGATTCCGCTTCGGCCTTTTTGGATTCTTCTGCGGCCTTTTTTTCGGCTGCAACCTTTTTTGCCTCTGCTTTAGAAAGTTCCTTTACTGCAACCTTCAGCGCAGATTTTTTGCTTTTCAACTGCTCTTTCAGTACGCTGATGTTGTCAGACAGCGCAGCGATCTCCGTTTCAATTTGTTCCTTGGCTGCGGTCTTTTCAGTAACAATAGCCACATAGTCAATATTTGCTTTCTTAGTACGCACTGCATTCTTGCTTCCTTTTGGTCTAGCCATAATAGTCCCTCCATCTAGTATTGGAATTTAGCTATAAGTATATTCTTTCTGCCTCGAAATGGCAATACTCTTTCACTTCTTAAACGCTATATGAGGACGGTGAGTCAATGCTCTCGCCACTCCGAAACTTCGTATTTTTATACGGAGAAAAGGATTATAATTTTCTGCGTAGTACGGTATAATAGGCGAAAAGTTTACTGTACGCAAGTGAGGAGTGGCGGTGGACAACATTCTAAATACCATAACCGCCTACCGTGAAGAGCGCAAATGGTCGCTTTACGATTTAGCAGTTCATGCAGAGATGAAATCGACCACCATTTCCACATGGTATAATGAAGATACGATCCCATCCATTCCTTCGCTGGTAAAAATCTGCGATGCCCTTCAGATCACACTTTCCGAGTTTTTTGCAAAGGTAGAGGGAAGTAAGTCTACCCCGGTGGTACTTACGCCCCAGCAGATGCAGGTCATTGATCGCTGATGGGTGCTACGCCCCGACCAGCAAGAAGCTGTTCTGAATTTACTGAATACGATTCCCTGATTCTACATGGATAGCAATAGAGTTTAGGCTCTTTTACTATTATGAAGGATGTTCTGTACGTCTTTCATACTCCGCCCGCCTTGTGCCATCATCGACAAAGAAAGGACGAAGAACTATGAAAAGGAGAATCATCGAGTACAAACCAAGTCCCGGCAAACAGAACCTGACCCGACGACTGTATCTTTGCGCTCTGACCTTGTGGCGCAGCTTGTGGCTGCCCACCTGCTTGGTCGGAAGGCTGGCTTATGTACTTTGATTCTTACGCCGCTGGTTATCGAATCCAGAAATTACGCAAAGCACATGGACTGACGCAAGAGGAAGCCGCTATCAATTTGAATATCAGTGATCGGCACATGAGAAGTCTGGAAAAAGGCACTTATACGCCGCTGGATTTGTTCGTTGAAATAGCAGTACATTTTGATGTCACTTTGGATTACCTCATTCTTGGGAAAGTAGAAACCAAAAAGGAACTGGAACTCAGCAAAAAAATCCATGACCAGAAGCAGATTATAGAATCATTCGGTAAACAGCTTCTGGCATTTGCAATGGAGATTGAGGCCGAATCTGCTTGATCAAACGCTTTACTGTTGTAAACCGGAACGATTGGTTCCGGTGAAAATGGCAAAACCGGAACTACTGGTTCCTAACGAGAACTTCAGTTTTCAAGTACACTATGGTCACAGCAAGGGCAGCCCCCCTAACAGGGGACGACAAACCCGAAACTGTACCGTGTACCTTGAAAATTGAAGAAGCAGCTTTTCGGCACTTCCAGACAATGATACTTCCGTAATTCGCGGCCCGGTCAGAAAGCAGACGGGGTGGCTGAGATGCCAATGGAGCGGTGCAAATCCGCCGCCGAAAAGTTCCCACCTCCGGGGTGTCGAGGACAAATAGGAGAAAAACAGTATTTTTCAAACCACCAGTTGAGGATTTCTCGGCTGGTGGTTTTACATTTCCCATCAAAATACCGATATGGAGGAAATCTATATGAGTCGATTTTATAACAACTGCGTAGACGAAGCCAGCTTGACTACCCTCTGCCCGATTTGTCTGGATTCCTTTCAGGGGGCAAAGGGCGTTCGCGTCCGGCGCGCAGACCCTAAGCAGAAGATCAAGGATGTCTGCACCTACTGCCAGATTCGCTATGGTTTCGATTATTATGTGCAGCCCGACAAGAACGCTGGGCAGTATGTGAAGCGAGGCCATTTCGATGATGAATCTGAATGCGCTTAAAATCGACCCGGAATTTCAGGGCAAGATCCCGCCCCTGAATTTTGAAGAAGAACAACAGCTTGAGCAGAACATTCTCCACGAAGGACGGCTGCTGAATCCCATTATCATCTGGAATGGCTTTATTCTGGACGGACATACCCGCTACCGTATCCTGCGGAAGCATCCGTTCATCGTCTACCAGATACAGGAGATTAAACTGGCTAACCGCTACGCAGCTCTCTCATGGATTTGCCAGAACCAGCTTGGACGCAGAAATCTCGACCCGGAACGGAAGAAGTTTCTGATGGGCAAGTTGTATGAATCCGAAAAGCTGGCACGGGGCGGCTCCAAAGAGCGGGCACACGATGAGAACGGACGGTTCACCTCAATGGTTCAAAATGATCCATTGAGGGCAAAGCAGCTCTCCACCTGTGAGCGCATTGCCGCACAAAACGGCGTTGGGGCGGCTACCGTAAAGCGAGCGGAAAAGTATGCCAAAGGCGTGGACGCTGCGGAAGATGCAGTCCCCGGTGCAAGAGAGGAAATCCTGACCGGGCGCATCAAGGCAACGGACGCAGAAATCACCGCCTTGGCAAAAATGCCAAAAGCAGAAATTCCTGCTGCTCTTGCAGAATTGCGGAAGCCAAAGCAGGAACGTCAGCCCCGAAAAGCCGAAACAACTTCTTCAAAACAAACGCTTTCTGAAATCAGCAAAAGCATCCAAGGGCATCAACGCCAGCTTACTACCGAAGAAAGAACCTTTCTGAAAGCATCCATTGACAACCGCTATCAGGAACGAGCCGTTGCAAACGGTTCCCTGATGATGTGCGAAGTGCAGGGTGCGAAAGAGGACTTCATTCGGCGCTGGAATAGCATTTTCAAAGAATACCCGGATGTTTTTGAAGATTCGGACTGCCGCAAGATCATTCATGACTTGACCGAAGATGCCGTACAGTATCTTCTGAAAATAAAGGAGAAAACGCTATGATGCTTTCTAACCTGAACCTTTCCAGCCTGCCGGAGTGCAACTTCGAGGTGCGGTACGTTGACAGCGTTCTGCTGAACCCCTGCGCCGAATATCAGCGGCTGCTCCGCATGGGCAAGGTTGCACGAATCGCAGCAAACTTTTCGGAGTACATCGCCAATGAGCCGAAGGTCAGCTACCGGGATGGCCGCTACTTCGTCTTTGATGGTCAGAACACCATTGAGGCACGGAAAACGTGCAACGGTGGGCGTGACCTCCCGATTCGCTGCAAGGTCTTCTACGGCCTTTCCAAAGAGCATGAAGCTCTGCTGTTTGCTGTGCAGACAGGCATTTCCAGCGAACTGACCGCGGGTGAACAGCTTCGTGCCAAACTGGTGGCACACGAAGAAAACGCCTGCGACTTTGCCGCCGTAACGGAAAATACCGGTGTACGCTTTGCGCTGGATGGGATTCGTGCCCCGTGGAAAATCTACTGCATCCGCTCGGCTTACTACATCTACAAGAGCTACGGTGCATCACTTTACCATGAAATGCTGAGCGTTCTCGTAGACGCTTGGGGTGGCGATTCGGATTCGTTCCTGTCTGGCATTCTGCATGGCATGGCTCGTTTTCTGGCTCTGTATCAGGGCGAATACAGCCGGGAACGGCTGATTCTCCGGCTGCGCACAGTGCATCCCAAGACCATCACCCGGTTGGCACAAAACGACACTGGCAATGTGGCAGACCGCCACATGAAACAGATCCTGTCCATCTACAACGGTGCTGGCCGTACCCACAATTTGCCCTGCAAGCGGTGATGAACATGATCCCAGTCAACCGAAAGTTTCTGCGCGGTGATATTTACTACGCCAATCTGGAGCCGCACCTTGGCTCCGAGCAGGGCGGTATCCGCCCTGTGGTCGTGGTGCAGAACAACACCGCAAACTGCTATTCGCCCAACCTCATTGTTGCGCCTGTTACATCCAATACTGCAAAGAAGCCCGATCACCAAGCCCACGTTCTTGTGGACGGTAATCGGGCTTTTTTGCAGCCCTCTATGATCTTGGCAGAATCTGTCCAGACCATCAGCAAGGGACGGCTGATCCGCCCGATGGGGCGGTTGAGCATCCCGGAACTCATTCGGCTCAATTATGCGCTGCTGTATCAGCTCGATCTGAACGAATGGGTATGGAGAAAGGAGGCCTATGAACGCTATCTGCGATACCACCGCTAAATCGGAAACTCTTTCCGTCAAAGGCTGCAAAGTCAAGATTACTTATGCGCCTGCGGATACGGACTGTCTGGATGCGATCCAGAAGCTGCTGCAAACCACCATCCTGCGCACGGCAGGGCACACCGCTGCCTGACATCCTTGTGTTCCTTGAATGCGTGAGATAAGATAAAATCGAACTGAACCTTGAAAACAAAATATGGACGAAACACGTTTGATTTTTCCTTTCTCACTCAAAGAAAGAGAGATTGAAATGAAAAAACGTGTCTATACCTTATACCGTGTTTCGACCAAAGGACAGGTCGAGAAAGACGACATCCCCATGCAGAAAGAAGCCTGCCGCAACTTTGCAGAAAGTCAGGGCTGGGAGATCGTCAAGG
>OGKD01000230.1_pt1 | contig 49115 bp, 42 predicted proteins | sample 1572371 | NCBI WGS metagenome assembly OGKD01 (sample SAMEA2582096, study PRJEB24529) | metagenome | biome: Human gut stool | place: China | collected 2011 | reverse complement strand
GATTTGAATCTATGCCCAATTAACAACCGTCAGGGAATTGTAATTGATGGTGAAGGTTCAAAGGTTATTTGCAAAGACTAATTTGAAAATTCAAGTTTGTCGAACACATGAAAATTTGAAGTTTACAGCGAGGTAAAAGTTTATGAATAACTATAATGAAGTGAAAAAATCATTTGGTACACAAGCAGAGAAATTTGCTTCATATCATATGTCTAAGGCAGAATATACCGATTATTTGATTCGTAGTATTCAGGCAAAGGGCAATGAACATGCATTGGAGGTTGCTGCTGGAACCTGTATAGGTTCCAGTTTGATAAATCGAGAATCAATGCCAGTTCACCTGTTAAAAGCCTTTCATTTATTAATATTTACGAAAAAGAAAATCGTTGGTATTTACAATTATACGCAAAATATTTGGTCGGGATATCTGATCTGTCTTTATCAAATATCCGAAATACAATAAGTTTTATTTCACAATTTTTAAAATATCTGGATGGACAGAGTAAGAAAGTAACTGAACTGGAGCTGCAAGATATAGCGGATTATGTGTCTGTTTTGGATGAGTCCGATATTAAGTATTTGTCCAGGAAAGAGGGTTTTTAAAACACCAGCATTAGGACATGATTGGGGCTCATGGACTTCCATCAGCTGTTGAGAAATCTTTCCTGCTTTTCTTTCCTTTCGGGTATGTAGTAGATTGTTTTGAACATTGTTTGCGTTTCTTTTGCGCCATCCATTTTCCCTCATGTTGAACCTGATCATTTATAGAATATATTAAGTATATCATAAAATGCTAAACATCGATTATATCAATTGCAGAAATTGATGTTTCTTTGTCATTCGCGCCGGTATCAATTCAAAGATTCCTGCAAGTATTTATTCATCCCCAGGGAGACGGGCAGGGGCTGGGGTGGGAATGGTACACAAATAAAAGCCAAACTAAATCTCGCACAAACAAAATGGTAATTCAAAAACCTCGAATCGGTAAAAACGCCGGTTCGGGGTATTTTTTTGCCTAAAATCATTCTCCTGTTTCGGATTAGAAAAAGAGGTGTCCCACATAACTTACGAAGGGCAGGAAAGGCTCTACCAAAACGAAAGGAGAAAACGAAAATGGGCTATACACATGCGATTGACTCTTTAAAAGGAGTTCTCATTACACTGGGTACCTCTATCGGAGCGGTCATGCTGGTTTACGGCGGCATCAAGTTCGCTATGGCATTTAGGCAGATGGACCAACAAGGTGAGCACCAGGCGGTTTACTCGGTAGTGGCAGGCGGCGTGCTTCTTGGACTGGAAGCACTGGTTGCAGTTTTGACTTAAGGGAGGAAAGTGATGGAAACAGTTGTAAAAGCACTCTATAACGCTTCCTTCACGATCTGGAATACCTTAATGGGTCTTGCCATGACATTATTTTCCACAAGTCCAACCTCTGCGGCAGGTGGCTCACCTTACGGAACGGTGCACACGCTTTATAACAGTATTTCAGCAGCTACGATTCCAATAGCCACCTGCTTTTTTGTAATCGCAATCTACAAATCGGTAGTGACAAGCCCACCGGAACAGCAGGCACAACGTTTTTTGGTGGATGCGGTCAGATACTGCATCATCCTGTTTGTGGCAGCGCATCTGTGGGAAATCCTTGGGTACATCATAGAGTTTTCAGATGGAATTACAAGAAGTATGGGTGCGGCAAGCGGATATACCCTGTCAATGGGTGGAGATTTGGAGAGAATTATTCATGATTCTCTGGAGCTGCCGGAGTTTGAACTGTCTGGAGAATGGATTGGAAAACTCTTTGAAGCCTTAGGATGCGCTGCACTTCTTTTGATCGGTGGAGTTGTTCTTGTGCTTGTGATGGTTGCAAGTTGCCTCTCGATTATCAGCTCTGCATTTCAGAGAATCTTAAAGCCGCTTATCATCATGCCATTTGCGGGAATTGCAGTGGCAATGGGAGCTGGTGGACATGAAATCGGAAGGAGTATGTTGCAGTTTCTAAAGACCTTTTTCGGATTTTGCATCTCGGGAGCCATGATGATCGTCATTATAAAAACCGGATGCACACTCTGTACAGAACTGATTAGTGCAGGACTTTCCGGAAACAGTGACATTGAAAACTGCATCATGATGACCGTACAGGCAGCGATTACCCCGATTGTGATTGCCGGTCTTGTAAGAGGTACCGATTCCATTATTTCAAGAATGTTGTAGGAGGATTTGTTATGGCACAGATGGAAAGAAACGTAAATTTAGAGGAAATTGATTCCGATGCGCTCTTTGGGATTGATGCCTTAAAGGAACAGAGCTTACTGCAGAAAATCATATTCTTTAGCTGTCTGCTGTTAGGCATTGTGGCAAATGTGTGCATGCCGATGTTTTTACATACCCCAAGAGCGGTATGTATTTTCATCTTCCTGGGTTTTGTTTTGATCGGTATCGCTTTTGGATGTAATTATACGCAGGATTTGACCTATGGAAAGTACCTTTACTGCTATTTTTTCAAGCCTGTAAAAATCCTAAAGTATGAGTCAACAGAGGATATTGGACGCATGAAGGAAAAGGCGAAGGAACTGAACCGGGAAGAAGAAATGATTCTTCGTAAGGAAAAAAATGCAGACCCGAGAGCACAAAGAAAGCTTTTGATGAAGCTTCTTGTATTTGTACTTGTCATGGTGACAATTGTTGTCTTTGCACTTGTTTATGTGAAAGCGGTCAGACCGGTTCGTTATCACCATGAGGTTGTAATCGATAAGGAGGAACAAATTGAGTAAGGAAATGGAACTTAGAAGCCTTGCCCTAACGCTTGGAAAACAACATTGAACGAGGACAGGCAGGGGTCAACAAGCGTAAGTGCATTGTTTTAGAGAATAAGACCATGGTGTATGTACTCCTTGTGGCGTTTGATTTACTGATTATGATTCTTTACTGCATTATCATGAAACTTTTAGATATGCAGATTGCATTTTAGGGGGTGTGCCATGAAAAACATGATACTGAAAAAGAAAAAGGCATCCGTCATTGAAAACATGCTTGTAAGTTTAATCAGTATGGTTATGGTTTGTGCCTTCCTTGTCATTGTATTTGGAGCCTTTTCTTCCATTAATGACAAGTGGAGCATGAGACAGGCAGCAAGGGAGACACTCCTTATCATGGAAACGGAAGGCTATTTAAAGCCGGAGGATGAGCAGGCTCTTATTAGAGAATTGCAGGGATATGGACTGTATAACATTAACCTGACCGGTACCACAAAAACAGAAGTGGATTATGGAGAGAGGATCTATCTTAAGATTACAGGCACGTATGATGACAACATTCTTGCCTTTGCAGGTGGAATCTCAAAGGTAGCAAGTCATCCGACCACTATTACAATTCACAGGCAGACCACGGCGAAGCAGTAAGGAGGGCATATGAAAAAGAAGAAAGCAACCGGAGCAATCGGGTATGTGATGCTTTTTACTATGGCAATCATTATGGTCATCATTACGTTTTTCATGCTTGCCAGTGCAAAGCTTATGACGATCCAACATGATGTGGATGATGCCCTTGCAGATTCCCTTCTTGCTTCCCTTGTAGCAGATGATGTCTACTATTTTAAAACCTGGGAAGGAACCGGAACTGCAGTGGTAAGGTTTAAGAATCTGGATGAAAGCTACAGGTTGTACCGGGACTGCATGAAGGATGCGATTGAAACAGAAAATGACTTTTATGGAAATATCAGGTATCCCGAATTTATCTGTTATGAAGTGGAAGATGGGGAAGTGACCATTACCACATTTCATGAGTCCGGGGGAAAGAGTAAGACGCGCGGGGCACTTGGAGAGGTAACGCCTCCCACCGGAGAAGTGGTAAAAGAAACCAGTGCTTATGGAGAAGTAACCTTTGATCTTACAAGCCCACTCGGCGGGGAACCCATAGGAAAGAGCAGGGATTTATACTGCACATTAGAAATCAACAATTAACGGAGGAATGGATATGGTTGAAAAGAAAGTAAATACCAAGGAAGTAGAAAAGCAGGTAAAAAAAGACCTGAAGAAAGAAAAAAAGCAGAAGAATGGAACTGGGATCTTAAAGATTGTACTGGTGCCCCTTCTGATCACGGTGGTACTGGTGGCTGCCATTTATCTTGTCATGGATAAGATGATCGAGAAGGAGACGCTTCTTAAAAACGTGGTTGTGGCATCACAGGATATCAGGGTCAATGCCTATATTACGCCGGATAAGGTGGATGAGTATTTTAAGGTGATTTCCGTGGATGGTGCAGCCGTTGCGGAAAATGCCTATACATCTATGAAGGATTTAAAGGAAAAAGGGTTTTATACCAATATCCCCATTGGAAGTGGTCAGATCCTTTACTCCGGTAATATTAAGCCCACAGATGCAAAGCTTGATAAGTATAAGTCAGGATATGAGATCACAAGTATTGCCGTATCAAACTTCGATAAGGGCGTAAATGGAAAGCTAAGGGAAGGTGCAATCATTGATATTTATGCCGTAGATCCTGCAACTGATGAGCTTATCCTTTATGTCGAGGATGTATATGTCGCAGGAGCATATGATTCATCCGGCAATGAGCTTACCACAGAGGAAGGTGTAGCGCAGAGCTTTACGGTCTATGTAAAGGCAGCCGAGATTGAGAACATGAACCGTGCGATCAATCACGGCGAGATCCATATTTATCAGAAATAATCCATGTAGAAGGGCTCCGGAAATGGGGCTCTTTTAATGTATCGAAATGTTATTGTACGACAAAATGTGTTTTGCGACGAAAAATGATTGACTTTTGAATTTCCTGGTGATATTATTTATTTTAGAGATATAGCTTTGCAAGATGCGAACTACGAAAACGCTGCGCTAAGTTATATAAAAGGATACGATTGTAAGGAACTATACCTTATGATGTACGGCGATAGAGAGTTTGATTTTATTGCTGTGCATATTTGCACAGTTTTTTATTTTTAAGTCAAACCTCCTTGTGGGCTATATCTCAGAGTATACCTACAAGGAGGTTTTTTTATGAAAAACAAAGAATTTCGCAAACTGGTTCCTATGCAGGTCTTAAGAAGATCCAGGAACTATCCTACTATCGTAGTGGTAGGACCCACCGGCGCCGGGAAAAGCACTTTGATTTATGCGTTAATAAATCACAAAGTGGTTGGCCTGATGCAGCTTGGTATCGGAGAGTCTAGTCAGACAACAATTATCCCAGCAAACATCGTATTTGATGAACGAATTGAAAAGGAAGAACATTTTGCCTTGCAGATTAAGTTCAAAGGGTTCTCTGAGAAGGACGTTGACATTGAACTGGTTCCGTTGTTAGCTGATGCTTTCTTTGCGGCGGGCAGAGATGCAGAGGAAACATTGGAATCGCTTGATGATGAATGGTTTCAAAAGGTTTTGGAACCTGAGAGTACAAGGTACCATCTGGGAAGCTTCTTTGATACAGAGGAGTATCGGGAGAAAATTCTTTCGGACCTGAAAGAGGCTATTTCAAATCCGCTTACAGAAATAGAATGGAGTTCAGACGAACTGGATGCTAAGATTGCAGAAATGCGAAAAGCACTTTCTGATAGTAAGGTTAAGCCTAAGGTTATAAGAAGAAGAGCTTTCGAGGAAATCTGGCACGATCTGTCTATGGAAAGCCTCGAAAATTATGCTAAGTTTTTGAGTGAGATGGGCGTAGAAATTCAGCTTGAACTGCATGAACTTACGGGCGCGTCGATGACTGGCATGTTTGAATGTGAGTATAGCGCCTTAGAAGATGACGCAGAGCATCCTTATGGAGGGGACATCTTAAGAGAACTCTTTAATGCAAAGGCTCCATATAGCTTGATAATTGAAGAAATCACGTTGGTATGCAAACCGAGAAGAGAAATGCTTGAGGCACATGACGAGAAATGGCCGATGAGATTTGTTCTTCGTGATACGATGGGGCTCAACCAAATCGGAATTGATGGCGGAAGCATAAAAGATGCGTTGGAGATTGCGGTTGCTAGTAATCCGGATGCAATCTTATTCTTATTGAGTCTCGAAGAACGAGAGGACGTTATTGCAGAAGCTTGCAGAGCAATACAGGAACGCAGTCAGAGAAAAAACGACACGGCAATACCAAAGAATATCATCTTCACTAAACCCGACCGTTTTATTTCGAATATAATAAATAAAGCGAGTCGCGAAACTGTAGAGCTTACGCAGACAGATTATAATACCTATATTGATGAAGCCACGGATAAGGTTGATCAGCGAATTGCGAGTATTGTAAATGCTTTTATTTCTCCTGATGACTATACCTGGCTGTCTCTCAGATATTTAGAGGAATCTATTGACCCTATTCAGATGGCACTTAAAGGTGCTGAAAGTGAAAAGCTTAGAAGGTTCAAACCAGAAGGACTGTATGACATCATGACAAGTCATGTCGATGATATTCAGATCAGCAGGTTGCCGTATGGATTGAACGAGGCACCTTTTGTGACAGTTGATGATGACGAGAAGCCGGCAATAGAGATAAAGGTAGATCCTAAGTGGTACATAAATATCGAGGATGATATTATCTCAACACTTACTGAGGACAAGGCTGTCGTTAATGGATATACCATAACGACGAAGTACAGAATAAGCGGTAGAAGCGTTGTCGCTTATTATAATAGGCTTAGAGTTGGACTCGGCCATACAACAAACGCGAAAGTTTTTGGTAATTTCAGTATTAATATGAAGGGGCTTATGGGAAGGATTCTTCATAAGTATATTGAAAACATCGATACTTTGTATGAACCTTATGTAGTGAGCACGATTGCCGATAATCTTTCGAAGGAAGAAGTGGACAAGCTGGTAGCCTTTTTTGACAAAGATGAAACTATTTCAGCCAGACCATTGATCGATGCTAACCCGGAACTGCTGAAAGGACTTGATGAGAAAACGCTGGCGGTTCAGAAACTTCATAAGGCATTTAAGATTTATTTTGAAGATATAAATCGTTTTAATACACTGCTTGACAAGATTGCCTTCAGAATTTCCTATGGCAACGAAGAAATCAAGTCGATGATTGATGAGATATATCATAAACCAATCTCCTATGATGCTACTATCAGGGAAATGCAGGACGCATACAAGCAGCTCTTTGGAACAAAGCATTTCCTGGATATTGTTACTGATGAAATCGGGAATGCCATGACAGATATGATCAACGATATGTTTGTCATTATGTAAGGAGGGCGGAACAATGGGAGAAACAAATGCGATTGATCTTAACCAGTTCGACCTTTTTGGGAGAATTAACTGCCCTTACTGTAACAAAGTCATGGTATATTCATATGGCGCAAAGGGAAGAAGTTCTCAAAGCTGTGCAGTTTGCAAGAATATTGTTTTGATTGATTATGACAGAATGAAGGCATACAGAGCGCAGATCAGGAGATATACAAACAAATAAATATTAAGCTACTGAGCGACCAGGGACCGCATAGCGAGTCACCACTTAAGCCGGGGCATTATTAGGATTCTAATCAGAATTCTGATTTTGTCTCGGCTTTTTGTATATCTGACAATAAACACGAATCAAAAGGCGTGTTTATGCGAACTATTTGGGTACAATACGGTATTGAAGAAAGGCAATATACGTAAAAAACGCCTAAAGTGCCATAATGACTACCCATATTATTCGTGTTACAATGCTTACATAAACAACGGAGGTGAGAGTTATGGCCAGACTTACTGACGAAGAACGAAGCTTTATTAAGGAATATGTTGATTCGAAATATTACGATATTGGAAAACTACTGTCCTATTTAGAAATGCATCAGATGGTAGGAAACGAGATCTTCTCATATGTATATAAAGGGAATTGGGGAGTTCGAGGCGAGAAGGCATATTGTTCTTACCTGGATACTGAGGCAGGATACTATCCTTTGACAGTTGCGTCATTTATACAGAAAATTCCATTTTTCTTTTACCACTATGACGAAGAGACCCACGAAAACTATGGAACGCTCGAAGATGCATGCGAGGATTATTTATCTACAATTCATTATGGTAATCATGATGACATTATGGATATGCAAAATGACTTGGTGTATCTCTTCTATGAAAAGAAAATCTCGTTACCGGACATATTCAACTATTGTCGCAGGCAGATAGGAAATATAGGCGGAGGGATGTTCCGGTATTGGGTTGATTATATTAAGAAGTGTGATGCATTAAAACTTACGGATTATATGCCGGAATGCTTTATTGCTGCATATAACGAAGTGAAAGAAAGGCTGGGAGAGGAACCTACTATCTTTAGCATTCATATGGATAATCAATCAATGCAATATTTTTATCGGAACGATTTAAAAATCACATTTCGTGGTATGTTTCCGCATGATGGGAATGGGCACCCAATTATGAAGTGGATAGGTCTTAAGGTGGATAATCCAGATGAAATTTGGTGTGAAATGGAGAAATCTCATGTTGGAGAGCTCCATGTGACACTAAAACCGGACACGACGATAGATTGCTTGGACGCTAATGGGGATATGTTTGACCGGGGGAATTGGAAAAGGATTTATACCGGTCCGCAAAAGATGACTTTTAATAGCAACGCATTAAAGACAAAGAGGAAAGCTATGAAGCTTAACCAAAAAGAGGTTGCTGATGCGATAGGTGCGAATGTTAGAACCTATCAAAAATGGGAGAATGGAGAGACTATCCCAGATGGTTATAACTTGTTGAAACTAATGAATTGGCTCAATCTATCAGACCCGCTGAGTTTGATAATCCAAGAATAATGAGGAGGTAGAATTACTATGGATGAAAAAGTAATGATTACATGTCCTTACCATCATCAAAAGAAGTTTTTTCGCTGTAAGGAATGCAAGGATATTGAAGTTGAATGCGAGTATTGCAAGTGCAAGTGGCTCGTAACAATCTGGGCAGACGCGAGTGGGTTTAAAGCGGATTTTAAAAGAGCCTCGAAGAGCGCATAAAGAAATCGAAAATATGTTCGAAAAACAAATTGAAAAATCGACCAGATAGAGGTATAGTATTAACAGAACATAAGTTCGAAAAAGATCGGCAGGAACATTAAGCAGCCAGTGCGGTTCCACACGTTTTGTACGATCTCACCCTCGCAAGAGGCGTATAAAAAAGAGCTGCAAAGATTCATTGACGGATTTGTTTCCCTTTGCCGTCCATGTCATTGCAAATTAATGATGATGGAGAGGTGAGAAGTTAATGAAAATAGCAACCAGGGGCAAAGTAGTATGCTGCCCTAAGTGCGGGACCTGTGCCACTGTCAGCGAAGTTGGAATGGACAGGTTCGTTTGCAAGAATAAAGATTGCAATACAAGATTTGGAGGCTGGGTAGTCAATGGATTCGTCATAACATTTGAAGAGAATATTTCTGATGATGATGACTATCTCAGCAGATTTGAGACATGCAAAGATAAACTGCAAATGCTCAATGCATTGAAATAATTGAATACTGAAATGAGGACTATCGCGACAGAACCGTAAAGGTCGGCGATATATCCAAGAGTTTGTTAAGAGCGAGATGCACTTAATCAGCAAATAAAGATGACCTTCTTAAGAAGGCATCTGGCTGTTAAGAAATAAGCACAGGGCCTGCAAAACGGAGTGAACACCCATATGGGTGATCTGTTTTGCAGGCTCTTTTTTTGTTTGCTCCGTTTTGCGGCTCAACCGGAATTATTAGGTCGAGCGGTGGAACGGATTTTATTTTTATCTCTTTTTTCATATTTCCTTCGACGGAATTTTTCCGGAATAACTACGGATTTTCCCATCTCATGGGCCACATACCCGACAAGGAGGTAAGAAAAATGAGAAAACATCTTTATTTTAACCCGTCAACTGAGACCAAAAAGGCATATCTTACAAGAGCCGCGGCGTTGTTAAACGTCATTAGGAATCATCCTAGTCTCATCAGTTCACACCCTCTACTTACAGGGATTACAGATGCAGAAGTTCACGAGTTTGAAAACTATCTCTGTAATCTTATCAGATCTGACGTTGAGAAAGCAGCTTACCTTGCTGCACGAAAGAGTGAAATTCTTGATTATAAGGATGTTATCAAGAATATTGCACTTGTATCCGTGATGGAGTCTATCCATACTTATAATTCGCCTAAAGCAGTTACCGTACCAGGCGGACTTAGTTTCGATGCTTTTATTGGAAACATCATCAAGAGTAGTGTCAGGGAAGCGTTCATGGAGAAGACAGGTCTTAAAAAGCATCAGCTTGATAAGGCCAATCGAGTCAGAAAAGCAAGAAATTATGTGGCAATGGAAAAGCAGAAAAGCCTTGATGAGGTAACTGCGGAGGAGATTTTTTACGCACAGGAAGCTGTCAGCAAGGCAAAACCAATGTCGATTTCTTCTATTAATGAAGTGATGGAGTACATGGAGACAGAGGTTCATTATGACGGAATCGAGGATTTTGAGATGGAGTCAAAATCAAATCCTTTTAAGAGTCTTGAAAATGACGAGACAAGAGCTTCGCTTCATGAGATGTTTCATGGTATGAGAGAGGCACAGCGTTATATATTCCTTAAAAGATTTCTTTCAGGGGATGATAGAACCACTTACAAGCAGCTTGCGATGGAAACAAAACTCATAGAGTTGTGTAAGAATGATGAAGTTTGTATGAGGAATCTGACAAGGGGGACGCTCAAAATAAAGCGTCCAAAGGGTGATATCCCTCAGATTGAGGAGACATACTCGGATATAGTATATGTCAAAATTGAGTTTCTCGACTATTTGTATAGGGATGCATTGTCGAGAATGAAGAAATTTGTTGTTGATAATGGTTTTTTTGCCAGTGATTTTGAGGGCTGGCTTAATGACTGGATTCACGAAGAAATAGAATGCTTATAATGTGATATTCAAATAGTAGGTGGAAAGCCTCGTCTGAAAATGGCGAGGCTTTTTCTGACGTCAAATCGGCGTCACATTGTACTTTATATTGACGTCAAAATGACGCATAAAGCTTATTATTAGGACAGTAAATACATTGTGGATACTGTTAAAAGCGCCGAATTATCAGCATTTATTTACCCATACCATAAATGTTTGTGGTATTGATCGCAATGGTCATTATCTTTAAGGAGCAGATTACGGCACTTGTGCAGACAATCTGGCTTTCAATTAATAAGGATGCAAAGAAAATCTATTCCTAGCTAAAGAGATAAAAGACAGGAGGAGAATATGAATAATGAAGGAAGAATCGTTGTATTTATGAGTATGATATCCGGCGTTTTCTTAATATTGATCACATTGGTGTTGCAGGTTGTGACAATGAGTGTGGCAGAATCAAAAGCAGTGGTTGCAAGCAGGATGACTGTATCGGATATGAAATCGTACTATAACAGTTATATATTTGAGCATTATCATATTCTCCTCTTTGATAAGACGATGGAAGGACAGGGAGAAGCATATCTGGAGGAACTGATGCAGATATATTATTGCGAGAAGCTGGGAGAAGCATATGATGACACGGATGTGAAGCTTGGACAGTTCACGATGTTATGTGACAATGCGTGTCAGGCTTTCCGGGACCAGATGAAAGAACATGTATTGTATGCATGTGCAGAGAAGGCTACACAGACGGGGGTTGATTATATTGTAGAAAAAACGGATGGGAAGGACGGAACATTGCCGGAGGATTTACAGGAGGACATAAAGGATGCGCAGGAAACAGAAAAAAACAGGATGGCTATGTCAGAGAACGCACAGACAGATGATGAGGATACAGCGGATGGAATATCAAAGAAAACAGAAGGTGTACTGCAGGAGACAGAGGAGGACCCACGGGAATATACGAAAAAACTGTCGAGTAGTGCAATATTAAATCTGGTACTGCCGGATGATGATAAGTCTGTTTCGGGGGCTGCTATACAGATGGAAGATTTCCCGAGCCGGATGCATATGAATCTGGGCATGGCATATGAAGAGATTGATCGTACATTTGATGATTTGACAGGAATGCAGGTGGGATTGGTACAACTTGCGACCTGGCAGGATGCGCTTGCTGATTCCGGGGCAATGGCAGTTTATATCGGAGATGTATTTAACTGTTTTACGAAAACGGCGAATGATACAGCCGGGCTGTCTTACGAACAGGAGTATTTGATTGCAGGAAAAAACACAGATTATGAGAATTTAAAATCCGTGGCACATCGGATGATCGGGATTCGATTTCCAATCAATTATATCAGCTTATGTGGACAGGCCGATAAAATGACGAAGCTGACGACAATGGCAACGTCAATTGCCGGAGCAGCACCATACCTGATCCCGGCGATTAAATATCTGCTAGCCGGATGTTGGGCGTATATCGAAGCGATTGCAGATGTCAGAGTGTTGTTTGCAGGGAAGAAAGCGTCGTTTGTGAAAAACAGTGAAAATTGGATTACAGATATTAATCATATTTCTGAAAGTTTGTCCAAAGACATACAAGAGGATGGAAATGGGCTTGATTATCAAGCGTATCTGACAATTTTGCAGATGTTAAACCGGGAGTCAGTGATGTATAGAATGCTGGATCTGATACAATTTAACGCAAGACAGGAATCACCGTCATTTTTAATCCGAAATGCTGCAACCGGATTGCAGGCGGACTTTCAGACGACATATAAAGGAAAGACTTTTTTCTTTCATCAGTCAGGGAGTTATTAACAGAAAAGATCGGTATTGTTTTCAGGGGATTTCCCAGAAAATAAAAAACCTCTCCAGGTGCTGGCCATGCATTCAATGATATAAAATTGTGCAACCTGGGAAGTCTCCTGAAAGCAATACCGGTCTTATGAAAGAAATGGAGCGCACATATGAAAAAGAAATTATGCTTTATAGGGAATCGTGGAAGTGCAGCACTCGAAGCAAGTCTGGCAGTACCTGTTTTTTTGCTTGCGATGGTGTATTTGTATCTTACATTTCAAAGTGTGCTTGCGGACGCACTTGTGTATGAGGCTGCTGCCGAAACAGCGGAATACATGGCAGAACTTTCATATACAGAGGTGTGTAATCTGTCAGTTGCGTATCTCAAGTTTCCGGATTATATCGATGAAACAGACATGATAGACCACTATATAGAGGGTGGAAACTTAGGGGTGAGTTTTATTGGAACAAATACAATGAATACTGCAGGCTGGCTCAGTCTGTGTGTTACATATACGCCAAAGTATGCGGAAAAACGACGATATACGGTCAGGCAGAGGGCATATGTTGGTAATAAAGAGACGGAGCAGACAGGAACAGAGCGCGCGCAGGAGTATGTTTACGTTACGGATCACCAGCAGGTGTATCATTTGACGCGTACGTGTACATATCTGCAATTATCTATTCGGGCATCTTCAATCGGAACAGCAAAAAAAGAGGGCTATCAGCCATGTGAATTTTGTGGAGCTGACAGTGGAACGATGGTTTATATCACGGATGAAGGGAGAAAATATCATAGCCGTATTCCATGTAGTGGACTGAAACGCACCGTATACAGAAAGAAGAAAAGTGAAATTGGGGGATTAGGTCCGTGCAGTCGGTGCGGCTCAAAATAGAATAGAAGGTATAAGTGTATGGAGGTAATGATGGGAGATAAAGGATCATCGGTTGTTGAGTTGAGTCTTATTATGCCGATTATTTTTGGAATTTTAACTATGATTATTTTCCTGTTTTTGGATACCGTGGAAGATGGTGTGATCCAACAGCAGGGATACAGTATGATATACACATATCAGGAGGATATGGAACAAGCGGAGACGGTTCAGGTGAAAGATAGTCAATGCCGGTTTGAAAAGAATGGACATGTGTGCGTTACGGAAGTTGATCTGTGTAGTAAGAGACTGAGAAGGTGGCAGGTGTATGGAAGTATTGTTTGGGAATAAAGGAATTTATCATTATATGGATGCAAAACTTGGAACGATGTGGCAGTTAGAAGAGCAGGGGTGGATGTATCGCGTACAGATGCTGGTTGAAAATAACATGCCGTATATTCTGCCGGCGTCACTGATTTGTACAGACGGAGAAGTCTGGCTTTCACACAGCACGAGGGATTGTTATAGTCTGCAGGCCGTATTGCAGCAGAGAAGCGTAGATGGTACATGGTTAAAAAGAATTTTGCATCAGATTGCTTCGTGTGTGGAAAAAATGGATGCTTATTTACTGGATGCGTCGGATCTTGTTTTACAGATAGAATATTTGTTTATTGAAAGACAGACAGATGAAATCCGCATGATGTGTATTCCCGGATATCAAAAACCAATGAAACAGCAGCTATGCGCCTTTTTGGAGTACTTAATGCCAAGATTTGAACATAATGACCGGCAGGGAGAGTATTTTCTATATACCTGTCATCAGATTCTGTCAGATGAATGGAAGGACTTGTCCCAGTTCTTTGCATTTCTGAAGAAAGAACCGGAGCGTGGAAGCGAAATAAAGATTCAAAAACCGGAAATTGTACAGGATGAAAGTGACGGGGATGTTGTTTTGGAAAAACAACAGGAGCAAAATAAAGAGAGTAATGTAGCGGATACTGTGTTTACAAAGCGGTTTTTCTTGTTTGCGCTGGCGGGTGGCGCAGCTCTTGCGTTGATTATAAAGTACTTATTTTTTGATGGGACGACGGCGACGGCGATATTTGGAATTGTCTGGCTGCTTGCATTAATTATTCTTGCGGTGATGCTGGTTCGGGATAGAGAAGATGAGGATAGTGAGAGTGCAATGCACGCATATGCAGAAACGAAAGAAGGTAAGAAGGAAACGTTGTATGGGGAAAAACTGGAACAACAGGAATTTGCTGCAGATAGAAAAGAATATGCGCAGACCAAATTGAAACCATGTGTGAAATTGGTTCCGCTCACAAATGGAGCATTGGAGCCGTTTCGGATTCCGGCGGATGCAGCGGTACTTACGATTGGCAGAGATAAAGACACGGATTATCGTGTGGCAGTGACGCAGATCAGCCGTGTGCATGTCCGGTTGTTCTGTCGCCCGGATGGACTGTATATCGAGGATCAGAACTCCACTAACGGAACGTATATCAATACAAAACGCATTCCGGCGATGACCGAACAGAAGCTAGAAAAGGGCGATGTGGTTGGACTTGCAAATGAGGAGTTTTTTGTTTCATAAGAAAAACTATGTAAGGGCATATGAATGTGGTATACTATGTTTACAAAGAACGCTTGAGAATCAATGAAGTGCTTTCTCTGTATGAACATAGTAAGATGGGAGAATCTGCATCATTTTCCAGATTAAAAACGGTGCAGATTTTTCTATTTGCTTTTTTCCTCGCAATTATTGTATTTACCCCCTGTTTTTGGTATAGTAATAGTGTGCGTTTTTGTAGCATGCGAAAGAAAAAATGGCAGTGAATACATGAGGTGTTACGGTGAAGGTAAATGTGTATTACGGAGGCCGGGGATTGCTGGAGGATCCAACACTCTTTGTAGTGGAGAAAATCATTCAGGTTCTGCAGGAGCTTCGGGTAGAAGTCACAAGATATAATATGTATGAAGATAAGTCGGGGATTGCAACACTTCCGAATACGTTGAAGGATTGCGATGGCGTGATTCTGGCAGCGAGTCTGGAATGGTTTGGCATTGGCGGCTATATGCAGCAGTTTCTGGATATGTGCTGGCTGTATGGTGACAAGGAGAAGATCGCATCGCTCTATATGATGCCGGTTGTCGTTGCAACAGCGTATGGAGAACAGGATGCAGAACTGTCACTGCGAAAGGCATGGGATGTGCTGGGTGGCATTTCAGAGCCGGGAATCGCGACGTATGTGGATTCGACGGATGTGCTGGAGCAGGAAAGCCAGTATTTGAATCTGATTGAGAAAAAAGCAGAGGATTTTTACCGCCTGATCAATAAGAAGACAAGGAAACTGCCGACGAGTAACACTGCGGTAAAGAACACTCTGATCAAGCAGAACAATATCAATCTGACACCACAGGAGAGTGAGCAGCTTTCCAAGTTTGTGGCAGATGATGGCTATGTGAAGAAGCAGAAAGAGGATATTGAGGAACTCGCTGCAATGTTCAAGCAGATGCTTGGAGATGAGGAAGAGGCACCAGAACCACCAAGTGTCTACGAGGACGATATTATCGAAGGATTTTATGAGAATTTCCATCCGGAGACCGGATTTGCGGCAAGCTATGTGATCATAGTACCGGATATGGGGAAGAATTTAGTGATACATGTAGGGAAAGTCTTACAGTGTGAGTATGGCGCGGATGTGGAAGCCGATGTGAAGCTGAAAGCATCAAGCACGATGCTGCGTAATATTTTGGCTGGCAAAAATAGCTTCCAGAAAGGCTTTATGTCCGGCGAGATAACGGCAAAGGGCAACTTCAAGACCCTTCGGATGCTGGATCAGATTTTCCATATATAGAGTTGGAGGCAGTTTATGTCGTACATGGCATTGTACCGGAAGTGGAGACCGGACGCGTTCGAGGAGATCAAAGGACAAGAACATATTGTGACGACGATCCGAAATCAGATCGTGCATGACCGCGTGGGACATGCGTATCTGTTCTGCGGAACCAGAGGTACCGGTAAAACAACGACGGCGAAGCTGATGGCAAAGGCAGTCAATTGTGAGCATCCAATCAACGGAAGTCCGTGTAATGAATGTGCCAGCTGCAAGGCGATTGCTGCAGGTGCGGCGATGAATGTAATCGAAGTTGATGCCGCAAGTAATAATGGTGTGGATAATATCAGACAGATCACGGATTCGGTGAATTACTCACCGTCAACTGGTAAGTATCTGGTCTATATCATCGACGAGGTGCATATGCTCCGTGACGCAGCGTACAATGCACTTTTGAAGACGTTGGAGGAACCACCTTCCTATGTAATATTTATTCTGGCGACCACGGAATCACATAAGATTCCGGCGACGATTCTGTCGCGTTGCCAGCGGTATGATTTCCACCGGATTCCGTTGGAGATAATTGCAGATCGTCTGCAGGAGCTTCTCGACCGGGAAGGAATCGCGGCGACCAGAGAAGCGGTTGAATATGTGGCGCGTGCCGCAGATGGTTCCATGCGAGACGGTTTGAGTATTCTGGAACAGTGTATCTCTTACCATCTGGGTGAGGAACTGACATTAGATAAAGTACTCGCGGCAATTGGTGCCGTGGATGTGGAAGTTTACATTCAGTTGTTTGAATGTCTGAAAGAAAAAGATCTGGTTGGTGCATTGAAGATCATAGATGAAGCAATCTGGCAGGGAAAGGATCTGTTGCAGCTGGTCAATGAATTTACTGCATTTATCCGGAATATACTGGTGCTGTCGATCGACCCGGATATGACGATCGATGTGACAGCGGAGACAAAACAGCGCATGGTTGCACTCACAAGCGATATGACACAGGACTGGATGATGCATGCAATCTATGTTTTACAGGAAGCCGCAGCGAAGATCGCATATACGACATCCAAGCGTGTGATGCTGGAAATCGCGATCATCAAGCTTTGTAAGACGGAGATGCGTTACGATATCGAAGGAATTCAGGCACGAATCGAGTCACTGGAGCAGCAGCTTGCAGAGACGAAGGAACTGCTCAAAGAGCAGCAGGCACATCCGGTTGTGATGGCAGTTGCACCGCCGGCAACGGAAGGCGCAGGGACAGTGCAGCAGGCAGTTGCACCACAAACAGGTGATTCATCCGAGCACATCAAGCAGAATCTGCGTGACAAATATCCGCAGGCAGAATACGAGGATCTGCTTCTGATTGCGAAAGCGTGGAAGACGATTGGCAAGCGCGGACCGAGACTGGTGCAGCATTATTACAGACAGGCATCACTGGTTGCCGGAAGAGAATCTGGCGCGCTGGAACTCGTTGTAGCGGATACACCAGACAACGATCTGGCGATTTCGTATTTCGCGAATCAGGACAAGCTCGATGAATTGAGCGAGCAGCTGACCAATATGGCACAGTGCAAGGTACGTGTGACATTCCGCAAGATTGATGGCAGGGAAGAAGTACACGAACTGCAGAAGGACTGGGATTTGAGCCGGATTGTATTTGACGACATCGAAATGCATGAGTAGGCTTTTAATCTGGCGAGTCCAAATTATATAAAAAGGTAGTACGCATGGGAAACCGTGTATGAATATAAGAATAAGAAATCAGGAGGATATAAAGATGGCAAAAAGAGGTGGATATGGTGGAATGGGCATGATGCCAGGAAATATGAACAATCTGATGAAGCAGGCACAGAAGATGCAGAAGCAGATGGAAGAGACCACCAAAGCACTCGAAGAAAAAGAATATGAGGCAACTGCCGGCGGTGGTGTTGTCAAGGTAAAGATCAATGGCAAGAAGGAAGTAACAGAAGTTCATCTCGACGAGGAAGTTGTCGACAAGGACGATATCGAGATGCTCGAGGATCTGATCATGGCTGCTATGAACGAAGCCATCCGTATGCAGGATGAGGATCAGAAGAATTCCATGGGTAAGATCACCGGTGGATTAGGCGGAGGTTTGCCGTTCTAATGGATATTTATGGAGAGAAAGTAAACCGGCTGATCGGTGAACTCGGAAGACTTCCCGGCATCGGTGGAAAGACCGCACAGCGGCTGGCGTTCCATATTATCAATATGCCGGAAGAACAGGTGGAAAGCCTGTCGGCAGCAATCACAGATGCAAAGAAGAATATCCGGTACTGCAAATCCTGTTATACGATTACTGATCAGGAGCTGTGTCCGGTGTGTGCATCGCCGAAGCGGAACCATAAGCTGATCATGGTTGTCGAGACTCCACGAGATCTTGCAGCATATGAGCGTGTGGGACAGTATCAGGGCGTCTACCATGTATTAAATGGTGTGATCAACCCGGCGATGGGAATTGGAACCGGAGATATCCGGTTGAAGGAACTGATCCTGCGGCTGGAACAGGAGGATGTAGAAGAACTGATTATCGCGACAAATTCCAGCGTGGAGGGTGAGGCGACTGCGATGTATATATCCAAGCTGGTCAAGCCATCTGGAATCAAGGTCACAAGAATTGCAAGTGGCGTTCCGGTCGGCGGCGATCTGGAATGTATTGATGAAGTGACGTTACTTCGGGCATTAGAAGGAAGAACTTTGTTGTAGAGGAGACACATAAATTAAGGAGGTTACAGTATGAAGAGAATCGGAATGTTGACAAGTGGCGGTGACTGCCAGGCTTTAAATGCGACGATGCGTGGTGTGGCAAAGGGCCTGTATAATACGTTTGAAGACGTGGAAGTATATGGTTTTTTAGAAGGCTACAAGGGATTGATTTATGGCAATTATGTAAAGATGAAGCCGTCAGATTTCTCTGGAATTCTGACAAAGGGTGGCACGATCCTTGGCAGTTCCCGTCAGCCGTTCAAGCTGATCGATGAGCCGACACCGGAAGGACTCAACAAAGTTGAGGAAATGAAGAAAAATTACAACAAACTGAAGCTTGATGCACTGGTTGTTCTCGGTGGAAATGGTTCCCAGAAGACAGCAAACCGTCTGTCTCAGGAAGGACTGAATGTGATTGGACTTCCAAAGACAATCGACAATGATATCTGGGGCACCGATATGACATTCGGATTTCAGAGTGCGGTCGATGTTGCAACACAGGCAATCGACTGCATCCATACAACTGCATGCTCACACAACCGCGTATTTATCGTAGAAGTTATGGGACATAAGGTAGGCTGGATTACATTGCATGCGGGTATCGCATCCGGTGCAGACATCATCCTGATTCCGGAAATTCCATATGATATCGCCAAGGTATGTGAGGCACTTGACAGAAGAACCAAGCAGGGCAAGGGATTCTCGATTCTTGCTGTTGCAGAGGGTGCAATCTCGAAAGAAGTCGCAGCACTTCCAAAGAAGGAGCGTAAGGCAGCCGTAGCAGCCGCAGCTGCGAAATATCCATCTGTCGCTTATGAAGTTGCAGATAAAATCAAGGAATATTCCGGTATGGACATCCGTGTGACAGTTCCGGGACATACACAGCGAGGCGGAAGCCCGGATCCATATGATCGTGTGATTTCCAGCCTGTTTGGTGCAGAGGCAGTCGAGCTGATCAAGAATAAAGATTTCGGCAAGCTTGTTGTTATGCGTAACAATGAAGTGACAGCAATTCCGATGGAAGAGTCTGCAGGAAAGCTCAAATATGTATCCCCGGACGATAGCATTGTTAAATATGCAAAACGTCTTGGCATTTCCTTTGGTGATGAGTAGGAGATACGGATTCGGACGCACAAAACAGGATTTCAAAGCATAAAATAAGAAAAACAGATAGACAATCAGCCAAAAACTGATTGTCTATTTATGTCATTTTATGTGAGAGGATTCCATGAAAGAAATCGATGAGATGTATGTGCATAAGTTTCGCACTCCGGAACTCATGGTTGTGGATGAGCAGGAGTTAGAGGAAGACCGGGCATATTTGCGTGCGATGTATCCGATGCGGGCAAAGCTGATATTGGTTATGGTGGAGGATGCCTGCGACCGGCTGGAATATGAAGGAAGTCCTATGTTTGCAGTTTATCCAGACAAGGTAGCGATGTTTTCAATTGCGAAGAAGATTTATGAGAAGATCTGCTATAAGGATGCGGACGAAACATTGCTTCATATGATTGAAATTATGGTCTGCCATGAATTTTATATTCGCCGGTGCAGATATCGTAAAAGGAGAAAATATTTCTAACTATGAAACGGTTTTTGATAAAGGCGTTTGTGTTCATTGCGGTTGCAGTGGGCACAGCCTTTCTGGTAAATCAATTCAATAACAGAGGCTTGGATCGTGTATCCAGCGAATTGGACGAGCCGACACTTCCATATGTCTATCTTGAATTCGAGGGTAAGGTTATTAACCGGACCTGTGGATATACGCAGACGATGTCGACGAGCCTGATGCGGGATGGGATTGTGCCACTAAACAGTAATCATGGTGTGACGGTGCTTGTTGATAATGAAGCAAAATATGGCGAGACATTTACCTATGAGCTGCGAAGTATTGCAGGCGATTCACTGGTAGAACGCGGCGACGCGGTTTCTGGAAGTGTCGAGAACGGACGCAAGAAATATGATGTGAATTTTCGGATGGACATGCAGCAAAACCGGGAGTATGTATTTGTGTTTATCATTACGGCGGCAGATGGTACGGAGGTGCGATACTATAACCGTGTGGTAAATCTGGCGGAACAGCATGCCAAGGCAATCGTGGATTTTGCAACAAACTTCCATGACACGACGTTTATTAAGGAAGTCAATGAGTCCGAGGGCAATGTTGTATTTGATAACCTGAAGACGGACAAGGCAGGAACAACGTCAAGTCTGGCACATGTCGATCTGAATGCAACCTATGAGCAGATCACTTGGGGCGGGCTGACACCTGTGGTTGTGACGGGCGTGACGCCGACGATCACGGAAATCGACAAGGAATATGCTGTGATTCACATGTCCTATGTGGTGGAATCCATGAATGACAAGAAGAGTCATTATTATCAGGTCGACGAATACTACAATGTCACCTATAACCGGAGTTCGGAGATGGTGAAGCTGCTTGCTTTCGACCGGTATCAGGAAAGCTTTTTTGACAGTGGTTACATTAGCAAGGACCGGAATAGTATCAGCATGGGCGTGACAAATGAGCCAGCAGAATATGTGACATCTGAGGACTATGGGATTTTAGCGTTTGTGCGTCTTGGACAACTCTGGATGTACAAGTACAATGACAGCTCGCTTACGAATATATTCAGCTATCCGCAGGACAGCTTCTCGGATGCCCGGACACTCAACACGAATCTGGATATCAATATTGCGGATATGGATGCGGATGGAAATATCTACTTTGTTGTGTACGGATATATGAATCGTGGCGAACATGAAGGCAAAAACGGTATGTCGCTGTATTATTATTCGGCGGAAGACATGACGACACAGGAAATCTTCTTCGTAGAATGTGATGAGAGCTACGACATCATGAAGAAGGAGACCGGACGATTTACCTATTACAACGCGCAGACGAATAAGTTTTATTATCTGCTGGATGAAACCCTGTATGAGGTATCCCTTGCTGATATGACACAGACTGCACTGGTGGAGGGAATTCCTTCTGCCAAATATTTCGTATCGGCGAACCGGAAGTTGGTTGCATATCCGAACAATGCGGAGGATGAACAGGTGACCGCCATTACGATTCAGAATTTTGAGACGGGAGAGACTTACGAGAAGACCTGCGCAAGCGGTGATCTTCTGCTGGCACTTGGGTTCGTGGAAAATGATCTGATCTATGGCTGTGCGCATAGTGCAGACGTAATTATGACTTCCGATGGACAGGCAATCCTGCCACTCTATGAATTATATATCATGAGTGACAATGGCGAGCAGAAGAAGGATTATACGAAGGATGGCATCTATATCATGAATGCTTCTGTCGGGGAGGATACGATCTACCTGACACGGGCGCGGAAGCAGAACCAGTTCTTCGAAGAGATTGATCAGGATTACATCTCCTATAAGAAGGAAGAAAATAACAAGATGATCACAACGACAAACACCTATGATACTTATGCATGGAGTGTCTTGGATGTTGTATTCCCATCGAATTTCTATCTGTCGGATACGGCAAGCTACCGGAAGACAAAATACGGAAGCACCGACGCTTACAAGGATATGCAGGTGCAGACGAAGACACGTGACGGTGCGTATTATGTGTTTGACAATGCGGGCTACATCGGCGAGTACCAAACTGCCGGAAGCGCAATCACGCGGGTGGTCGATGACGAGGCAGGACTTGTCGTGGACAGCAACGGAAATACGATCTACCGCTGTCTGGCAGCAGACAGCTACAATACAGTTGCGGATGAGATCAAAGAGACACCGAATCCGGATGAAGGCCAGTCGCTGCTTACCTGTGCGTATATGTGTGCGGGGTACGCAGGAGGCACATTAGAACTGCCCGATGCAATCGCGAGTGGAACGTTCGAGAAGGTATTTGAGGATTACACGAATGGTGTCGGTATCAATATCTCCGGTATCAGTTTGTCGACGGCGCTGTATTTCCTGGATCGGGATATTCCGTTTGCAGCCTGCATCGATGATGGGCGGTATGTGCTTGTCATCAGCTACAATTCGACACATATTCGGTATTACGATCCGGTGCTGGGTGCAGAAGTGAAGGTGACACGGAAAGCATTTGAGAATTCACTGAGTTTACAGAGTAACACGATGTATACGTTCAGTGTGCAGTAAAAAAATACGCAGAGTCTGGGGGGAACTTCCAGGCTCTTTTTGAATAACAAGAAGCAGATAGTCACCAATTGCGAGTCATGATAAACGGATTTTAGGGAAAGATGGTACAAGATAGTATATACAGAGGTGAGTAACATGAACAGAATGCGAAAGGTATTAATTGCAGATGATGAGGTAAAAGTGGGACAGCTTGTGAAACGATTGATACAGTGGGATCGGCTTGGACTGACCTGTATTGGACTTGTGACAGACGGGCAGACGGCGTATGAAAAGATCTTGTCCGAATCGCCGGATATTGTGATCACGGATATCCGGATGCCGGTATTGACGGGACTGGAAATGATCCAGAAGGCATCCGAGCAGGGCGTGAAATGCCATTTTATAGTTGTCAGTGGATATAAATACTTTGACTATGCGCAAAAAGCGTTGAAATATGGCGTGGAAGATTATCTGCTCAAGCCAATCGATGAGGATGAGCTGAACAGGCAGCTGCAAAAGATTGTCGCGGAAGAAGAACAACGTGAGGATAAGCAGCAACAGGTAGATCAGATAGAGAAAAAACTGGAGGATAGTAAATATCTGCGCCACAAAGAATTCCTCAGACAGATACTAAGCCAGAAGCAGGAAAATATTGATGCCGCGAATACGGAGTTTGGACTTCAGCTTGAGAACAAGTGCTTCCGGGGATTAACCTTCAAGCTTGACCGGGATATTGATGTCGCAGAGAATACACAGCAGATGCAGTTTGTTCTCCGCAAGATCATGCAGAAGGCAGAGGATGCATTTTCGGCATGCACCATCGACCTGATTGCGGCTGTGCAGTCGAATCATTCCGTGCAGGTGCTGTTAAATTATTTCCAGACGGAGCAGGAGAATATCGACAACCGGATTACGGATTTTTTCAATGAGCTGAGTGATTATCTGGAGAACTTCCAGCATTACAGGATTACTGTCGGGGTGAGCAGTGAAGTCGAGAGCTTCGAGCAGATCAGTACTGCGATTGAGATGAGCAAAGAGGCAGCTGCCAGCCGGCTCTTCAAGGGAAACGGCAGACGAATCGAATATTGTCAGGAGCCGCATGCACTGTTTTCGCCAAAGGACTTTCAGAATGAATATGAGGAATTCGCAAAAGCGGTTGAGACAATGCAGCCGGATGCCTGTCAGTACCAGATTCACAAATGCTTCCGGCTGGCAAGCGATAAGGCACTTTTTGCAAGCGAATTTTATGCAATGGGATTGTGGCTGCTCCGCAGTACTTATGACATTCTGGAAATAGCAGATACATTTGATGTGGATGTGCAGCAGGAGGTGTTGGAGAATCTGTCGACAGTTGCGGATTTGAGAGACTATGTGATCCGTCAGGTGCAGCGCTTGATCACAGCGAGCCGTAGTGAACGGGAAAACCGCGAACGCAAGCCGGTATTGGAGGCAATCGCCTATATGAAAGAGCATTTTACAGAGAAGATCACGCTGGAGGATGTAGCCGCAACCATCGGCTTCAACACGAACTATTTCTCAGAACTGTTTAAGAAAGAAACCGGTGAGAACTTCTCGAACTACCTGCTCGGAATCCGGATGGAGAAAGCAAAGCAGCTGCTTCGGGACACGAAGATTCCGGTGTATGAAATCGGCGAAAGTGTCGGGTATAAGGATGCCAAATATTTCAGTCAGCAGTTTATGAAGGTTGTCGGTGTGAAGCCGGCAGAATACCGGAAGCTATACTATTGACAGACGAAGTGAAACGCGAGGGCACAACATGGGAAAAACAATCTGGATATGTGTGGGTGCGGTGATTGTCTGGGCAGGGACAATCCTTTTGATGCATCGGATACAAACAAAGAAGATAAAAAAACTGGAGGATGACTATCGGGAGAAACAGCGTGTGCAGCAGAAGCTGCGGGAGGAATATTCCGTCAAGGTGCAGAATAAGCAGGCGAAAATTGCAGCCTTGCAAAGTCAGATCAATCCGCATTTTTTGTACAACACGCTGGAATGTATACGGAGTGAGGCGCTTTTATATGAATGTGACAGCATTGCCCGTATGGCGAAGGCGCTGGCGGCTTTTTTCCGGTATAGCATCAGCAACAAAGAAAACATTGTGACAATCCGCGACGAGCTTCGGAATATTGAGAATTATTTCTTGATCCAGAGCTACCGGTTTGAAAATAAATTCGCCCTTGAAATCAATGTGGAGGATGACCGGGATGAAGTCGGGAATTATCTGATCCCCAAGCTTTCCCTGCAGCCGATTGTGGAAAATGCAATCTTCCATGGCTTAGAGACGAAGGCAGAAAACGGAAAGGTGACAATACGGATTTATACGACGCAGCAGGAACTGGTTGTTGTCATATCGGATAACGGAACAGGAATTGACTGGGATACCCTTGTTTCCATGAGACAGGCACTGGAACAGACGGAGGAGCACCGGGAGAGCGGCGACGATGGAAGCACGCACGGAGAGACGTCAGGAATGGATGTACATGGAACAGACAGGAACGGGAAGCGCGGAAACGGAATTGCATTGAGCAATGTAAACCAGCGGATCCAGCTCGCATTTGGAAACCGTTATGGACTCCGCCTCTACAGCACGACCGGAATCGGGACAGATGTAGAAATCTGGCTTCCTAAGAAGGCAGACAGAAACGATCTGTGATTTAGAAAAACAGGAAAGAAAAAGCAGGCATGGATTATGAGACATGAGATTATTCGGATGGAACATGTGAATATCAGCAGACCGGGCAGGCATGAGATTGAAGATTTGAACCTGATTATCTGCCGGGGGTACAGCATGGGAGCTGCAGGCGTGGAAAACAGCAAGGAGATACTGGCGGACTTTTTCGAGGGGAAAGGAACGCTCGCAAGAGGACGGATTTACCTCGATGGAGAACCATGGAAGCCGGAAGGAAAACGGGATTTTGAGGATGCCGGTATTTTTGTGATATCAAAAGACACGGTGTACATGGATTCGCTCGATGTCAGCGAGAATCTTTTTTTGTTACGAAGAAACAGCCTGCGTAAAATCCGGTTAAACGAAAAAGCATTGCATATACAGGGACAGGCATTGCTTGAAAAATACGATCTGCCTTATGCGGCGGATGAGCATAGCAGCCATCTGAAGAACGGAGACCGTATTCTGATCGGGATGGTACGCGCTATCACACAGGGGGCGCGTATTCTTGTTTTGCGGGAGATTGTGGCGTGCTTTCCGGGAGAAGAACGCCGGAAGCTGAGACAGTTTGTGAACCGGTTGAAGCAGGACGGGATTACGATTATATCGATTGATAACCGGGCAGATTTCACGGACCCTTTCTTTGATGAAGTGATTTTGTTCCGGCATCATACAATCTACAAAAAGATCTGTCAAAACGAAGATACATGGATGATTGACGAGATATTAAAACGCGGTCTGGAGGCGGCAGATACCACCATACCGGAAGCGCGTGCTGCCAGCGGAAAACCACAGCTAAGACCGGTGGATTCCTTCGTGAAGCAGACGTTCCGGGATGGCAGCTGGCAGCCGCAGATTTCGATGCGGGCAGGGGAAATCCTTGCGGCACTCGGTACACCCGGACAGGTGGAAGAAATATGGTCGGACATCCTTCGTTCCAATGCCATACAGTCGCGGTTTGAGTTAGATGGCGAGATCATCGCCTACAAAAACATACAGGAGCTTATGAAGCACCGGATTGCGCTTATGGAGTATGGAAACCATACGGAAATCTGCGAGAATCTGACCAACGAGGAAAACATTCTTCTGCCGACATATCCGCGCATATGTTCAGCATTCGGGTTTTATCAGAAGCGGCAAAAGTATATATTGGAAGACAATTTTCTGGGATTGGACAGACGGGATATCGAGATGCTGAACCCTGAGACAGAAGCATGGAAGATAGGAATCTATCGTTATAAGCTGTTTCATCCGCGTGTTCTGATCCTGAAAAACATGCTGCAAAATCTAAACGTCCGGGAGGTCGCATGGCTGAAGCGGGAATTGCGGGAGATCGTGGGAAGAGGAAGCAGCGTCCTTCTGCTCGAAAACGAGAGTAAAGTCTGTGTGGATGTTGCGGACCGGCTGGAGGTGATAGCTTGAAGACTGTGCGGTCATTCTATGATAAATATCATATGGAAATCGGAAATATCGTTTTGATCCTGGTTCTTGCTATCGTATTGTTCCCCAGACTTTCTGCAGACTATGTACTGCATCAGTTTGTGATTATCGTACTGTTGACGATGGGACTCTCGCTCGAGATGCTGAGCGGTGTTTTAGATTTCGCATTTATGGCGGAAATCGCAATGACGACATGCCTGGGCGGACTATGCCTGCGGGCAGGGTTTCCGGTCTGGGTGAGCTTAACGGTTATGATACTGGCACAGATGCTGTTCGGGATGGCAAAGGGACTTCTGATTGGCAAAATCCGTGTAAACCCTATTTTGCTGACCTTTATTTTGCAGCAGATTTATCAGGGGATAGCTGCTATGTTCGGGGATGCGATTCAGGCGCCGATCCCGAGGGATTACTATGGTTCCTACATGTTCTGGATGATTTTTTCCGGTATTGCAGTTGTAATTTATGTGTTCCTGCAGTTAATGCTTACACATACATATTATGGGAAATACGTACGGATGCTGGGAGAAAATGAAACCTCGGTCAAAAACAGCGGAATCCGTTTTGATATCTGCCGCATGATTATCTGTGGAATCAGTGGTATTGTATTTGCACAGGTGGCATTGATCTTTTTGTTCATCACCAATGGCGGCAGTGCCGGTATTGGCAGAAGATACCTGTATCCGGTAATTGCGGCAGCGTGTCTTGGCGGAATAAACTTTCTAAAAGGAAAAGGAAACCTGCGCGGCACTGTTTTGGGCAGTCTGTCCATGGTGCTTCTTCTGAATCTGTCAGCGGGGCTTTCTCTTTACAGCTATTTTTCTTATATCTGGGAAATCGCAATTCTTGTAATTGCGGTGGTTATTTTCGCAAGGGAGAGAAAGAACTGAAAATCCTCTCCCTAAATCCGAAACTTGTCCGATTGTGGGAAGGGCAGATCCTCCATATAATAAAACCATCAGATAGATACATCGAAATGATCCCACCGGAAGCCGGACGTGCTTCTGCCATTTCCCAGTATCTGACGGAAGAAAAAACAAAGAAAATGAGGAGGAAATGACTATGAAAAAACGAAAGAGATTGTTTGGTATTTTGTTGGCAGTAGTTATGACAGTAGCAATGATGACAGGATGTTCCGCAGGAAAGGGCGGCACATCCGGAAGTGGTGTAAAGGTAGGATTCCTGGCACCGACACTCCAGACGGAGTTTATGATTGGAATCGATGAGAAGCTTCACGAGGAATGTGACAATCGTGGATGGGATTATGTATCTGCAAGCTTCGATAACGATTCGGCAGCAGCCGTATCGGCAATCGAGAACATGGTAACCGGAAATTGTAATTACATCGTAGCGATGGTATCTGATACATCCTGTGACGATGCGCTCAAGGCAGCACAGGAAAAGGGCGTCAAGATTATTGAATGTGGTGTTGAGACAGCGGTACATGATCTCGTGCTCAAAACTGACCAGTATTCTATCGGAACACAGATCGGTGATATGGCAGCAGACTGGCTGAACAGCCAGCTCGGCGGCGAAGGAAACATCGTAGTATATACAACCTATCAGAACCAGGATATGCAGGATCGTGGACAGGGTATCCAGGATGCAATCAAGGAGAAAGCTCCGAATGTGAACATTTTGGAAGTCGTTGATATCGGTAAGGATGTTGTAGGATCCGGAACAACAACGACAGAGACGATGCTTCAGAAATATTCGAACCTGAACGGAATCGTGTGCTATGGTGATGCGGCAGCGGTAGAATCTGTTGAGGCAGTGAAGGCAGCAGGCAAGGACAACGAAAACTTCGGTGTGTTCGCCTGTGATGGTACAAATCAGGCTTTGAAGGGTATCAATGACGGAACATGCATGCGCGGTACGATGTACTTCGAGCCGATCGGAAGTGTTATGGCGGAATATATCCAGCAGATGGTTGACGGCAAGACAGTTGACGAGGCAGTCGAAACTCCGATTCACGCAGTAACAAAGGCAAATATCGCAGATTACTATAAAGCAGACAAATAAAGATTGCAAAAAGAATGCCTCTGGTGAATCATCGGAGGCATTCTTAGAAAGGGGATGAACTCTGTGAAAAACATACTGAGTGTAAAAAATATCGTAAAAACATATCCCGGCGTTATCGCAATCAATGATGTATCGTTCGATGTAGAAGAAGGCGAGATCCACGCTCTGATCGGTGAAAACGGAGCAGGAAAATCAACCCTGATCAAGGTATTGTCGGGAGCGATCGTTCCGGATTCCGGAACGATTGAGCTGGAAGGCAAACAATACAACCAGATGACACCGAAGCTTGCAAAAGATCTGGGAATCGAGGTCATCTATCAGGAATTTACGCTGGTGCCGGGCATCAGCGCAGCGGAAAATGTATTTCTCGGAGACAAGACGAAGCCCGGTGCGTTCTGCGACATCAAAGATCGCGAAGCGCGTGCGAAGAAAATATTTGATGACCTTCAGGTAGATATTGATGTATCCAGACCGGTAAAGACGATGTCACCGGCACATCAGCAGCTTGTTGAAATTGCGAAGGCAGTCAGCCGGAATGTAAAGATTCTGATTATGGATGAGCCGACTGCACCACTGACGGTCAGCGAAGTAGAGACGCTGTTTCGTATTGTGCGGGAATTAAAAGCAAAAGGTGTGACGATCATCTTCATCTCCCACCGGTTGGAGGAGCTGTTCGAGCTTGCGGACCGCGTAACGGTTATGCGGGATGGCTGCTATGTCGGAACAGAAAATATAAAAGACATCGACAGGCAGAAGCTGATCACGATGATGGCAGGACGTGAACTCAAGGAATCGTATCCGTCGCGTACCAGTCAGATCGGCGAGGAAGCATTGCGGGTAGAGCATCTGACAGGAAATGGAGATCATGATATCTCGTTTACCCTGCACCGGGGAGAAATCCTTGGATTTGCCGGACTGGTCGGCGCAGGCCGTACCGAGCTGATGCGGGTAATCTATGGTGCTGATCCGATTGAAAGCGGAAAGATTTTTGTAAATGGCAAGGAAACAAATATCCGGACATGTCAACAGGCAATCCAGCACGGAATCGGATATATCCCGGAGGACCGGAAGGCGCATGGCGCATTTCTCCGGATGAGCATCAAATGGAATGTTGTTGTAAATAACCTGCGTGGCATCTCCAAAGGACCATTCGTTGATGAGAAGCTGGAAAACCGGATTGCCGAGGATTACGAGGAGAAATTCCAGATCAAGACACCATCCCTGGAGCAGAGGGTGGAGAATCTCTCGGGCGGTAATCAGCAGAAGGTTGTAATCGCAAAGACACTTGCGGCAAACAGTGAAATCATCATCTTTGATGAACCGACGCGGGGAATCGATGTCGGTGCCAAGCAGGAGATTTACAAACTGATGAATCAGCTAGCCGGTGAAGGGAAGGCAATCATTATGGTAAGCTCGGATATGCCGGAGCTTTTGGGAATGTCTGACCGGATTATCACCATCTACGAGGGTAGGAAGACCGGAGAACTTGCGAAATCAGAATTCGACCAGAACTATATTCTGGATCTAGCATCAGGAGGCGAGGAACATGGAAAAAACAAGTAATAAATTTATAACTTTTTATAAGAAATTTGGTATATATGTATTTTTGGCGGCAGTCGTTATTATCTTCTCGATTATTGCACCGAACTTTTTATCTGTAGCAAACCTGATTAATATTTTGCGTCAGGTATCTATTTTCGGTATCGTTGTAATCGGCGTTACGATGGTCATGATCGGCGGAGGTATGGATTTGTCGGTCGGAGGAATCATGGCGGTCGTCGGCATGGTTATGGGCTATTGTATGGTAAATGTCGGGTTGCCGATTCCGGTTGCCGTGATTATCGGCATTGCACTTGGTGTTGCATTTGGTGCCATCAATGGTGTCGTCGCCATCAAGCTGCATATCGCGCCGATCATTGTAACACTTGCCATGATGCTTGTGCTGCAGGGCGTGGCATATCTGATCACCGGCGGCTATCCGATCACCGGTATGCCGAAAGCATTTTTGACAGTCGGACAGGGATATATCGGACCGGTTCCGATTCCGGTTATTCTGTTTGTGATCTTCATCGTATTTGGCTGGATTGTCATGAACAAGACATACCTTGGCAGAAATATTTATGCACTTGGCGGAAACAAAGAAGCAGCCAGACTTGCAGGTATCAATGTCAATAAACTGACGGTACTCGTGTATTCTTTTGCAGGATTTGCAGCCAGCATTGCAGCAATCATCATGGTTGCCAGAACAAACGCATCGCAGCCGGGCGCAGGAAGCTCCTATGCATTTGACTGTATGACGGCAGCCTGCTTAGGTGGTGTCAGCATCGCCGGAGGTGAAGGTAAAATCAGCGGTACGGTTGTAGGTGTTATCATCCTTGGTATCCTCGATAACGGACTTGTGCTGATGGGTGTTAATTCCAACTTCCAGAGTGTTATTAAAGGACTGATTCTGCTTCTCGCAGTCGCAATCGACTGCTACCAGGGCGGACAGAAGAGAAAGAAGGCGTGAGACATGGTGACAAGAAAATTACCGTATTATGAGTTTGCAGATGGAATTTACGAGATTGATGAATTTGACTGTGTGAGTGTGTTTGTGATTGTCGGAAGCACGCGGGCGCTGGTGATAGACTGTGGAACCGGAATCGGGGATCTCAGATGGGTTATAGAGAACAAAATCACAGATAAACCGTATGATGTTGTGGCGACCCATAACCATGGCGACCATATTGGTGGAGCCGGATTCTTCGACTCCATCTATATTCACCCGGCGGATATGGACTGGGATAGCGGAAATACACTTCCGACTGTGGATTTCCGTAAGAGCTATGCGAAGATCATTGCAGACCGGGCGGATAAACATTACGACTATAATCTGGATGAGGATGTGCGGCCATGGCCGAAGACACCGGAGAAGCTTCCGCTTACGGATGGGCAGGTGTTTGAGCTTGGAGACAGGACGGTGACGGCATATCACTGTCCGGGACATACATTTGGCGAGATGGTATTTCTGGATGACAAGACGAAGACACTGTTGCTTGGAGATGCCTGCAACTGCAACTATTATCTGGCGGTTCCGGAGCCGGGACGGGAAAAAGAACGGATCCGGGAAGCGAAGGCAGGTCTTGAACGTCTGCGTTCCATGAAGGACAAATATGATTTGATGTATAATTCCCATCATGATTTCAGAGGATTCGGCAATTCCCTCTATCCGGATATTATAGAAGATGCGATCCATGCATTTGATAGTATATTAGATGGGACAGCAACCTACATATCCGTGACAGATCCTCTGGATCCGGAACATAAGGCTAAGACGTATGTGTCTTATGGCAGATTCCGTGTCGCCTATCAGGGGGACGGAATAGAAAATGTAAAGTAATCACAATTTAAAACCCTTTCCTTTTTAAATATAAAATACCCCACCGGTGCGATCTATGACCGGTGGGGTGTTTCCGTCTTACACGTTCTTATTTATATGCTCTTACACCTCTACATCCCAGAAACCATCCAGCGTAGCGAAGTAATCTTCCGGTGTCTCGGCACGGCGGATCTGCTTTATGCTGCCGTCCTCACACAGCAGAAGCTCTGCGGATTTGAGTTTGCCGTTGTAGTTATAACCCATTGCGAAGCCGTGAGCACCTGTGTCATGGATTACAAGATAATCGCCCATGTCGATCTTCGGAAGCTTGCGGTCGATCGCGAACTTATCGTTGTTCTCACACAGGGAACCGGTCACATCATAGGTGTGGTCGCAAGGTGCATTTTCCTTGCCAAGGACCGTGATGTGATGGTAAGCACCATACATAGCCGGACGCATCAGGTTTACCGCACAGGCATCCACGCCGATGTACTCCTTGTAGATATGCTTCTCGTGGATTGCCTTTGTAACAAGGTGTCCATAAGGGGCAAGCATGAAACGGCCAAGCTCTGTGAACAGGCTGATATCGCCAAGTCCGGCAGGGACAAGCACCTCATCGAATACCTTGTGTACACCTTCGCCAATCTTCAGGATATCATTGCCTTCCTTATCCGGTGTATAAGGGATACCAACACCGCCGGACAGGTTGATGTAGGAAAGCTTGATGCCGGTCTTTTCCTTCAGCTCAACAGCTACCTCGAACAGGATCTTCGCAAGGGTCGGGTAGTAGTCATTTGTGACCGTGTTACTTGCAAGGAAGGAATGCAGGCCGAACTTCTTTGCACCTGCGTCACGCAGCTCTGTATAAGCTTTGAACAACTGCTCTTTTGTCATGCCGTATTTGGCATCGCCGGGATTGTCCATGATGGTTGTGGAGATAGAGAAGGTTCCGCCCGGATTGTAACGGCAGAATACTGTCTCCGGAACACCGCATGTATCCTTCAGGAACTGTACATGTGTGTAATCGTCTAAGTTGATGTTTGCACCGAGCTTCTTTGCGAGAACGAATTCCTCAGCTGGTGTGTCGTTCGATGAGAACATGATGTCGGAACCTGTGATGCCCATTTTCTCTGACATCAGAAGCTCTGTATAAGAAGAACAGTCGGTACCGCAGCCCTCTTCCTTCAGGATCTTCAGGATGGTTGGGTTCGGAGTTGCCTTGACTGCGAAATATTCTTTATAACCTTTGTTCCATGCAAATGCCTGCTTTAATTTTCTTGCATTTTCACGGATGCCCTTTTCGTCGTAGATATGGAACGGAGTCGGGTATGTCTTTGCAATCTCTTCGACCTGTGCTTTCGTTACAAATGGTGTCTTCATGATATTCCTCCTGTATGTAGTAGGTGTTTCTGTTTATAAGCCTTTTTATTCACGCTCTCTATAATCTAGAAGTAAAACTGCGTTTTGTCAAGTAAAATGGCGTAAAAAACTTGATATCTAATTGAAAATAAATATCGAAGATGGTATCATAAACTATTATGTGCGGTTTTGGTACAGATGATTGCGGATACGACGCAGGAACATACCGGAAACGACTGCGGACCGGATGCGGTCCGTTGGTGGGATAAAATAAAAAGAAAACAGGAGTGTTGGATACATGGCAGATAACGGCGAATCAGGAATGAACTATGACAATATATTTATAAGGATGCTGAGCAGAGTGGGTGATGCGATGCTGCTTTCCATTCTGTTTGTACTCTCATGCGTTCCGATTATCACGATCGGCGCAGCATTTACTTCACTTTACTATACGGCGATGAAAGGAATTTCCGGCGACGACGGATATATCTGGAAGTTTTATACACGGAGCTTCAAGCAGAACTTCAAGCAGGCAACCGGTATGTGGCTGCTCTTTTTAGTCGCATTTTTCATTCTGTCGGTAGATATCTGGTTCTGGATGACACAGTGGAAGGCAACCGGAAATGTAATCGCGAAGCCGTTTTTGTTCGTGAGTGTTGTGCTTCTTACCCTGGCAGTTATGACGTTTACTTATGCATTTGCCCTGCAGGCGAAGTTCGATAATTCGTGGAAGGTTCAGCTTCGGAATGCATTTTTGATGAGCATCAAGAATTTCCCGATGACACTTTTGATGCTGCTGACTTATCTTGTGATTGCGTGGTGTTTCTATTACGATATCATTATTTCAATCATCGTGTATGTGGTGATTGGATTCGGTGCGGTTGGTTATCTGTGGGCGTACATTATGCTCAAATGCTTCAAGCCATACCTGCCGGAAGAAGACCTGCATGCACATGATGAGAGCGTATTGCTGCATGAGGTTGATAAGGATTTGGACGAGGAATCCGGGGACACGGACAACGATGCGGAACAAACGGTGGATGATGCGCCTGCAAATGATACGGAAACTGACGCTGCCGATGAAAGTGCAGAGGAATAAAACACCGGGAAGCCGGAAGGATAGAAACGATGAAGGCAAATGCGAAAAAAGAAACTATATATGCGAATATCATCATGCTTGCGGTATTTTTCTTCGCATTTCTGGGAACGGAATACCTGTTTGATAATTGTATGATGTACGTGACAGATGCATCAGGCGTAGTGCGTGCGCAGAATCAGATGCTTGGCGTAAGCGCAATCGGGTTTCTGCTATACAACTGGATTTCCGGTTTCTTCGCGGATAAGAGTCCGTGGGTGACCGGGGGAACCGGACTGCTTGCGTTCGGCATTGGAGCCGGATGCATGGGCTGTATTATCCTGCATGCGGGATATGTGCAGATGATGATCGCGGGCGGAGTACTGTTTTTCCTGCTGGGCGTGGTTGGGGCTGGTGTACATTACCGGATGGCATACTCGGTTTATGATCGTGCAATGCTTGCGAGATGTGTTGGGTTTGCGTATGCAGGGGGAATCTTCCTCCAGTTTCTGAATAATAATATGATTCATGAAAATCACACCCAGGCGGTTGCACTGTGTGCAGGGACCGGGTATCTGTTGTTTGTGCTTTGCACTCCGGACAGGAAGGGAAGTCTTCCGTGTCAGGAGCAGGAGGGTGGATATCCCATCGCCGGACAATCGCAGGAGGCTGCCGGACAGAAGGACATACAATATCCTGTTTACGTTGGGATTATGCTGATCGGAATTGTTTTTCTCCAGACGATAGTATTTACAACGCTTGACAATGCGGTTACTGCGGTGCATGCATCGGGCGATGTGGATATCGGACAATGGCCGCGCCTGCTGCTTGCGTTAAGTGGAATTGCGGCTGGCTTTCTGTATGATATACGCGGCCGGAGATGGATGCATATGATTATGTATTGCGTGACGCTTTTGTCTACAATCTGCGTGATCGTGATTGGGTTTGGCGGACCGTTCCTGCTGGGGCTGCTTGTATTTTATCTGTCTGCAGGCTTTTTCTCAGTATATTTCACAGTTGGATTTATGGATATTTCCTATCATAGTGCGAAACCGAAGTTGTGGGCCGGACTGGGCCGGGCTGTGAATAATGTATGCGCACTGATGATCATGACATTGGCAGGCGGATTCGCTTCTGTGCGATATGAAGTGATGATTGTCGCGGTCATTCTCTTTTTCCTGATCAGTGTGTTGGCGTTTTCGTACCAAAACATTCTGATAGGGATGGAGCTTAGAAGCATGGAAGCTGCAGCATCTGCATTGATGCCACAGACAGGCGGGGCAGCGGAATCGGAGAACAAGCAGGCCGATCTGCCCGCGATGGATAAATTTACAGCCTTCGGCGAACAATACAGCTTGACGGACCGGGAGCAGGAAGTGCTCCGGGCATTGCTTTCCTCAGGCGAAAATGTGCAGGATATTGCACATACACTTGGTATCTCCCGGGCAGCAATCTATCGTCATATCTCGAATATGAATGAGAAGACCGAGACGAAGGCACGTATGGGACTGATTCAGTTCTATTATGGGTGGAATCTTGAAAAATAGCGTATTTTTGTGCATTTGAGACATATGTCAACTACCATAGCAGGCAGAAATCTGCTATGGTTATTTTAGTTTATGGACATTTTTGCTGAAATGAAAACAAAAAGAAAGAGGAGGAACAAAGCTATGAACAGGAAGAAAAGACTATTACCGCTTCTGATGGCGTTGCTTTTGATCGTGAGCTATCTGCCGGTGATGCGAAGCTATGCGGCGAATTGTATTGTAGGTGGCGACAATCATACACCATGGATCAGTGTGCAGGATGGTGTGTTCAAGTATGATGGCGGAACTATGACGATTACGACATCCAATGGAGCGCTGCAGGGACAGTCCAGTGAGATATCAGTACCGGAAAATACAACCGTGACGATCACGGTTGTACCAGTTTCTGGGTATACTGTGAGACTTCGTGTGAATGGACAGGAGGTTACGCTGAACAATGGCGTATATACGACAACTACGACGAGCCAACAGACCAGTTTGAAGTTCGAGGCAAACTTCGAGAACACAAATCCTGGTGGTGGGAACACCCCGAATCCACCGGGAGGTAATTCGCCAATCAGTCTGATTTTAGAAGGAAATGCGTTTGATGGAGCGGATACAGATTACTATCATTATATGAAAAAACAGAATACATCGTTTGAAATCTATGTTCGGCTTGATCCGAATGGAACCTTTCAGACTATGAAAAGTCTGATCGATGACAACAAGGTGATTTTGGCATCGGGATCACAGACAACGTACCGCTTTGATACATCCATTTCGTATGTGGGAGTGCGTGTAATGTGTGCCTCTGATCTGTATATGGTATCAGCACCGGGGAGTGATGTGACGAATGCATCCGGCGAAGCAGTGTTTACGCTGAATCGGGGGGACGAGCAGCACATCCAGATTGATAAGAATTCTGAGACATTGACAGTAACCTGGGCGTATGACAGCGATTCCTTCGGCGCGGATGCATACCTCGAACACGGAAAGGCACAGATAACCGCGATTGAGGGTGTGAGTGATTTTTCAACTCTGTTCGGAGCCAATCCGGGAGATGCAAAGGGCGGAAATATTGCGGTTCCGGAAGGAAAGAAGGTAACAATTAAACTTGTTCCGGATTATGGCTATCAGGTCGCAGGATTGCAGTTGAACGGTGGCGTGACCTTGCAGCCGGATGATGCGCAGACATCGACGTTTACATTTGTTATGGGGAACAGTCCGGTTCATATGAAGGGGATTTTCACGAAGGTATCGGATACAGTGAATTCAAACAGCAAACAGATTGAGGCTGCAAGCATTACCAATGGTGCTAATGCAGCCGCAAGCGGCAATCTGAGACTGACGGTATCGGATGCAGAGAGCTATGACACGACGGCTGCACAGGCGCTGGTATCCGGTGCGCAGTCTGCACAGGCAGTAGATCTGAAGCTGGATCAGATCGTGAGTAAGGGAAATGGTTCGAACTGGGAAAAAAATATTACAGAGTTTGAGAAACCAGTCACATTGAATCTCGCACTGGATAATTACGATGCAAACTATGATTATACGGTTGTGCGTAACCATAATGGCAAGCTGACCGAGCTTTCGACAACGGTCGAGCAGGGAACGATTTCCTTCGAGACAAATCAGTTCTCAACCTATATTATTGTGAAGAAGTCGAAGGCTGCAGGCGTGGACAAGCCATCGACGACACCATCAACAACTACACCATCGACGACACCGGCAGCGCCGGATACAGATGTTACGAAGCCGGCAGCCAAGGATACGGCACCGGCAAAGACAAATGACACAGCTTCGCCAAAGACCGGAGATGCAATGCCAGTTGCAGGGATGATGCTTGTTATGGCAGGAAGCCTGACCGGGTATGCCGTAATTCGAAGAAAAAGAAGATAAATCCTCCATCCTGAATGGAAAATGTGTGTACCGCGTGCAGAGAAGAAAAATCTGTACGCGGTTTTTCTTTTTTATTTGTTATTTTTTACACTTTCCAATATAATGAAACTATGACAAAAAATGGGAGGTACACATATGCCATACAAACGATACGGGAGACGCATCTTGGCAATTCTGCTGGTGGGGATTTTATTTATTACGAACTGGGGGATGAACAACGCGCAGACGATGGCGCAGGCAGCGGACGCAAAAAATTATGCGAACGTTGTTGTGTTTGCATATTTTAAGGGGGATACGGAAGGTGCTTCGTATTTCCAGACAAACCGTGCGAAAATCCTAGGTTTGTATGATGGCGCAAAGAACCGTTCTTTCACGAATTATCTGTCTGCTGTTTCCTATGGAAAACTTCGTGTGAAAAATTATTTCCCACAGGATGATGGTACAACACTTTCTGCCTGTGCACTTTCGGTCACGGAAGCTTCTGTGCAGGCAGGTGGAAATATGGATACGACGATCGTGAGTGAAATCCTGGCGAACATTCCGGCACTTTCCGGGCAGGTGTTAGACTATGACGGAGATGGATATATTGACAATCTCACTGTCATTATGAAGTCGGAGAAAGAATCCCAGACATCCGGCAATTCACTCGTCGCGCATCACGCATTTTATCCGACCGATAAGAGCTTACGATATGGCGGGAAGGAAGTCGGACATTATAACATGATCAATACACCACAGTTTTTAGGTGCAGGCAATACGACGATGGCTCAGGAATCCGGTGTGCTCGCGCATGAATTCCTGCATGGACTTGGGTTCCCGGATCTTTATACAAGTGATGGAACCTATCCGGTCGGGAACTGGGATATCATGGGCGGCGCAGATTATGGAATGTCTTATCCGCTCGCGTATATGCGGATGAAAGTGGGCGGCTGGCTTACGCTGGATACGGTTACTACATCGCAGACGCTAACGTTGGATACGCAGGATAAGCAGGACGGTCATCCGGCATATATTCTGAAATCACCGCTCAATGAGCAGGAGCTTTTTGTTGTGGAATTCCGGAAGAAGGATATGGGTCTCGACAGCTATGATCGGTTTATCGGAGGTTCCGGCGTGATTGTCTACCGGATCAACCCGGCAGTCGAAGGCTTAAGCAACCTGTATGGACAGACCGGTGTGTATGTGTTCCGCCCGCAACCGGGGCAGACAGGATATTCCCAGATGGCAGAGAGCGTCTATGAAGCATATCTTTCCAAAGAAAAAGGACGGACAACCATCGGCAAATTCGACCTTTCCGCAGGTCTCTCCGATGGAGCACTGACTTTCTCAGATGGAACGAATTCAGGAATCGTGATCAGTGAAGTTGGAAGTGCCGAGGGCAGTCAGATTACTCTAAAGGTGGATTTCCCGAAGGTTTCGGACTCTGCGAAATGGACGGATTGTGGATTTGCCTCTGCAGCCGGAAACAGCAAAAATGCATGGAACCAGATAGCGATGACGCTTTGCGGACAGAAACCGTACGTGCTTACGTATACGAAAGATGATGCAGCGCTTACGCTATATTCCTGTGAGCAGGACACGTGGAAAAAACTGTATCAGCAGAAAATCTCCGAGAACTATGGAAATGAAGTAAAGCTCTGTGCCTATAATGGATCGTTTTATTTTGCATATGCGGATGCGGCAGGGATAGAGATTGAAAAGTTGGATGCATCCTGCAGTCGCGTGACAGAGAAACAGACGATCGCAGGAGCTGCGGATTTTGATATGCAGGCTGGCGCAGATGGCGTGTATCTTGTATACACGCAGAACAATACGACTGCATATGCGAGATGCTTCAAAGCCGGAAGTTTGTCCGTGACAACCAATCTCGGAAGCTATTACACGACCGCAGGGACAAATTATTTCGCAGGCCAACCAAAGCTCCTTTCGATAGGCTCCTCGATGTATGCGTCCATACGGAATACAGGGACGATGGCAGTTCGCACATTTTGTCTGGATGCAAATGGAAACCACAAAGAAGTGAGTGATGCAGCGACAAAAGGAAGCACGTATGGCATGGCGACGGATGGAAAAAACCTGTATGTTGTCACATGCAGCGAAGGCATACTTGTCAACCGGTATGATGGAAAAGCATGGCATTGCTCAAAAATGAAAGATGGCACAATCTCGGATGTAGTTCCGGTGTGCAGGCAGGGAACACTGTTCGTGCTCACATCGGGTGCCTATACAGGGACAACCAATCTGTACCGGTATGATGTGGCAAATGACCAATTTGCGCAGGAAGGAGTCTCGCTCGATTCGTATTCTACATCGCAGACGATCTGTGCGGCGGATGGAACGTTGTATGTTTCGTATCTGCGTGGGGCAGACAAGACGTTTGTCATCAAGAAAAAGAGCGTGACAGTCACACCGGCGCCGGAACCAACCCCGGATCCGGGAACGAAACCAGACCCGGGAACAGGTGGCGAGACAACGACCACGACGGAGGCAGCTACGACCACGACGGAGGCACCAACGCCAACGCCGACACCAACCCCGACGCCAACCCCGACCCCAACACCGGTTGTAACGCCGGATGTGACGGTGTCTTACCGCACGCACATCCAGACCTTCGGATGGGAGAACACCTGGCGGCAGAACGGCACGATGTCCGGGACTTCCGGAAAAGCGAAAAGACTGGAGGGAATCGAGATCAAAGTATCCGGTAATTCCGGTCTCGGAATCCAGTACACGACGCATTGCCAGAGCTATGGCTGGCTGCCTTGGTCTGCAAACGGTGACATGAACGGCACGCAGGGGGAAGCAAAACGTCTGGAAGCAATCAAGATCCAGCTGACCGGATCCGACAAGGATAAATATGATGTCTATTACCGCGTGCATGCGCAGAGCTACGGCTGGCTTGGCTGGGCGGCAAATGGCGCACCGGCAGGAACCGCAGGTTATGCGAAGCGTCTGGAGGGCATTCAGATCGTGGTCGTGAAGAAGGGTGCGGGATTCAACCGGAATATGCAGGGAATCGCATCGCAGTTTGCGAATGCATTTTACGCGGCGCCGGGACAGAGCATGAATCCGCAGATCGCGGGTGCGGACAGCCCGAATGTTACATATCGTACCCATGTGCAGAGCTATGGCTGGCAGGGCTGGAAGTATAATGGTCAGATGAGCGGCACATCCGGACAGGCAAAACGACTCGAAGGAATTGAGATTAAACTGACGAATGCACCGTATTCCGGCGGCGTCTGCTATACAACCCATGTGCAGAGCTACGGATGGCAGGAACCGACAAACAATCCATCTGCATGGCGCAGAAATGGAACGATGAGCGGCACATCCGGGCAGGCAAAAAGACTCGAAGCCATCTGTATTGCATTGACAGGAGACATGCAACGGCATTATGATGTATACTATCGTGTGCATGCGCAGAGCTTCGGCTGGCTTGGCTGGGCGAAAAACGGCGCACCGGCAGGAACCGCCGGCTATGCAAAACGATTGGAAGGGATAGAGATCCGGCTTGTGCCGAAGGGGCAGGCAGCTCCGGGCAGTACGGCAAGATCCTATATCTCTGCATATTAAATAGAAAAACAGGAGAGGAAGACATTATGAACGCAAAATGGAAACGGCTAGTGACCGCAATTTTGATGATGGCGCTGCTGCTTGGACCGATTGTATCGATGCAGACACCGGCACGGGCGGCGGACGGAGAGGACGACAATTCGTTTATTGTCGGCTTCGATGCGGAGTTCCCGCCATATGGCTACAAGGACGATAACGGCGAATATGTCGGCTTCGATCTGGATCTGGCACAGGAGGTATGTGACCGGAACGGCTGGATCTTGAAGAAGCAGCCGATCGAGTGGAACTCGAAGGATATGGAATTAAACTCCGGTTCGATCAGCTGTATCTGGAACGGATTTACAATGAATGGACGAGAAGATGCCTATACATGGACGACGCCATATGTCGATAATTCGCAGGTGGTTGTCGTGCGTAAGGATTCCGGTATCACACAGCTCACCGATCTGACCGGGAAGGTCGTTGCCGTGCAGGCAGACAGCTCTGCGCTTGCGGCACTCACAGGCGAGGATGCAAGCGAAGAGAATAAAGCGCTTGCAGAGACATTCAAGGAACTGCAGCAGGTAGGCGATTACAACAGCGCATTTATGAATCTGGAGTCGGGCGCGGTCAATGCGATCTGCATGGATATCGGTGTTGCAAACTACGAGATCGAATCCCGCGGGGATAAATTTATGATGCTCGAGGATCGTCTGTCTTCCGAGGAATACGGAATCGGATTTAAAAAGGGAAATACAGAGCTCCGTGATAAAGTACAGGCAACATTGCTTGACATGCTTGCCGATGGTACATTTGAGGAGATCGCAGAGAAATGGGGCCTGGAGGAGTCCATCTGCCTGTCGCCGGACGATCAGGTGCAGGATGGAAATGCCGCTGCGGCAACTGCGACAGATACCACATCCACAGGCAAGAAGAACACAAGCTTCTGGGATAAGTTCTGCTCGATCACTAAGCAGCTTGCAGAAGGTCTGCTCGCATCCCTGGTGATCTTCTTCCTGACACTTTTGTTCTCCCTGCCGCTCGGACTTTTGGTTGCAGCAGGCAGAATGTGTAAGATTGCGCCGATCCGCTGGCTGGTGAAGTTCTATATCTCCATCGCACGTGGTACGCCGCTGATGTTACAGCTTTTGGTTGTATTTTACGGACCATACTATCTGTTTGGCGCGACACTTACGACAAGCTATCGTTTCCAGGCGGTTATCATTGGATTTGCCTTAAACTATGCGGCATATTTCGCAGAGATCTACCGCTCCGGTATTCAGGCTGTGCCACAGGGACAGCATGAGGCAGCGAAGATCTTAGGATACAGCAAGAGCCAGACGTTCTTCAAGATCGTGTTCCCACAGATGGCGAAGAACATCCTGCCTTCTGTTACAAACGAGGTTATTACATTGGTTAAGGATACGTCGCTTGCATTTGCAATTTCTTATACGGAGATGTTTACACTTGCCAAGCAGGTCGCTGCCGCACAGACGACAATCATGCCGCTGTTTATCGCAGGCGTGTTCTACTACATCTTTAACTTTGTCGTTGCGTTTGTGATGGAGAAGATTGAAAAGCGCATGAATTATTATCATTAGGAGGTCGCGTATGAACTTACTGGAAGTAAAAAATATTAAGAAAAGCTTCGACGATCTCGAAGTACTAAAAGATATCAGTATGTCGGTGGCAGAGAGCGAGGTTATCTCGATTCTCGGACCATCCGGCTCCGGAAAATCAACCTTCCTGCGCTGCATGACGATGCTGGAGAAGATTGACGGCGGAAGCATGGAGTACTGCGGAAAGGAAGCGGTTAATTCCGACAGCGGTGTTCCGGTTTATGCAGACAGGACAACGCTGAAAGAGATTCAGAGCTACTATGGACTGGTGTTCCAGAATTTTAATCTGTTTCCGCATTATTCGGTACTGAAGAATATCGCAGATGCACCGATCCACGTGCAGAAGCGTGACAAGGACGAGGTATATGCCGAGGTGAAGGAGCTGCTTCGCAAGATGAATTTAGAAGATAAGGGAGACTATTATCCATATCAGTTGTCCGGCGGACAGCAGCAGCGTGTGGCGATTGCCCGTGCACTTGCGTTAAAGCCGAAGATGCTCTTCTTCGATGAGCCGACATCGGCACTCGATCCGGAGCTGACCGCCGAGATCTTAAAGGTGTTGAAGGAGCTTGCCGCAGAGAAGATGACAATGGTAATCGTAACCCATGAGATCGGTTTCGCCCGAAGCGTATCCGATCGCGTAATCTTCATGGATGGTGGTGTAATCGTTGAGGAAGGAAAGCCGGAGGATGTCATCGACAACCCAAAGACCGACCGTGCCAAGGCATTCCTCAAGAAAATGCAAGAAATGTAGAAAAAATCCCCCGCAGAGCGTGTCTGCAGGGGATTTCTATTTTTGTACGCTGTGCGTCCGTTTAAGAAGATTACATCTTCTCCGGCTCGTCATACTCGACACCCTTCGTGTCGACGGTAACGGTCTTGATACGCTGGTCTTCAAGCGGGCGGTCCATGTAGTCGGTTGGAACATCTGCAATCTTATTCACGATATCCAGACCATCCACGATCTTGCCGAAAGCAGCATAGCTTCCGTCGAGATGCGGACTATTCTTGTGCATGATGAAAAACTGCGAACCGGCGGAGTTCGGCATCATGGTACGTGCCATAGAAAGAACACCCGGTTCGTGCTTCAGATCATTCGCAAAACCATTCTGTGCGAACTCTCCGCGGATTGAATATCCAGGACCTCCTGTACCATTTCCGTCCGGGCAGCCACCCTGGATCATAAAACCATTGATGACACGATGGAAGATCAATCCATCGTAAAACCCTTTCTTAATCAGAGAGATAAAATTCTTTACTGTGTTTGGTGCGATATCCGGATACAGTTCAAATGTCATAACATCGCCGGATTCCATAGTCATTGTAACAATTGGATTACTCAAATTTATCATCCTTTCTTGTAATTTTATCTAAAAGATGATAGTATAATACCATTATTGTAAAATTACATCAAGTGTGTAATTTTTTAAAAAGTTATGTAAACTAAAATGCAAAGAAGAGGTACGAAAAGTGGGAAAAACGGTGATTCGAGTCGTGAAGGGAATCATATTGTTGGTGGCGATTGTCACACTTGCCAATATGACCTATAAACATATACGAACCTATTACGATGATTATATGGACGAATACAAGGGAACGGAGTCGACACAGGGCGAAGATGTAACTGTTACGATTCCGGAAGGCGCATCTGTCAAGGAGATCGCGCAGATCCTGAAGGACAATGGATTGATCAATTATCCGCGTGCATTTACAAAGCGTCTGCAGGACTCTGAGTATCGTGGCAAGCTGCATGGTGGTACATACACCTTGAATACTGGTATGACAACCTTGCAGATGATGGCAGCCATGAGCCCGACATTCGAGGAAGATCAGCCAGTCGATTATCTGGTTGTGCCAGAGGGCTTTACGGTAGAGATGATAGCAGCGCGGTGCGAAGATCAGGGAATCTGTTCTGCAACTGAATTTTTAAATGCATGCAAATCGGTTACGAAATCTGATTTTGCATATCTGGCAGACATACCGGCAGGTGCCAATGTCAATTATAAGGTACAGGGTTTCCTGTTCCCGGCAACTTACGATATTTATGAGTCGACGACAGCGGAATCATTAGTCGATTATATGTTGAGAACGTTCGACAACTACTATACACAGGAATTGCAGGATCGTGCGGCAGAACTTGGATACAGTGCATTTGAACTTGTGACGAGAGCTTCCATTGTAGAACGTGAGGCAAAGGTGGATTCAGAACGTGCGACGATTGCAGGTGTTATCAACAACCGTCTGAAAGCAGAAATGCCTTTGCAGATGTGTCCGACTGTCTTATATCCATTGACCGATGGAATGTATGACAAGAGTCAGGTTCTGTACGAGGATCTGGAACTGGATTCTCCATACAACACCTATAAGAATGCCGGACTTCCAGTAGGACCGATCTGTAATCCGGGACTGGCATGTATCCAGGCAGTATTGTATCCGGAAGAGCATAATTACCTGTATTACCATGTTGGCGACGAAGATGCAGGTACACATATCTTTACAGAAAACTATGAAGATCACATAGATACACAGATTATTGGTGGACCAAACGGCGTGACACCGGATGGAGAAGCATCCACCGAGGAATCGACAACCGAAGAATCACAATAGGAATAAATAATGTATTAGGAGGGACGTTATGAGAACTTTTAATTTTAGGGCGCGAAACATCGGCGAAGAAAAATATCTGTCATACACAATGGGCGAGGATTGTGAGTTAGATGAGGATGTTTTGGATTACTGTCAGGACAATGCGCCGGAAGAACTGATAGAGATTATCTATGAAGAAGATGACGATTATGATTATCTGACCTACCAGATTACGGGTAAGACATCTCTGGAGGAGTACATTGCGCAGGAGCATGATTGCGAGAGCGTACTGCTCATCCTGCGGAATGTTGCACAGGAGATGATTTCCTTGAAGGAGCAGGCGATTCCACTTTCGTATGTATTGCTGAATCGTGGATTTATCTACGTGGATGCTGAGAAGAAGACAGTACAGTTCCTGTGCCTGCCAATCGAAAGCAAGGGCGCACTTTCTGTAGAATTCAAGAGCTTTGTACGCCAGCTGCTTGCGAACATGAAATACGATGTGGAAGAGGATCTGAATTATGTTGGTAAGCTCCTCACGTATATCAATGGAGATAACTTCAATCTGCGTGGCTTGATCGGACTTGCAGAGGCGTTGATGGAAGAGGAAGGAATCAGCTTCGAGGAGGCTGGCGCCATTGATGCAGACGGTGTAGAAGTTGTAAGTGCAGAGGAAGAAGCACCGGCAGAAAATATCAGCGACATCATGAATAGCCTGCAGGAAGAGGATGATACACCACTTCCGGAGATCGGCGACGATGAAGAAGACGAAGAGGAAGAAGCAGAGGAGCCTGCAAAGGAAGAGGAAGAACTGGAAAGTATCCTTCCAGCTGGCATGCAGGTAAAGGAAGAAGAAACACCGGTAGAGGAGAAGGTGGCAGAACCGACAGAGGCTGTCAAGGAGACACCAGCACCTGTCGAGGAAGCACCGGCACCAAAGCCAGTGATGGAAAAGCAGGAAGCACCAGAGCCGGAACCAGTAGCAGAAAAACCAGAGGTTTCCCCAGCTGCAGAGCAGATCCTGTCACAGGTGAAGCCAGAGGGGGCAACAAATGGTGGCGAGAAGCTGCAGTTAAAGACAAACAAGAAGGAATCCGATATCAACCTGATCAAGGATCGGATCAAGGAGCTGGTTGGAGAAGTTCCATCTGCAAAGCCGACAGCACAGCCAACCAAGAATATCCAGACATTGGAAGATCTGGATCATTTCTTAGACAAGCCACCTGTGGTTAAGCGGAATGTGGTAAAGGTAAACCGTGCGGCAATCATCCAGCAGACAGAGGCTGAGATGGAGGCAGCTGAGGCAGAAGCAGCAGCTGAGACAGCAGAGTCTGCTGAACCGGAAACAACCGTACAAAACGAAGAACCGACAAGCGGACAGACAGAAAACATCAAGGTGCCTGTAATCGAGGATATCTACGATGACATGAACATTGAGAAGAAAAAGGACGATGAAAAGGACAAGAAGCCAAAGAGTACATCTATTTTGAATAAATCTGTAACAGAGCTTGTAAAAGATGCCGTTGGTGCTGTGAGTGCAGCGACTGTAGCAGCCAATTCGCCGAAAGCATTGCCATATCTGATCCGTGTAAGTACGGAAGAGCGTATCATGCTGAACAAGGCGATCTTCAAGATCGGAAAGGCAACCAGAGGTGTGGACTATACCGTTGGCGGAAACGGAGCGATCAGCCGTCAGCATGCATTTATCATTCAAAAAGATGGGGTATGTTATATCAAAGATAACAAGTCTACGAATCATACATATGTGAATGGAAAGCGTGTAGAGGATGGGGTAGAAGAAATTCTGACACATGATTCTCTCGTAAGACTTGCAGATGAAGAGTTTACATTTAAGATTCGCTAATTAGGATGATCATATCATGAGGAGGTAGCAAATGAAGGGGTTAGAGTTGAATGTAACAAAACAAAACGGAATGACATTGGTGGAGTATCAGCTTGGAGCAGCAGATGTCTATGACGACAGAGTGTCAGACAAGGTTGCACAGCTCGGAAATATTATTCCGTTCCAGTACAAGGACGAGGATGGAAAGAGAAGTATTGTCTCTTATGTGCATCATGACACTTCTCTGGAAGTGATGCTGCGTCAGACATTGAAGAAGGCAGATGTACTTGCAATCTTGAAGGGACTGTTGTGTGCATTTGAGATTGGTGCAGCAGGTGTGCAGATCTGTTATCTGGTACGCGATCTGAAATATATCTATGTAGATCCTGAGAGCAAGGCAGTAAAGTGCATTATGGTTCCTGTAAAGCAGGATCCGTTGGGACAGTCTGATATCCCGGATTTCTTCCGAAATATTGTGTCACATATGCGCTTTGATGAAGCAGACAAGGATGATTATGTAGCAAGAATCCTGACCTTGATCAATACGGATCATTATTCCAATATGAAATTAAAAGGACTTGTAGATGCGGAGATGGAGAAACTTGGTCTCTTCTATACAAGAGACGAGGGACTTAAGAAGGAAGCAGATACAACCGCAGCTCCGGAAGTACAGAACCAGAATGTAAAAGTAAATCGTGTTGGCGTGATGAACAACATGCGTCCACAGGGTATGCCAGCGATGGGACAGCCAATGGGACAGCCGGTACCACCGATGGGCAGACAGCCGATGGGGCAGCCAGTACCACCGATGGGCAGACAGCCAATGGGGCAGCCAGTACCACCGATGGGCGGACAGCCAATGATGGGACAGCCGGTACCACCGATGAACGGACAGCCAATGGGACAGCCAGTACCACCGATGGGCGGACAGCCAATGATGGGACAGCCGGTACCACC
>OGKD01000228.1_pt1 | contig 49611 bp, 50 predicted proteins | sample 1572371 | NCBI WGS metagenome assembly OGKD01 (sample SAMEA2582096, study PRJEB24529) | metagenome | biome: Human gut stool | place: China | collected 2011 | reverse complement strand
TGAACGCATATGATATACTGTTTTCATCATAAAAAACCTTATCTAAATGACATTGATTCATCAATATTAACTCCAAAATATTTCGATAACTTGATTAACTTATCAATTGACGGTTCTGATTCTCCATTTTCCCATTTTGACACCGCTTTATCTGAAACGCCGACAAGTACACCCAACTGATATTGAGACAGGCCTTTTCTCTCTCTTAGTGTACTGATAAAATTTCCAAAACTATAGTCTCTCATACTTATCCTCCGCTACTTGCTAATTACATTTTACACCAAAATAGTTCATTTGCAATTTGTTCATATCGAATTAAAGTAGATTTTTGTTGTTCGAAGCAATTGCGATTCCGATTATCACGAAACTGCGTGACTATTCACTTTTATTTGATAACAAAAAAGAGAGCCACAGAGTGACTCCCCCAGTGCAGTCCGGAAACATACACCTCATTCAATACAGATAATATACAAGATTATTATAAAAATGCAAGCACAATCAAATAATAGCCTCTACTTTCGCATCTGCGGCACCTGTGCCAAGATCACTGCGGTGAACACAAGCACGCAGCCAACGATTTCCCGCGGTGCTAACACCTCATGCAATACGACGAATCCACCGAGCACTGCAAATACAGATTCCAGACTCATCACGATGGATGCAACTGCCGGATCTGCATATTTCTGTCCTGCAATCTGAAGCGTATATGCGATACCGCTCGAGAAGATACCCGCATACAGGATCGGGAACCATGCAGCGGCAAGATCACTCCATGCCGGCTGTTCGAAGATTGCCATACAGATCAGGGATAACACACCGTTTGTAATAAACTGGATGCACGAGATCTTCACGCTGTCACAGTCATTGAAATGGTCAACTGTCAGGATATGTCCGGTGAAGCAGACTGCACACAGAAGCCCAAGCAGATCTCCAAAATACAGATTGTCGATACCGCCGGACATGCACAGCATGTACATACCACCAAGGCAGACAAAAACTGCCACATATACGATCTTATGTAATTTCTTCCCGAGTAATCCGGATACGATTGCAACCATAACCACATACGTTGCGGTGAGAAACCCCGATCTGCCGGAGCTGGCCACGCCTTCCGGATATGCCGCGATACCACTCTGCTGCAGATTCGTTGCGAAAAACAACACACAGCCACAGAGGATACCACCGATCACGGTCCGTTTTATACTTTCTTTTTCGACTGGTTCTCCACTTACCTTTGCTTTCTGCTTCTTCATTCCCGTGCGAGCGAGAATCAACAACGCAAGAAATGCCGCTCCGACTATGGAGCGGCTTCCGTTAAATGTAAATGTTCCAATCTGATCGGATGCTGTTGTCTGTGCCACAAACGTCGTTCCCCAGAAGAACGCCGCCAGCAGCAACATAATACTTCCTTTTGCCTTTTTCATTTCAAGCCTCTTATTCTGCATCAATTGGATCTTTCTTTTTCTCAACTGCCTTGATCACCTGCAACACAACATACAGTAAAATCAGACCGATTACCAGCGGAATCACAGGACTCTTCATTACTCCCGGAAGTCCCTTGCTGTTACCAAAGAATCCGGCAATAATGTAAGTGACGAACGATACAAGTGCAACTGTAATCGCATATGGAAGCTGTGTGCTTACATGATTGATGTGATTACACTGCGCACCTGCGGATGCCATAATTGTCGTATCCGAAATCGGTGAGCAATGGTCACCACAGACTGCACCTGCCATACATGCAGAGATGGAAATAATCATCATCGTTGCGTTTGTTCCCTCGAATGCATTTACAACAATCGGAATCAGCATACCGAAGGTTCCCCATGAGGTTCCGGTTGCAAATGCAAGGAAGCATGCAATGATAAATACAAGTGCCGGCAGGAAGCTAAGCAGCGCATCCGGCGTACTCTTCACGAGCTCTGCCACAAATTCTTTTGCACCAAGGCTGTCTGTCATCGCCTTCAATGTCCAGGCAAATGTCAGAATTAAAATCGCAGGAACCATCGCCTTAAATCCTTCCGGAATACAAGACATGGATTCGCTGAATTTCAATACGCGGCGGAACATATAATAGATAATCGTAATCACAAGTGCAAAGAAGCTGCCATACATCAATCCAACCGATGCATCACTGCCCGAAAATGCTTCTACAAATCCAACGCCTGAGAAAAATCCACCACTGTAAATCATGCCGATGACGCAGGCTGTAATCAGAACGATCATCGGAAATACAAGGTCAATCACTTTACCCTTTGTCTCAACGACTTCATTTTCCGCGTTTGCATATGGGCGGTCCGGTGTCGTGTAGATATCGCCCTTCAAAGCGTTCTTCTCATGTGTCCGCATCGGACCATAATCAATCTTTCTAACGATCAAAACAATCATAAATATAATCGTGAAAAGCGCATAATAGTTATACGGGATTGCACGGATAAAGATGGAGAATCCGTCCTCTCCCTCTACGAATCCGGCTACCGCTGCTGCCCATGACGAAATCGGGGCAATGATACAGACCGGAGCTGCTGTTGCATCAATGATATACGAAAGCTTCGCACGCGATACCTGGTGCTTGTCTGTCACGGGACGCATCACGCTTCCAACTGTCAGGCAGTTAAAATAATCATCAATAAAAATCAAAACTCCGAGCGCAACTGACGCTAACTGTGCGCCAATCCGCGTCTTGATATGGGCGCTTGCCCATCGTCCGAACGCTGCCGAACCACCGGCTTTGTTCATCATACAGACCATAACACCGAGTATTACAAGAAATACCAGAATACCCATGTTATATGAATTGGTCAGCACGCGGACGATTCCGTCTTTGAATACATGGTTTACGGTTGCTTCAAATCTGAAGTCAGACCAGAACAGTCCACCAATCACAATTCCTAAAAAGAGCGAACTGTAAACCTCCTTTGTAATGAGTGCCAGCACGATTGCCACGACCGGCGGAATTAATGCCCAGAATGTTGCGTACATCTGTGGCACGTAATTTGCGATTTCTTCCATCTTCTCTCTCCTCGTTTTCTTTCTTATTGTCTGCCGCCCATATTCAGTTGGCGACATAGTATCTGGTACATCTTAGAGCATGGATGCACGAAGCTCTTCCCCTGTTTTATTCACGAGGTAAGCCGGTGCAATATCAAATACGGTCTTGCAGCCGCTTGCTCCCTCATTTGCAAGTCGGTGAGCCGCTCTTGCATAAGCGATCAGTACGCTGGATGTAAACTCAGGGTTTGAATCAAGCTTCAGGCTGTACTCGATGATATGCTTGTTCTCCTTATTCCAGCCGGTCACGCCACTGCGGAGTACAAATCCGCCGTGTGGAATTCCGCTGTGATTTGTCTTCAGCTCTTCTTCCGAAATGAAGTGAACCGTTGTATCGTAATCTGCGAAATAGTTCGGCATTGTCTTGATTTCTTCCTCAACCTTTGCCGCATCTGCGCCCTCTTCAAGCACTACAAAGCACTCTCTTGTATGCTTCTGTCTTGTTGTAAGCGCCGGATTCTCGCCGTTACGAACTGCCTCAAGTGCAGACTCTACCGGAATCGTATACTGCTTGGCATCCTTGACACCTGCGATACGACGGATGGCATCGGAATGTCCCTGACTGACACCCTTGCCCCAGAATGTATAATCATTTCCCTCCGGAAGCAATGCATTTCCGTACAGGCGATTCAGTGAGAACATACCCGGGTCCCAGCCAACGGAGATAATTCCGATATGTCCGCTTGCTTTTGCACTTGCATCCACATTTGCAAAATGCTCCGGGATTCTTGCGTGTGTATCGAAGCTGTCGATCACGTTGAAATATTTTGCACATTCCGGTGTCTGCTCCGGAAGATCGGTTGCGCTTCCGCCACACAGAATCATAACATCGATTTTATCTTTCCAGTCTGCCATGTCCTTTACGTTGCACACCTTGGCTGTCTGGTTCTTAATAACCAATTCATCAGGATTTCTTCTTGTAAATACGGCAACTAATTCCATATCATCGTTCTGGTTGATGGCTGCTTCTACGCCGCGGCCGAGATTTCCGTATCCGTAAATTCCGATTCTCGTCATTTTGTTTTCCTCCTTATTCTATCTCCCTGCATGAGAACTTCTACTCTTTCTCCGAGTTATTCTGGATTTTCATTCTACGCAGACGCGCTCTCGCTCACTTCCGCACATAGCAGACACTAAACTCACTGCGTTCGTTAAGTGCTGATGTGCTCCAATGGTCTGCTTTAGAATTGAAAATCCAGAACAACTCGAATCTACATATAGCCTCTCATGCCCGAAGGTTGAATCAAATTAAAAATTTACAATCGAATCCACTTTAGCATACTTCGTTGCTTTTCACAACAAAATTTCGCCACATCGTACTTTTTTGTATGTTTTTCGGGGTTATTCTTTGTTTGGTTGTTCGGTTGATGTGGTGGTGCTTGTTGTGGTGTTTGTTGATTTCCTGCCGTACACATAGCCGTAGAAATCGGTATTGATGATTTCATCGGACATATAAAGTTTTGTTTCGACTTCCTTGATCTTATCGTCGATGTAGGATTGTGAAACTGTTTTTTCATCCACATAATAGGTCACTTCTCCGGTCTTCGTGTTATAGCCGATCTTGTCTGTCTTGAAGCTATGGTCGGCAAAGATGACAAGTTCTTCCGAATCGGATAAGATATCGTGTCCTGCGAGGATTCTGGAATCGTATGTCACGCCAAGCAGATTCAGAACGGTTGGAAGAACATCCACACTCGCACAGAGCTTCTTGACATGAACCGGTTCTTCCATCGATGCAGACCAGATGCCAAGGCAGGAATGATGTTTTTCAAATGCATCATCGGATACATTCTTGCCTGCAAGCGCATCGTATCCGCTGTCTGTCAGTCCATACGGATAATGGTCCGGTGTCACGATGAACACGGTCTTCTCCAGCTTTCCGGCTTCATCCAGCTTGTTGATCAGATCCTCTAATGCTTTATCGAGCTCCATCTGTGCCGCAATATACGCCACCGCGTCTTCCGGCAAGTCCATTCCTTCTGTGCATTTTTCTGCTTCCTCACGGTTCTTCAGGCACATGGCATTGTAATCGTAATTATATGGAAGATGCCCACTGAATGTCATAAAATACATCAGAAACGGTTCTTCGTTAATAAACTCCTTGTATACTGCCTCGATCGTATCATAATCGGAATATGTCACATAGCTTGGGATATCCAGACCATAATCGATTGCCTTGAAATCATATCCCATATTCGCATGTGTCTCACTCCGGTTATAATAATAGAAGTCAAAGTCGTGGTATGCTTTGCTTGTGTAGCCTTTCTCATTCAATGCATTGCCAAGTGCATACGGCTGATATGTATCTGCTGACTTATAAAAGCTCCACTCTGAGGAACACGGATACTGTCCCAGACAGTCTACAAATTCTCCGTCAATCGTACTGTGATACCAGATCGGATTATAGTAATTTTCAAATACAAAGCCGTCATTCATGATCTTATAAAGCGTCGGTGTGCAGTTCTCGTAGATACCGTATTTGCACAGGCTCTCCGCGGTAATGCAGACAACATTATACCCTTCGAACATACCCGTATATTCGTTCTGCATGGTCGGTGTCTGCTGCGCGCAATAAGCGGACAGATTCTTCAACTGCTCATCCTCGGCTGCCTGATACAGCTTCTTAAAATCAACTGCCGGATCAACCTGTTCCACATACGCAGGTGCTGCATCCGTATCGGTTGCCGTAGCTTCCATTGCATCACTTTCGGTTGCCGTCACATCATCTGGCTGCATATCTGTATCATCCAAAGTGAATGTCACATTTTTCTTTCCCCCGGTGAGCATCGTCTGCGCATCCCGCACGGTCGTCACACATACGCCGAGCTTGTTCATCGAAAGCTCCAGCACATACTGGTTGTGGAACAACTGATACGGCGAATACATCGCGCGTCCCTGCACATTCAGCAGAAGGATGGAAATGGCGCACAGACAAACCGCACTTGCCACACTTATAAGCCTTATTTTCATCTTCGGTTTGTCAAATTTTAACAGAAATACACGCAGCAACACAAGCGCGATCACCGGAAGTAAAAACAGCAAAATCCAACCAACATTCTGACGGATCTTCTCAAACATCACGACCTTGAAATCCATCGCGTTCCCGGCCCCGCCGACAGACACCAGACTTAAAAATGTCCCAAATATCCGGAAATAGATGAGCTGCACGATATCATACACGCAGAATGCCGTAAGACCGACATACGCGATGATCTCATTTCCGATGCGCGGCAGCCATACAGTGAGTGCCGCTAAGAAAAGCCCCAATGTGGCACCGAACAAAATCGGATAGATGCTCGTGCTTTCGAGTTTATGGTAAATCGCCAGATGAAACAACACTTCCAGATAGATGCCCGCGCCCGCAAAAAATGGGATGCGCCAATAAGAAAATGCATGCTTCTCCTTCTTTATTTTTATTGTCTGTATCTGATTTTTCATTGTAATCCTCCAAACCTCACATACGCTCTATCAATCGCGCATTTTATTATATATGATTTTACCTTGTTTTTCACTATCTTTTATTTTATAATTTAATGTCAGTGTTTACGAAAAATAAGGAGGTGCCCTATGGCTGAAGCATATTCAAATTTTGCTGCTGTCTACGATGCGCTCATGGACAACATTCCCTATGACGCATGGGCGGACTATCTGCACAGCCTGCTTGTGGAATATGATATTGCAAGCGGCATTCTGGCAGAGCTTGGCTGTGGAACCGGAAATATAACCGAGCGTATGGCAGATTTCGGATACGACATGATCGGTATCGACAACTCCCCTGCCATGCTGGATATTGCAAATGAAAAGCGAGAACAAAATCATTCTTCTTCGCTCTACCTGTGTCAGGATATGCGTGAGTTTGAGCTATACGGAACCGTTGCAGCTATTGTAAGTCTCTGCGACAGCGTCAATTATATCACTGAGCCGGAAGAGCTTACGCATGTATTCTCGCTCGTCAATAACTACCTTGATCCGGACGGTCTTTTCATCTTCGACTTCCATACGGAGCATTATTACCGGGATGTTGTAGCCGAAGCGACGATCGCCGAGGATCGGGATGATATCAGCTTTATCTGGGATAATTATTATGATGAAGAGGAAGCGATCAACGAGCTTGCTTTAAGCCTGTTCGTAAAGGAACCTTCGGATTCCGACGATAACCTGTTCCGCAAATATGAGGAATTACATGTGCAAAAAGGGTACACACTAAAGCAGATGAAACAGATGGTAGCCAATTCCGGTCTCACCCTTCTGGCCGCCTATGATGCATTCACACATGAACCGGCGGATGAGGAATGTGAACGTATTTATATCATCGCGAAAGAAACACGAAACAAAAATTCAAAGAAACAATATATACAGTAATTTTGTATACCACTGCATCAATCATAAATAGCAAAACATGCAAGTATATATACAAAATCCAAGCACTCATTTTAAGGAGGATACATTTATGGCAGATACAATGATTCGTGGCATGGCAGCGAACAAGCAGGTTCGTTTCTTCGCCTGCAACTCTACCGATACTGTGGAAAAAGCAAGAATTACACATCATACCAGCCCGGTTGTTACGAACGCACTCGGCAGACTGTTGACCGGAGGCGTGCTGATGGGCGCCATGTGTAAAAATGATACCGACAAATTAACACTCCGTATCCAGTGCCAGGGGCCGATTTCCGGTATGCTTGTCACTGCCGATGCAAACGGACATGTCAAGGGATATGTCAGCGAACCGGAGGTTATGCTTCCTGCAAACGATGTCGCAAAGGCTGTGGATCTCGGTGTCTTAAGCGTCATCAAAGATATCGGTCTGAAGGAGCCGTATGTCGGCGACACCCATCTGGTAAGCGGCGAGATTGCAGAGGATCTGACCTACTATTTTGCAACAAGTGACCAGATTCCAAGCTCTGTGGCTCTGGGCGTGTTGTTCAACGACGATACATCCGTAGCGAATGCCGGTGGATTTATCATCCAGCTGATGCCATTTGCAGAGGACGCATTGATTGACGAGCTGGAGAAACGGCTGAAAGGATTTTCTTTCACTGCTCTTCTCAAGCAGGGCATGTCTGTGGAAGCTATCATACGAAAATTGTTTGAAGGCTATGATGTCGAGCTGACCGATTCCATGCCTTGTGCGTATGTCTGTGATTGCAGCAAGGAGCGTGTCGAGCAGGCAGTTATCAGTCTTGGCAGAAAAGAGCTTGGCGCTATGATTGCCGACAACAAGCCAATTGAAGTTGTGTGCGACTTCTGTCACACGAAATATACATTCTCACCGGATGAGCTGTTGAATATTCTGAAGAATAAATAATCCGCTTATCCGATATAGTTTTGCATCACCTAAACAAAACAGATGGTACAAGCTGTGATATAAAATAATACATCAAACACGATCACAAGGAGGTTGGTAATATGGAACGAATCGATTTACATGTACATTCCAATGCGTCCGACGGTTCTCTGACACCGACAGAGGTTGCCGACGAAGCGATGCGGATGGGACTTTCCGCGATTGCCCTGACCGATCACGACACGGTCGATGGCGTGGCAGAAATCTTAGACTATACAAAGGACAAGCCTTTGGAGGTAGTGCCGGGCATCGAACTGTCCTGCTACTATAACAATCGTGAGATTCATATTCTCGGCTTCTATATGGACTATGAAAACCCAGAGCTTCAAAAAGAGCTTGCCGTATTAAAGGAAGCACGTGAGGGAAGAAATGAGAAAATGGTAGCGATGATGCAGGCAGATGGTCTCCCTGTCACGATGGAGAAGCTGCTTCACGGCAATCCGGACAGTGTCATCACACGGGCACATTTCGCAAGAGTTCTCGTCGAGGAAGGTGTCTGCAAAGACAAGGATACCGCGTTCCGCAAATACATCGGCATCGGCTGCAAATATTACCTGCCGAAGCCGCAGGTTACCTGTGAGACTGCTATGCGTATCTTAACGACTTATGGCAAAGCGGCATTTCTGGCACATCCTCTGCTCTATCATCTTGGTTACGCACAGATTGATGAGCTGTTAGCATATCTGAAGTCCCTTAGTTTAAAAGGACTCGAGGCATTCCACTCTTCGAACAACCGCTTTGAAAGTGAGAAGCTCCGCTCGTTGGCTGCCAAATACGGGCTGGCAATCTCCGGCGGCTCGGATTTCCACGGGGTTGTGAAACCGAATATACAAATGGGAATCGGACGGGGAAATATGAGTATTCCAAAAGAACTGTTGGATATAATTAAAACTTTATAAGTTTTCTCCGCGAAAAAAAGGAACCCAAACCGGGTTCCTTTTTCTATATGTTTACAGTTTCATGATTCCGAGTGTCTGCAGCAAAAGCAGGATCAGGAAGATTGGAGCGATGACCTTTACCATAGCAGTGTAAAGCCGCTTTCTTCCCATTTTACAACCGCTCTTTTCTACTTCTTCGATCACAGTCTTCGGTTTGATGACCCATCCAACGAGAATACAGGTTGCAAGTGCTACGATCGGCATCAGCAGATTGTTACTGATGTAATCCATGATATCTAAGATCTGCGCCGTTGAACCATTCGGAAGCTTGAACTCAAAGTACAGCTTGTTGTATCCGAGGCAGACAATGATACCAACGATCAGTGCGAAGATTCCCTCGATTGTGCCGGCCTTTGTTCTGCTTGTATGGAATGCATCCATAATACATGATACAACTGCCTCCATGACGGATACCGCACTTGTAATTGCAGCGAACAATACCATTGCAAAAAAGATTGTACCGATTATATTTCCGGCAACACCCATTGCAGCAAATACCTTTGGCAAAGATACAAACATCAGACTTGGTCCGGATGACATACCCTCTGTTCCCATAAATGCATACACAGCCGGAATGATCATTGCACCTGCAAGAAATGCAACAACCGTATCAAAAATCTCAATCTGATTAATTGATTTTCCAAGGTTTGCATCATCCTTCACATACGAACCATATGTAATCATGATACCCATTGCCACAGACAAGCTGAAGAACAACTGACCGAGTGCATCGATCAGAACCGTAAATAACTTTCCGATTGTCAGTCCCTCGAGATTCGGAACAATATACACCTTGAATCCCTGCAGACCGGTTACTACTTCACCTGCATCATTTGTATTTTTCAATGTTAATGAGAATATTGCAATTCCAAAAATCATGACAAGCAGGATTGGCATGATAATCTTCGATGTAGACTCAATTCCTTTATTGACACCACGGAATACGATAAATGCAGATACCGCAAGGAAGATCACAAATGTAATAATCGGTTCCCACTGTGACGTGATGAATCCGGTAAAGAATCCATCCTGTGCAGCGTCGGCTCCATGTCCTGTCAAAAATACGAAGAAATATTTTACTACCCAACCACCGATTGTGCAGTAATACGGCATGATGATAACCGGTATAATACTCGCAATAGCACCTAAGAATCCCCATTTATCATGAAGCTTCGTATATGCCGTGAGCGGGCTCTGTTTCGTCTTTCGACCGATCGCAATCTCCGTAGTCAGCAGCGTATAGCCAAATGTCAATGCCAGAATGATATAGACGACTAAGAATAATCCGCCTCCATCCTTGGCTGCCAGATACGGAAACCGCCAGATATTTCCAAGACCAACCGCACTACCTGCCGCCGCAAGTACGAATCCGATTGATCCACCAAATGAGTGTCGCTTCTTTTCTTCCATCCTTTTTCCCTCTCTTTTTTCGTTCTCGATTCACAACACATACCCTCTTATAAAGAATTCTGTATCATGCATCTTGTCCGTTATTTGCTGTCTGATTTCATTTTGTTGTCCTATAAACAGCAGATAAGAGCCATTTTATCATAGATTCATTTTTAAATCCACATCTATTTGATAAAAACAGCAAAAATGGGCAGATATATGTTTGATACACACATCTGCCCGTACTTATGATTGTTATAATCTTGCAATTTATTTTACCTGATTGGCTTCATGGATGGTTCTATTTTCATAATCAACCGCATTCTGTAAGGTTGTCCGGCTGATTGCCGCAAGTGCTTCCCGCGTCAGAAAACCCTGATGGGACGTAATGATAACATTGGGGAATGAAAGCAATCTGGCTGTGATAGAATGCTGTAACAGTTCGTCCTCCCGGTTCTCAAATACATTGTCTCCCTCTTCCTCGTAGACATCCAGACCGACGCCGAAGAATTTGCCCTGCCGGATACCCTGTATCAGTTCCTCTGAATCGACAAGTGCACCACGGGATGTATTGACTAAGATCACATCGTCCTTCATCTGTGCAATCGTATCCTTATTAATCATGTGATAAGTCTCGTCTGTGAGCGGGCAATGCAGGGAAATCAAGTCACTCTGCTTCAGCACGTCTACGAACGGCATGTATTCCACGAATTCCAGCTCTTTATTCGGGTACATATCATACGCGATTACGCGCATACCAAATCCACGGCAGATCCGGCACATTGCAGCACCGATCTTTCCGGTCCCGATGATGCCTGCGGTCTTCCCATGAAAATTCACTCCGGTTAATCCCACTAAGCTGAAATTATTCTCCCGCACCTTGATGTAGCTTTTGTGTACATGGCGGTTGACCGCAAGCGCCAGTGTAATCGCAAGCTCCGCAACGGCTTCCGGAGAATATCCCGGCACACGCAGCACCGTAATGCCAAGTTCATTTGCCTTTTCCAAATCTATATTATTAAACCCGGCGCAGCGAAGCAGCACCAGTTTGATGTTTATCTCCGCAAGCTTCTCCAGTACAGGCGCACTTAAATCCGAGTTTACAAATGCACAGATTGCATCGCAGCCCTGTGCGAGTGATACAGTCTTCGGAGAGATATCAACTTCGTGGTAGATGATCTCGATGTCCGGGAAATGGTTGAGTTCTTTCTCGAAGGATTCCACGTCGTAGGTTGCTGCATCGTAAAATAGTATCTTCATAATATGTGTCTCCTTTCGTTGTTTTACAAATCAAACAGTTACGAATCCTACTATACTGACCGAGTTGCACAGAATACTTATTCTTCGCAGACGCGCTCTCGCTCACTTCCACACGCAGTGGTACTAAATTCGCAGGAATATCATACATCAATTATTTATTTCTTATTGCCCTGCTCATTAAGTACCAGCGTGTTCCAATGGTCTGCTTAATAATAAGTATTCTGTGCAACTCGAATCTACATATTGTTTCATTTGTAATTATTTAATTGTAACAATGAATCATACACACATATTATATCCAATTTTTCCTTGGTTATCACGTATCATTGCAGCCGGATACTGATTTCACCGGTTGAGAGATTTTCGCGGGTGCCATCCTCGTACTCGACAAGGAGATGGCACATGTCGTCGATATCAAGTGCGGTTGCCTTGCGCTCACCATCCTTTGTCACAACACGGATACCTTTTCCAAGAACCAGGCTGCGCTTCTTGTATTCCGCGATGAATTCTTTCTTCGCAAAGTTTTTGTAGTAATAGAAATAGCGGTTCAGTGTCTCTGCCAGAATCTTATTCTTGATGTCGCCGCTTTGCTCCTGCAGGACAGAACCGGCGATATTCTCCAGTTCTTTACCGAATCCTTCCGTCGGCATATACAGATTGATTCCGATTCCGACGATCACGTATTCCGGGTCTAAGTTCTCCATCTGGAATGCTGCCTGTGTCAGGATGCCGCATACCTTGTGCGAATCGATAAAGATATCGTTGACCCATTTGATCTGTGGTTTCTTGTCCGTGTATTTCTCGATTGCTTCGCACACTGCCACAGCAGCGATTGTCGTAAGCAGCGTCACTTCCTGATTCGCAATCTGCGGCTTCAACAGGATACTGAAATAGATTCCTGTATTTGCCGGCGACATAAACGACCGTCCCAGTCTTCCGAGTCCGTTCGTCTGTTCCATCGCGGCAAGCACCAGGCCTTCTTCCTCCTGCGTCCGCTCACGGAGTGCAAGGTTCGTGGAGTTGATACAGCGGAACACTTCCAACCGTACCGGGCACTCGACGTCCAGATATTTCGCCGTTCCCTGTACAGACAACACATCCGTATCCTCCGCCAGCTTGTAGCCTTTGTTGTTCACGCCCTCGATCGCAAATCCATCCTCCTGCAATTTGCGGATGGCCTTCCAGACTGCTGCCCGGCTGACAGATAGTTTCTTCGCAAGCTGCTCGCCAGACAGATAGGTGCCTCTGTTTTCTTCCAGTGTCTTTATGATTTCATCTCTGACTGCCATATTTCCTACTCTCGATTCTTTGTTTTTCATGTCGCCTGACGGCTCCATGTGTGTGTTCGCAATATGTCTAAGTTTCTTCGGACGACTTACTCCGCAAGCTTTGTAATTCTTGCCGCATCATACGCGCCACTCCGGAGCATGTCAATCTCTTCCTTGTATGGTGGAAATGCTTTCTTCGCATCTGCAAGTGATTTCACATATGGTGTCTCCAGAATCTTCGGTACGTCCAAGAAATCCTTATGCCATACGATCTTGTATAACGCATCAAACCCAATCGAACCAAGTCCGATATTCTCGTGGCGATCCTTCGCCGCTCCGCGTGGATTCTTACTGTCGTTGATATGGAATACCGCAATCTGGTCCTTGCCGATGATCTTGTCGAATTCTTCGATCACGCTGTCGAAATCATTTGCCACATCATATCCGGCATCGTTCGTGTGACACGTATCAAAGCAGACACGCAACTTGTCATTGTAAATGACACCATCATAGATACGCGCCAGCTCTTCGAAGCTTCTGCCGATCTCGCTGCCCTTTCCCGCCATTGTCTCAAGCGCGATATGCACCGGCGTATCTTGGGTAAGCACTTCATTTAACCCTTTGATAATACTATCGATGCCTGCGTCGACACCGACATTCACATGGGAACCCGGATGCAGGACAAGCGTCTTGCTTCCCATTGCCGCGGTCCGCTCGATCTCTGTCTTTAAGAAATCAACCGCCAGCTGGTAGATCTCCGGTTTCACCGTATTTGCCAGATTGATGATATACGGCGCATGTACCACAAACTCTGTGATATCATTTGCCCGCATCAGTTCCCACGCTTCTTCCACGCGCAGCTCTGACACGTCCTTTCTGCGCGTATTCTGCGGCGCTCCTGTATATAACATAAATGTATTTGCGCCATAAGAGAGCGCTTCCTTCACCGAGCCAAGCATCATCTCTTTGCCGCTCATTCCAACATGACTTCCGATTTTCATACTGTATAAACTCCTTTTTCAGTTTTATAATGATTGTCCAGATTGAGGTTGCGTGTTATACCCATTGTTCGGCATTTGGTACATCGGATCACCATAATATGGTGTCTGCTGCATGTTATTATCCCTTCCGCACAACGTTCCAATCGTGATTGCCAGAAATATCATAGCCAATATATGAAATGGTTTTTCCATAAAATTCCTCATATTATTCAGAATCGAAGCTTTCGCCAGCTCTGATGCCCCATAATAGAAAGAATATTTCCGGTTTACTGCAACCACCCATATAACATTTAATACATTTAAAATAATATGGCTCACAAGAACAACGATTGAAATCGCCAATCCGGTTCTTTTCTTCTGCGATTTCCGTGTGATGGTGCATGCAAGAATATACAGTCCCACAGTCAGGATAGGACATATAATGCAGCGGATATCAAAGATTCGTTCGTTGTTTACATCCACGCCAAAAAATTGAACATATTTGCCCTGCGGTCCAAAGTAAATAATCCAGTTCATAATCATTGCCAGCACACTGCAGATCATCGCAATTGTAACCAACACATTTGTACATTTTAGTTTCATACGCTTCCCCCATATTTATATTATAGTTTGCTAACCAAATAACCGGAGCATTGTCAAACAATCACTCCGGAATCAGTTTACAATTATTGTGATTATAGCATTTTTCTACAGGAATATCCACAGAAGATTTTACAGAACCTTGCTGCCATTGGCAGTCAGCTTGAATTTCGCTCCGAACAACTCCGCCCCGTGCCGGCACATCTGCATCCGTCCAAGGAAAATATCGAAATACTCATACATCGTACAGATCTTCTCGTCGATTTTGAGTTCCAATGCAATCTGGCGTTTCTCCCGGTTAATCTTAAGATTCGCTTCCGTGACTGCGTAATTCACCCAATCGTGAATATCGTAGGTCGACTTATCCCGTGAACGCACACGGCTTCTGCGAACATCTGTCTTATCCGCAATAATCATCGCCGCTGACACAATATCCACCGCACCTCCGGTTGACTCGTCATGATGCCCAATCGCAGAAACGATTGTTGCCCGGTCTGATATCGGCATATCCATCCGCCGCAGGATATCATTTGCAAGGAGCGCGCCATACTCGGCATGGTGTTCACGATTGATTGCATTTCCGATATCATGCATGTATCCGGCAATCTTCGCAAGTTCGATCTCCGCGTCAGCATGTCCAAGCTTCTCCAGCAGATGTGCCGCCCGTTCTGCCACCAGCGTGCAATGTGTCTTCGAATGCTCCGTATAGCCAAGCGTGGCTAAATTCGCATCGCCTTTCTTGATAAATTCGTTAATCTCTTTGTTCTTGATGATGTCTTTGTATAATATCTGTGCCATTTTCTAAACCCTTCTTCTATAATATGTAAATAGTTCCGGCAGGATCTGCCACATACTCTTCATGTAAAAACCCCCATTTATTATGATTTCTATTTCATAATAAACAGGGGTTGTTAAATATGTTATCTTGCATATGTTAAATACGCGTAAATGCTGTTTTACTTATGCAGTTGTTCTTTGTCTATGATGTAGGCGAGCAAGCCCTTGCAACCTACCAAAACATCCTCAAATGTCTGGTCAAAATCGCCGGTATACCACGGATCAGCCACATCACGCGCCTCACTCAACCTATGCGTTTTCTCATAGTCCGCGAATGACAGCATCTTGTAAATCTTCCCTTCCACATCACTACCACCGGCAATCCGCGTCATATTCCGAATATTCGCACTATCCATACCAATCAAGTAATCATAATATGCATAATCCGCCCGCGTCATCTGTCTTGCCCGATGTGGAATCAACGGAATCTGCTCCTGTTGTAATTTTCGCTTTGTCCCATGGTGTGGCGGATTCCCAATCTCCTCCGTACTCGTCGCTGCCGAATCAATTCCGAAATAGGAACCGAGATGGGACTGGCGGGCGAGGTGGGCGAATACGCTCTGAGCCATGGTGGAACGACAGATGTTTCCATGGCAGATGAATAAAACCCTAATCATAAATTTCTCCTGTTCTGAAATGCCCTGTATTGCCGTGTTTTGCGTTGATTTATCGACTTTTCCGGGCATCGTATTTTTATTTTCTAAAACTACACTTTTTGCAAAATAATGCAAAACAGAGCAAACGGATGCCTTGTGTAGTAGTCAAATCGTAGTCAGTTAAGGGGGGCAGACTACGGATGGAGGTGTGCATTATTTATAATTTTAATGTTAATCCTCGTTGTCTAATTTCAACTGATTTTCGTAACCATATAATATCTCCCTTATATCTTCTACTCCAACAAAAATGACCTCCCTTACTATTATTATTTAAAGGATAATGAATTCCGTCACACTTCCCAAGCAAAGTTAAATCCTTTGGGCGATTTCTCCTCGAGCTCTCATAAATATGCATTTGGTATCTATTACCTGTTTTTCCTATATGAAATCATACTCTTTTCGATGTACGAAGAGCATCTATACTTTCGGTTTTATCTTTAGTTAAGAAAAAGTATACATCTGCTACTTCATCAGCCACTCCATTTACATTCCAATCCCTCAAATATATTTTGTTCACATAAAACAAAGCATACCAACCAAGATATTTTTCATAACTCTCTATTTTCTCTTTAATTTGAAAAAATATACATCTCCCTCTTCCCATCCCAAGACATATGGTTTATGAACAGGAATTTTTTTATATTCCGGCATCGTCTCTTCTAACTGCACTTTCAACTTGTCCAATACCTTACTTCTCTCATACCTAATTCTTTCTGTTTGCCAACGTTGCGATACTCTATCTTCTTCTATCAACTGAAGTGCTATTGTTTTAATTTTCTCTGTCAATCTTCCCTTTTTCCACAACATATCTGCCAGACCAAAATAAAAATCATATTTGCAGTCGATATCCTCCATGTCCTCCTGATATTCTGATAATATTTCCTTCAGAGCAACTTCATCACTTTTCCCCGACTTAAGTTTTGCAATATAATCTTCTTTCACATCTGCACTTATGTCATTTTGATAAATGCCTACTCCCCATGTTCCCATCAAATCTCTCCTTAACAAAATATTTTTTGTTTTCAATTTACATTATATCAGCCAAGGCATATTTTTACCAGTCAAAAAGGCACCCAAGCTATATGCCTGAGTGCCACCAGTTTCCACCAATATTCTATTATCAAATCACCTTGAACATATTCTGTTTCAAAGGCTTATCATCCTTGTCCGAAATCCCCATCTCTTTTCTTGCATTTTCCAACCCCTGCATCTTCTGAAGTTCTTTCTCCGCATCCTCAAGTCCAACATGGGTGTAAACATTAAGTGTCACGGCAATATCCGAATGCCCCATGAGATACTGCAATGTCTTAGGATTCATGCCGGACTTTGCCATATTGGAACAATATGTATGTCTGCAAACATGAGGGGTAATATTGGGCATCTGCACCTTATAGATTTCATTGTACCTGCCAACCATATGATTAAATCTGTGTTCCCAATGCATGGCTACAAGTGGCATTCCATCTTTGTCCAGAAAAAGAAATCCAGTGTATCCACCTACCACTTTCTCCACTTTATATTCTGGTCTATCTTGAATGATTGCTCGAAACATTTCTGTAACTTCTTTTGTCATTGGAATTACCCTTGTTCCGGCATTCGTCTTTGTCGGCTCAATCACATACTCCATCTTCGAAGTTCTCTGCAACTGATATTTATTTATTAAAAACTTCCTAAAATCAGCATATTTAGTATTCATATCATGACCATAACAGTCAAAACCATTTCCAATAATATATAATGTTTTCACTTTACAATCTCCTCCGATGTACTAATCCTATCCGCCTTATGTTACCATAGTCTAATTGTAACACATTCTCATCATTCAACAATCACTTCATTGGCTCTTGTAATTCAAAGCCTACCTCCATCGCACTCAACCATATTTCCTTAGGGATGTTCCAAAAAAAGGGGGCATTTACCCCCCTGCAAATTGCCCTGTTTATAAGCATAAGAAACGGCAGGCAACTAAGTATTTCCAGTCCCTGCCGTTTGATGAATCTTATACTATTTCTGTATTTGCCTGTTTAACAACTGGGATTTTCTATGTTATTTATGCTATTAGTTCATGAATAGCTTTCACAATTGTAAGTCCATAATCAACAAGAAAATTCTTCTGTTCTTCAGAATATGACTTTCTTTCCGTTATTGCTTCATCTGTACAATGTCTAAAGCATTGCATTTTCTTTCTATATTTTATTACTACTGCATCATCAATAAATCCACAACACACTTTTTCATATTCTAGTGCAATAAATTTCCCGTCTTTTTTCAACATATTTTCAATAAGATTTGCGATCTCAGCAAGTTTCTCATCAATATGCATACTATTGAAGGATGCCTGTCTAGTAGAAATTTCAATAAATTTATGGTTTATAGAGTCATCCACCTCAATATTGCAAGTTTTTTGCTTAAATGTCAGTTCCGCAACAAAATCTCTTCTAGTCGCATAACGAACGGTTCCTTTATCATCTCTTCCCAGAGCAATAATTCGATTCCTAATATCTCTATATGTAAAGTCAGTCGGTTCAACAGGGGGTCTTGCCAATATCCTAGGAAATTCTTTTATCTCATACCCTTGTGTATATAGATAATATGTTACTAGATAGAACCAACATCTGTTTTCATTTGAAAAATTTACATCAGGCTGACACAATTCCTTAAATTTGGTTATTGCTTCTTCGACATCATAAATTTCAAATTGATAATCTTGATTCTCTATTTCGCCATAAAAAATATTGTATGTACAGTTTACCTTTTTTACAGAATCAAAAAAACGATAATGATATTCAGATTCTTTTATATTTTGTAAATAAAATTCTTTCAAGTCTATCAAAGTGTTTTCACCGCCTCCACAAATACTTTTTATTACAATCAACTTCTACTTAACTATCTCCTAGATTCTGATCTTTTTGTTCACGTATAGCTTCCTTTAGTTTCTCTGGCGTTATTATGTCATTTTTCTTTCTATGAATCATCCTATGACAATTTGAGCATATCGTTATCATATCTGTTTCTGGATTAGGAATTAATTCTTCATCCAATGAAAACAGTGGTTTTTTATGGTGTACTTCAATATAATTTTCACCAATATATCCATACTTCTTATTAAAGTCAAAACCACAAATTTGACATTTTGTTCCATGTATTTTTATTGCAGCTTCCCTATATTTTGCAACCCTCTCATATCTAGTTGTATAAAACTCAATCCTATTTCCTTCTGCTTTATTAATAACAAACGATTCATTGCTTTCCAATACGGGAATATGTGATTTTTTCTTTTCCTCACATAATTTGTTTATAGCATCCATATACTTTTCTGGAACATTTTGCGCAACAGAATTAAACTTCTTAAAATCCTTCCAAATTTTCAGAATATCTGATTTTGTGATTGAATCTTCGAAAACCAATATGTCCTCTAGATAGTAAACAGCTTCTCCTCCCCATGTTCTTCCCCACTCTAAGCGAACAGTCGCCTTTCCTATAATTTTACCTTTATACTGAAACAAAAATAGATTTTTACTGCGAGCATCCATTATCGAATATGAATTAAAATGCAAATTTGAAAAAAGATTACCACTCTCCAACCCATTTGCAATCTCCAGCTTTGCAATCTCTTCTGTTTCAAAATCAAACATAGTTAATGGAAATATTCTGATGCTACTTAATTCTCCCATAAGCATTTCTCCCATATTTTATCGTTAATCGCATACATTCATTATACCTTATATCGGCAGAATCGCATATCCATTTTATGTCATATTTCTATTACAATATATTCGAATTCAGATTTAATTTGTTTCAATTCCACTCCTTTATACTTAAGGATACATTCCCCCCAAAAATCATGGTTCTAACTTACACCATGATTTTCTTCCAATTCTACATCATTTTGATTCTGTTCTCGCACCATCAACTGATTCAGATATGCTTCAAGCCTTGGTCTACAAATAAGATATTTGTTACCCAAACGAATGCTGAACTCTCCTTCATTGCTTTCGCACAGTCTTCTCATATTCTTTATTCCTATATTAAAATATGACGCAGCTTCTCGGATAGTTAGCATATACTTTTCAGGAATTGGAACCATGTCCTCATTATTCTTTTGATTCTGTAAATTTTTCATGTGTCATATCCTCCAATCTGATTTTACAAAGGCTATAACATATATCACTCCTACAGCAAAATAAGTCAACTTCCTGTTAATCTTTTCTCAGTTAATATACACTTTATCCATCTGTCTCATAGAAAAGTCTTATAATCCATACTTTGACCTCATATCAGAAATTACACGATCTGCGTCCCTAAAGATTTCCTGTTCTCTAGACTTTTTCAATCTTGCAAGCATCTCCTCCTCAGTCATCGGTACATATAATTTACTCTTTAACCCATTTACTACTCTGACCTTAATTGTACTATCCATGTTCAGTACCTCATTTCTTTATTGCAGTGGTAAATCACCTGTATTGTTTTTACAAAAGTTGAAAGCTGTTATGCTACTGCTACTTTTTAACGATTGTTCCTTACATTTTAACGATTATCCACATTTCCTATTTTTCATTTCCCCATTCGTAGTATTACCGTAGTCCCCAAATGCTCTGACTACCAGACTATGCCCCGTTTTGCCCCGTTATCTCTTGATTTATAATGCTTTCCACAGTCCTGCCGTGGCAGATGAAAAGTACTTTAATCATAAAATTCTCCTGTTCTGAAATGCCCTATAATGCCGAGTTTTGCAAGGGATTTCGGGGATTTGTGAAATGTGTGTATTGGCTGACATCTTGGAAAAATAGGGCAAGTTGGAGCAAGTTGTTGTGGGCTGTTAGTAGTAAAGTTGGTAGTAAAATGAAAGATATTTACTACTAAGAATTTTTATATTTCAACAGGAACATATTCTCTAAATATATCACACAACTCCTCAGAAGCACTATCTTTAGACTCAAGCAGCCTTATTACATATTCAATGTAATATTGCTTTTTCCAACCAAACACATTTGGTAAATTAGTAGATGGTAAAAGTCCTTTATTATTTATCACCTTCAAGGCTGCAAGGTAATCTTTGTCATCAATAATTTTCTGTAATTCTTCTCTCGCTTTATTATATTCTTCTTGTGGATTCACAATATCTACCACCCCATCTAAAGATGCTTTATACTCTTCTATCGTACTTGTTGGTTGATTACAAATATTATTAATCGTATTTTGACATCTTTTCTTTGCGAATAGTAATGATTGCTCCTCTAAATGTTCCTGCAAAAATTCAATTGTTTTTGCTTTTGTTTGTTCCAATAAATCATCCACATTTTCAATATTTTGTTTTTTTGCAACTAATTCAATAACTTTGGGAATCAAGAACAAGTTTTCTATCTCTGAAACTAATGGAACATATATTTTTTCTTTTAGCAGTGAGCCTATTTCTTCTTCCGTTCTTCTATCCCTGTCAACAATACCTTTTATTGTCTTATAATGAAGCATCGGTAACTTGTTGTATGCTTTTGTAGCTTGTATAACAGATGCACATCCTTCTAATGGCATAATACTATACTTTGGAAATAGTCTAGAATATAATTTTCTATCAATACTTTTATCCTGTGTTCCTTCTACAAATAAAACCCCTTGTCTATTGCCCAATATTTCAAGTAACAAATCATCTGAAAACTCATTTGAATCTAACAATGCATAATCCCACTTCTGTTTGTCAATCATATTTTTTATCCAAACAATCTGTGTATTATTTCTAGTTCTCGCGAAATCCAAATTATGTGTTATATATAAATATACACAATCCTGTCTCGCAGACTCTATCTCATTCCAAAGCCTTTCTAATATTGAATTATGCAAATGGTTCTCTGGTTCATCTATAATAATTAAAGAATTTTCCTCTGCCGAAACCACCTCTGCAATAAAATGAAATATGGCTCTTTCACCATCACTCATCAAATTTCCGTTGTATGTTTCTGAAATTTCCTCTATGCTCTCAACTTCAATTTTACCAGCACATATTTTCAATTTTCTATGTGTTATTACTTTTTCCCATATCTTCTTAATCTTTTCTAATTTTGTTTCGTTATCAAACTCCTGATCACCATCTTTATGCTTCTCTCGATATTCAATACTTTTTTCAAAGTTTTCTGTCATAAGTAACTCCATAAGTGGCCGATAGTCATCTAACATATGAATTTCTGGCTCATTCCCCCATCTTCTACTTCTCTTTCCATATCTTTTTAGCCAATCTCTATTATCATCTGTAGTTCCATACAAAAAATTATCTTTTGCTTTCGTTAATTCAGTTGGACTCACATATTCTGGCATATTAAGAGATTTTTGTGCAGAGATTCTATGTATATTTAATTCAGGATTATTCTCATCAATCCATACACTCATTCTAGTTTTTCCAGCTCCATTAGCTCCTAATAACACAATTGACTGTTTATCTTCAATGTAACATTCTTTATCATCAACATTGGGTATTCTAATTTTCATAATTGTTCCTCCATCAAAGACTCATTTCCTTTATCTATTATATCGTCATTTTCACTTCTTTTCCACTCAAAAAACGCCCCAGCCTAAGCCAGAGCGTTTCCTATCTTCCATATCAAACTACCTTGAACATTTTCTGCGACATCGGTTTCTCATTCTTCTGTTCAACCTCCGCCTGTGCTTTCCTAAACTCTTCCATCCGTTTCAATTCTTCCTCTGCATCATCGAATCCAATATGCGTGTACACATTCATGGTAACGCTAATATCCGAATGCCCCATGAGGTACTGCAGGGTCTTTGGATTCATTCCTGATTTTGCCATATTCGAGCAGTAAGTATGCCTGCATACATGAGGCGTAATGTTTGGCATCTGCACCCGGTAGATGTCATTGTATCTGCCAACCATATGGTTGAATCGTTGCTGCCAGTGCATTGCCACAAGTGGCATTCCCTTATCATAAAAAGGAATCCACTATATCCGTCTATGGATTTCTCCACTTTGGGCGCATTTCTGTCCTCGATGATTGCCTGAAACATCTGTGCCACATCTTCTGTGATTGGCAATACTCTTGTTACGGCATCCGTCTTTGTAGTTTCTATAATGTATCGCATATCCGATGTTCTCTGCAACTGATCTGCCTTAATACCGCACCGCACAAAAGGCAGTAAATTTCTATGCTGTCAGTAGCATTCTGACTCATCGGCTCTTTTGAATAAAACCTGGCTGATTCTGCATCATCAAAAGATACCCATGTACCCTTATGTGCATCATCTGTTCCTGTAGCTCCTCCGTTTGCTGCGAATGGAACTTTGGTAACTTTCCCATTCCTGCCGGGTTTTGCTGACCATAAAAACCACAGCTTTTTATCCTTTAATTCATCCACTGTCATATCTCCCATCCTGTTCACCTCCTCCTTTTCTGCAATCCTGTTTAATGATTAATAGATGTTCTTACAAGCCATTCTTTATAGGCTTCAATCGGAATCAGAATTCTTGCTCCGATTCGTATTGTTGGAAATCCCGGTGCCTTTACAAGTTCATATGCCTTTGGCAGACTGATTCCTATCTGTGCAGATAATTTCTGAACACTTATGGTTGTCTTTTCCATTACAATTCCCCCAATCTTAGTTATTTTTGTGTCCGTCTCATCACAACGCAGTTTCGATACAACCGCTCTTGGCAGGTTACCAGTCCCGGCAGTTAGCACCGACTTACGAAGCGGGAACGGGATGAAGTTTTCAAGATGCGATTTCAAAAATCTGTTGTACTGTTTTGTAAAGATTTTTGTTGTTTTCAAGAGTATTTTAGTATATAATGTAACCGAAGGCTAAAAACTAACGGTAACGCTAACGGTTACGGATTAACGATAGGTTTGTGAGGTGAGAAGATGCCATTTAACTGGAACGGAGACTATATTCCGTCTAAGGCAGATAAAACAACAGACATATTGGTGGCAAAAGAAATAGGTGGTATTGGACAACTCATATACCACCCATTTAGATTTACAAGTTATGATATCAGCTATGACGGAAAAGATTATTGTGCTTATCCCGTATGTAAGAAGGGGCAAGAGCCAATATTTCCTAATGATGATACTTTGACAGGGCGAGGAATCCTTGTAAGCCTATGTAATCTTGCAAAGGTAATAGACAGCTTTGAGAACAAGATTCCTAAGGAACAACTTATAGTCCGATGGTGTATGGAAAATATGCACCCTTACAGTATTGACTTTATCTACTCAGAACTTATCGAAAACTTTGGTATCAATACCATTGATGCAGAAATAGTCGAGCATGATGGCATCTTTGAGATTGACAGGTTTATGAATGATTTAGGAAAGCTATACAATGCCGTTCGATTCTATGTGGCCTTAGAAGGAATTCTATTTGCAGAAGATGATGTAGCGTATAACCTTTATGAAGAAGGAAGATATTTTGAAAGCTACTCTTTTTTTGAGCAGTACAAACACGCAAGACCCGAAGTGCCGGAGGATTTAATTGGCAAGATAACAAATGCCGATGAACTTTTAGAAAGCATGATAAGAACCAATAAATATATAGAAGAGCATCCTGCCCCACAACCACCAGAAGGTGAATTTGATTTCAATCACAATCCATTTGATGATTATGATGAACTTCGAAGTAAGCTTGTTGAATTCATACCGGAATTTAATATGAAGCTAAAGCTTAATACTGCTACTGGTCGTTTTGAATTTTCTGCTGATATTGATTCAGTATTTGATATAGCATGGTACACTCTTGCTCGTATGATTTCCGAAGACCCTGCTCTAGAAAACAGAGGTAATGAAGAATCAAGACCAGAAGGTATCATGATATGCTGTCGCAACTGCGGTAAATTTATAATAAGGAAAAGCAACAGACAGGAATACTGCGATGCAGAGGAATGTCAGAAAGCTCGTAATGCAAGAAAGCAGAAAGCCTATCGTGATAGAAAAGCTTCTGAAAAGGCTCACACAGAGCAGAAAAAGAATCAAAAATCAAAAAAATCCAGCACAAGTCCAGATTAATGTATACCATTCTCTGTAACCCATTTATATGTGGTTATAGGGAGTTGCACCAAGCATAACTAATGACTAAAACAAAACAATAACCCTCTTCCTATTTCGCGACTATGTTCGTCAAAGGGGGCATCGGTCTTTAGAATGAAAAGTCACAGAGATAATACTCCCCATGGGGTTGAAGGAGGAAATATTATGGCAAAAGCAAGCGAAGAAACCACAAAAGGCTTGACTGCAGATAAACTAAAAGACATTGAAGGCTATCCTACATGTCAAAATACCACTGTTAATGGAATCACTTGGTATAAGGAAGATAGTTATAAAGGAACTAGTTATAATTGGCTTTATAAGGTGTTCGCTAAAGCCTCAAAGAAGCAAACACTAAAAAGCAGAGGCACACCAGACTATACTGTAGTTCTTGATGATTCAGAAACAATTATTGTTATCGAATGCAAAGCATCAATTGATGACCATTCTATGTTTACTGATCCTGTAGATTATGAATGTTACGGATATGGCAAACCTATTGAAACAGAAAAATATGCTATAAATGGTGCTTTATGGTATGCTTCTTTCTTAAAATCCGATTATGATGTTGTTGCTGTTGGTATATCCGGTCAAAACACATCTGAATGTAAAGTTACTTCCTTTGTTTGGCCAAAAGGCGGTGAAGGAACCGACATAAAACTTTTAGAAAACGGTAGCATTGCCGATTCTCTGGTTTCAATAAATCAATACGAAAAAGATATTAATATTGTTTTAAATAGATTTGCTGCCACAGAAAATGCAATTAGAAAAGAATTAAGACGTTACACATTATCTTGTGCCAATTTTTTACGTTCAAACGGAATAGAAGATAATTCAAAAGCAGGCTTTGTTTCAGCCATAATTTTAGGATTAACAAACCACGAATCAAATCTATATAAAACTACTAAAGCCGCTATTGATAAAAAGAAAACTACAAAGTCCAAACATATGCTTACGGACACCATCGCTAAAAATTCCGTTAAACTCTTGAAAGCATCATTGTATGGAGAAGGGGATGATTATGAACCAGATTATGTTCCAGGAATATGGGACATTGATAAAATCCCTAAAGGAAAAAGGACCTCTTTGAAAAAATTCTATGACACTTTGCTTTCTAAAGATGAGTTAATGCAAGCACCTAAAGGAAAGGATAAGTATTTTCCAGATGGTGATACCGTACTTGCTTGCTGTATTTATTCATTATATGAAAATGTTATTGAGGTTTTAGAAAAATATAGTGGCATCGATGTTATGGGAGAATTCTATACCACTTTCCTACGCTTCACAAAAGGAAACGCCAAAGAAAAAGGAATAGTTCTCACTCCAAAACATATTACTGAGCTTTTTTGTGATATTGCAGAATACTTTTTAGATAAACCCTTAGATGAAAAGACAAAAATTTTAGACATTTGCTGTGGTACAGGTGCTTTCCTAATATCATCATTAGGAAGAATCAAATCAAATATTGATAACGAGGCAATCAGCGATGAAATTAAATCAGCTCGTTATGAAGAAGCACAAAAAAACAGTTTAATTGGTGTGGAACGAGACGCATCTATGTATGCCCTTGCCTATGCTAATATGCGTTTCCATGGAGATGGTAAATCAAATCTCTTTAACTGTTCTTCTTTACTAATTGATTCATATGCCCCAGTCGATGAAAGCGGACAAACGTATTCCGCCACCGGAAAAGTCCCACTCCATCAAGCTTTATCCGAGTTTGGCGATATCGATGTTGGAATGATTAATCCTCCATATTCTATGGGTAAAAAAGATGAATCATCAACTCAAGAATATCCGTTAATAAAAGCAATCAATGAACTACTTGATAAAAACAAGAAGTTAGAAAAACAGATAAAAGATTTTCAAAAAAAAGAACTAACTGACGATATAAAAGCAACAATTCAAAATCTACAAGACGAAATAAAAAACAACATTGCCGAGATTTCATCTATTGAAAATGAAATAAATACTACAGAAATGCGTGAGATTACGATTCAAAAAGGGCAAGATGAATTGGATTTTATTATTTCAATGCTACACTATATTAAAAAGGGCGGAATTGGAATCGCAATTGTCCCTATGTCTTGCGCCGGAAGTAGTGGTTCAAAGTTGCGTAGTGAATTACTTAAACATCATACATTATTAGCTTGTATGACAATGCCACCACAACTATTTTTTGATAGCCACGTTGGAGCCGCAACTTGCATAATGGTATTTAAGGCTCATATTCCACATAACTCCAGTAAATCCGTATTTTTCGGTATATGGAAAGATGATGGTTTTACTGTTATTCCTCACAACGGAAGAAACGACTCTGGCTTATGGAATGAACGCCGAAAAATGTGGGTCGATCAAATTGATGGTACAGCTACCCCCGATGATACGGTATGGCTTAGGCACAAAATCAATAATCAAGGTGAAGCTCTTCCTGAAGCATATGTTCGTACTGATTTTTCAACCATTGATGAAACCAAGTTCTGTGCAGTAGTAAGAAAATATTCTTTATACAAGTATATGGACTCAAAATCTTCATTAGAGATAAAAGACTCTGCTAAGATTTATTGGTTACTTGATAACTACAATGATTTTGAAAAAAATTACTCTGCTAAGAAAAAAGCATCAAACCTTTCATTAAAAGACAGAAAATGGGATAAGTTCAGAATAGGAGATATCATTACCGACATACATAACGGTAAATCTTATAACGCCTCTGATTTAGTTGTTTCTGATTCTGACGACTACGTCTCATATATTACAAGAACAGACGAAAATAACGGAGTATCAATGTGCGTTCTCACCCAAGAGTATCCTGGTTTAGAAAAAAGCGGTGCAATCACTATAGGTGATACTACTTCTACTATTTTCTATCAAGAGACCGATTTTATTACAGGTCCACATATTATCGTTGTTAGGGCTGATTGGTTAAATGTGTATACAGCTAATTTCCTAATCGCATTGCTTAATATGGAAAAATTTAGATATCCTGTGTTTGGTAGAGCTTTCCTTAAAGATTTAATTATCGAAACCGAAGTCATGCTACCAATTGATGATAACGGTAATCCCGATTATACATTTATGGAAGAATACATTAAGTCTTTACCTTATAGCGGTAATATTGAATAATCTACAAAAAAGCCACAATCCCGGTAGTCTTACTACCAACGATTGTGGCTTTCTCTGTTCAAGTCTTGTATATCTGCCATCGCTTAGTAGTCAGTTACTACTAAGGAATATGCCCAATTTCTCCCGCTACTCTAGCTCTACCCCCATGTGCCTTAGTAGTCGAAACAGTAGTAATTACAAGGGTTTGTGCCATATTATGCCCTGTGTTGCCCCACTTTACAAAGATATGCTTTATAGTAAAACTGGAGTACCGTGGCAGATAAATAATATTTTAATCATGCCTTAAAAACTCCTTGAAAATGCTGATTTTCCTTGATTTTACGCCACTTTATACGATTTGCTGTGATAGAGTATTTTCTTTGTTTTCGTCTCATATCGTGGCATAAATTCGTATATTTTGTCATCCAAATTTAGTAAAAATCTTAGTAAAACAGCTCAATTTTCTCATTTTACTAAAGACTTTTTCCACTTAGATTTTCTTTTAGTTGTATCATTATTTTAAAATTTTAAGCCATTTTAGCATATTTGCCAAGTTCTTCCTTGGCATCCTCTGCTCCCAAATGCGTATATGTATTCAGAGTAACTCCTATATCAGAATGCCCCATTAAATATTGAAGTATCTTGGGATTCATTCCGCTTTTTGCCATGTTGCTGCAATAGGTATGTCTGCAAACATGAGGTGTGATCTTTGGTAATTGTTCCTTATAGATTCGATTATGTTTTGCCAATGCCCACTCAAAATGTTTTTCCCAATGTAAGGCAACTTCCGGCATATCTTTCTTATCCAAAAACAAAAATCCCTTATATTCATCAATCGCAGGTTCCTTCTTGGGTTTTTTCCGATTTTCAACAATACGCTTAACACATTCATACACTTCTTCGGTCATAGGAATGATTCTGGTTCCACTTGATGTTTTGTATCCTCAATAATATACTTCATTCCTCTGGTTCTTTGAAGCTGATGATTTACGCTTATTTGTTTTTCTTCAAAATCAATATCGGAAAGTGTCAATCCTCAGAACTCTGAAATACGAAGTCCGGTTTTAAAGAGGATAAACATACCATCATAGTATCGTTTATAATGCTCATCATTCTTAATAAATTCCAAGAACTTTCTTTCTTGTTTTCTGGTTATGGCTTCTCTTGTTACACTATCGTTTACAACTACTGTACATAGTTGAAACTCGAACGGATTTTTACGAATCAAATCATCATCTACAGCCATTTGAAAAGCAGGTCTTACCACTCCCCGTACTGAATGAATGGTGCTATATCCCATACCATCTGCCTGAAGCTTAATCAACCATGCTTTTGCATCTGATAGTTTTACCTTATCAATCCTTTTGGCACCAAATTCCTCTTTCTTAATAATATTGATAACAAAGTTATAATTCGCTTCTGTATTATAACGAACACCAGTCTTTTGACCGATATACTTTTTTACCAACTCAAGAACTGTCAAATTGTCACCATATGGAGTAATCCCATCATTTATATCTTTTAAAATGGCTTTTTCCTTCTCTCTAAGTGACTGACAAGGTCTTCTTCCTGCCGGAAGTGAATCTGTCGATTCTAACTTCCAACTGTAAAGGAATTTCTGCTTTCCAAAGCAATCTGTATAAACAAATGCATATCTTCCATCCGCTCGCTGGCTTTCTCCGTTTCGTAAAATACGTCCTTTCTTATCACGTCTTTTCTGATTGCGATTTCTTTCACTCAAACGTCTTCGCTCCTTTCTACGAAGAAGCCCTAGCACGACAACCATATTATATCATACCAGAGCAGCATTTAGCACTTTAAAGCGATAAAGTTTTGTATTTCTCTTATTTCTACAAGGAAGTTGTCTGATTAAGGAATTCCTCGAATTTATGTCGGTTTATCAGTGATTTATTTCCTACCTGAACCGTAAAACAAAAATCAGAATCAACGTTCTCAGAAATTAACATTCTTATCTTCTTTTCTCCAATTCCAAAATACTGAACAGCCTCGTCAACTGTTAGCATATATTTCTCCCATATTGGAACCATCTTTCCTTTCGCTTTTGCCTCTGTATTATCTATTTTCAACACCTCCATCTTTCTCATAATAAACAGCACTTTATCTGCCCATGACAAACAGAAACCCATACTCCTATCTCTCATCAGCAGATAATAGAAAATCCATACAGGTGACAGATCATTACTCTGTCCACATCGGTCTTGCACCGTCATTCAAATTGACCGGACTGCAAATTTCCTTACAATCCGGAAGTATCATTATCACGGATATGCTTCATCGTCCTGTGTTACTGCCACACATTTTGTCAGATCATCTCGCTCCATACCTTTGCTTCAATGAAGCAGAAAAACGAGCTGACTTCCACCTATAAGGATTGTGAAAAGGAAGTGCGTGAGCTAAAACAAAAACAGGCAAATCTCAATCAGTATCTTGGGAAAAATATGCCCACTACTCAAGACATAAAAAACAGGCAACAATCTCTATAAATTTGGTAGTATGTTAACCCATTTTATAGTATAATCAATTCACTACTTAACAAAGGAGCAATCTATTTACATGCTTACATTCATAGATGAAAGTGGATATCCTCGCCCTACAGATTCAACCAAGAATCCTATCCTGCTTGGTGTCTGTATCCATGAGAATGATATTAAACCAATCACAAATCAGATATACAAATTAAAAGATTCTATTTATGGAAAACAGGACGAAATAAAGTCTACAAAACTTATTCGTGAAGCGACAATTACCAAGAATCGTACAAATAATAAAGCATATGTTGAGGGCATGGTAGACATCATTACCTCTTATGACGCTGCTATTTTCGCTGTAATTATGGACAAGCTAGATGAACCAATTATTGTTCCGGAACATCATCTTCCGAAGCAGTATTATCTTCTTTTAAAAAAGGTTGAGTTTTACTGTAACCATCATCACTATGGCAAGGCAATGATGATATTTGACGAGGTACACGAAGACGCTGATCGGAAAATTGCCGAAGCAATTACTGGTTTTTTATTCAAAACTAAATTCGGGCGTTCTTTCCATCACATATTAGAAATGCCCTTGTTTGTCAGCTCCGCTGTAACTCCTGCAGTACAGTTCGCTGATATATTTGCTGGTATCGTGAGACATTATTATGAAAATGAACTTGACCAAAAAGAACCGGAAACAGAATTTCAGGAATGGCTTGTAGAGCTTTTTACCAAATTACATAATCTTACAGAAAATAACTTCATCCCTAAATCACATTATTTGGAGTATGGATTTCAGAAAATGGGTAAAAACTTCTCCTATCCTGTAAGTGAAAAATTTGCTACTTCCGATAATGATGAAAACCTTTTAGGTGAAGATATTTCTAATGATTTATCTGAATAATTTTTTGTTTGACTTCATACAAATATGGTGTATAATATTATTAGAGTCATATGTTGTTCCGTCCTGGAGCTGCGTAGGACTCGTAATATTAACAAAAGTGTCGCACTTGCAGTTTAGCAAGTGCGATTTTCTTTTATAAAATTAAAACATCTTTTTTATATTTTGCATAAATAAATCTAATTCCTTTCCTATAACCTCATAAGTTGGATTACTACTCAAATATTCAACTATAAGTAATGCTGCAATTAAAAAAACAATCCAAACACCTAAATATAATTTTTCTGATTTGCTTATGGTTTTTTTCATTTTATTCAGACCTTCATCGTTACCAAATATCTCTAACAAATCATCTTCCGTCAAAATATCCTTATAATTCAATTTCAATTGTTCGTAGCTTTCATATACCTTTTCTATTTCATAACGTGATTGAAAATAGCATATAAATAAGTATACAAATGAACCTGCCAGAACACATTCAACCAATACTGTAATTTCTCTTGTAAAAAGATTATTCAATGGTTGATCGGAAACGATATTTGCCAATATAACAGAAAAAATAAAACCAAAAATAGCAATAAGATTTGATTTAAATTTATCTAATAAACTTGTCGCATATTCCCCTGTTTTCGATACTATATCACTTATGAACTCAGCCACCTTATTCTTTAACTCCAAATAGTCTTTTACGTTATCTTTCAAATACATATTATAATTAGACTGTATTGAAGCCATAACTTTATCATCAATTTCTATTATAGAAACATACTTGCAATGTAAACTAATAACATTTCTAGCTATTATCGCCTTGTCTATTGGACTACCATCTGTATATATCCAATTATATATTCTATATAATACTTTATTGTCCGGAATATTATTTATATCGCAACAATATTCCATTGTACGCTGTCCATTTATGATGCCTTTTAACTGCCTTCCATTTATTGATGAAGAAGTGGCAATAAAACTAATAGATAATAGCATTGTAATTTTCTGAAATAACTCAGTTAGTGGATTACTTTCATAATTAATTGTTATTTTAAAATCATCTGGTAGTACTTCATAAGTGTCAAAATTATAAAAATATGAAACTTCTTTGCAACTCTCCATTCTCTGTTTTCTATTGAATTCTGAATTTGTAATCTGGCTCCTATATGGTACAAAAAACATTGTTTTTGTAGCAAACATTGTCATCGGACTGTAAACATCAAAAACCAAAAACGTTGATACCTGACTCAATAGACCAGAAAAAGCTATCATAACTTGTTCTATGGATAACATTAAAATATCTTTTACAAACTCATCATACGAATAAATAGAAAAATGATTTTCCTCTACTTTTTTATCAATGCGCAACTTAACATTAATAGTTTCATCATCAAGTGTATTTTTTAAAAATGTTTTATACTCTTCCTCTCCTTCTGTTTTTGAGGAAGAAACCTCAAAAATCCTCTCATTTTCATCTTGTAAAGTTATCTTAATATTATCCCTTTTGGGAATAAAATTGATTATATTAAAAAAATAACTATAATCTGGCGCATTATTTAAATCAAAATTAAAAGAGGCTTCATACACTTTCATTCTTTCGGAAACAATTATATCTCTTATTTCTGCCAAACTAAGTAACTCTGCAAGCATACTTCTACACCTCCTTTTATTTTATCATTCATCTGAAAAAAGTTTATATGTCAGATCATTATCCGTTTTAATCCTTATATATCTATTTCCATCTGGTTCCCTATATGCCTTAATTGTATCGCCAAAATCATCTATAGCATCCGTTATTTTTAATTGAACTCCTTGGCAGACATCATACACTTTTCTAATACGAGCATTGATAACTGATGATACTGTATTAAACTGTTTATCAAATTTATGTTTTTCTGGTAATTCTCTTATCTTTTCAATTACTTTGTCCATCTTTTCTTGATCTAATTCTACCGGATGATAACTCTCCAATGTATTTTGTATCATGGTATCATAATCTATATAATCATTAGACTTAAAATATGCTATCAAAGAATTTCTGAGTAATGTATGATCTCTAGGCGCAATATTCTTTACATTTCTATTTAATGCACTATCTATTGCACGAAATGCTTTGTCTGTGTTTGTTTCATCACTCACAACTTGGTCTAACTCTAAAAAATTATCATACCAATATTTTGCAACTGTATTAGAATAAACCTTTGCCGAATAACTATCAGCGTTTAAATTATCAATTTCAAAAATACAAGACTTCCAAAGTTTTTTCATATCTTTTGAAAAACCAGATTTAAAACTAAAATCAGAATCATCCACAAAATCTGTATGTTCTACTTTTGCAAGCAGATACGTATACATGTCCTTGTCCTCATCGTATAATAAAGCTTGTATTAAGCTGCCTTTTTGTACATTTGTATTCATATGCACAACAGTAGTTTGTGCCTCTCTTTCTTTTAAAAGTAATCTCTGTGCAATAAAATCAATTTTTCCTGTCACATATTCCTCGTCAATTTGATTTCTGACTATATCTAAAATACAACTTATGACTTCAGTATTAGTTGAACGAGTTTTATATTCACGAATAGAAGTATTACCATTTATATAAGTAATCAATTGACTTACATATTCAGAAAATGTCTCTGGAGTTTCTCTAACATATACAGCATTATTCTCATAATCAATAATTCTAATGGTTTTAATTACTATTTCCATGTGTAACCCTCCTACTGATATTTTTTATCATTATATCACATATTATTAAAGTCACAAACATAATCTTAATGATACATTTTAGTAGCTCTCAATATGTTCTGCAATAAAGGCAGCCAGCAATACAGCCAACTGCCTATCTTTCCTACATATCTTCTGCCGCCTCCAGAGAAATTTCTGCAAATTCCTCATCTGTCATGTTCTGGAGCTTACCTAACACCTGCTCTCCAAGCTTCTCCATGTCGCTGTCCTTTATGTGCGGCATTACCTGTCTGATCTGCCCAATCATATCCGTCCTGTCCTGTGTCTCAAACACACACATGAAATTGATTTCTTCTACTGTGAATTTACTCATCTTCTTACATCTCCCTCTGTGATTTTTTCTCGGTTTCCTTTTCCGGTGAAGTACGTTCCGCCTTGTTCCTCTGCTCTATGACTGCCTTTTTCTCTGCCAACTTCTCCTTTATGGAAATTCTGCCTTTGGTCTGCTCCTGTTCCTTTTTCTCAGCTCCGTTATTCAGGACATTATCAATCATGTTGTAATTCTGTTCTTCAAGCTCTTCAATCTTTGCAAGCGGCTTGTATTCTGCCAGCTTCCTCTGTATCTTTGAGCTGATAAATGCCAAATCTGTCCTCACTGCCAAACAAAAGCTGGGCTTCCCTGTTTGCAGGGCTTTCCTCTAACTCCTGTTTCATACTCTTGTGTTCCAGATAGGCGCTCCAATCGTCCTTTTCCACACCGAAAATGCCCTCATGCTCCTTTAATTCTTCCGAATCTTCAATGAGCGTTTCGGAACCGTCCTCATGGAGCTGATACACAGCCACATCTTCCCCAAAAAGCTCTGTTGCCTTATCCTTTGTCAAAGGCAGCATTTCATTCCAGGAATAACCATACTCGTGCATCTCGGAAAGACCTATCATGCCATCCGGAAGGGCATCAATCTCCGCCTGTGCATCTATGACAGTAAGCGCTTCATTGACAGGCTGATTTTCTATCATGTATGCAAGGTTCTCCGCCAATTCTCTTGTCTTTTCCATGTCATCGAGCTTGTAATTGTAATTCACAATCAGATTTCTCTCATCATCCGTAAAGACCGTTGCCCCATGCTCCATGCGGTTGATAAGGTTCTCTGCCTGCTGTATGGCAGACAATTCCGTTGATGCACTCACGCCTGTATCTGCATCGTATGCAAAATCAAAAAACTGCGGTGCGTGTTCATTCAGTCCGGCACTGGAACTAATCAAAGTCATTTCTGCCCCATGTTCTTTCAGATACGCATTATAATCTCCGTCCCACTCACTCTCATTAAGCAGAGCCATATCATAAAGCAGCTTTTTAACTTCGTCCGGGGACATATTTGTGATTTTGGAAATCTCCCATTCGCTTCCCATCGAACCGGAGAATTTTACCACTACATCTCCGGCGGCAATCGGCTCCATAGACTTATCATAGATTGCCTTTCGTTCTTTCATATCCACAAGCTCCTCTGTGTCGGTATTGTAGCGGACATCAAGGTGGTATTCTCCAAATTCTTTTGTATTTTCGTTGGCAATCTCGGTAGTCCATGCCCCTTTACTCTCCAGATATGCTTGAATACTCAGCTTATCGTCCTCACTCATGGCAGAAAGAACGTCCATAAGTTCCTGTCTGTCCATGCCCATAACACTCACAAGACTGTATTTTGTCAGATCATCATTCTGTATCAGAAGTATACTCTCCTTATTCTGCTCCTGCTCCACTGCCCTGTCCTTCTGTAACTCTGCTAACCTGTCCTCAATGCCTGTGATCAGCTCCGAAGCGGTCTTTCGTATGGTATCAAGGGCAGATTTCAATTCTTTCATATCCCGGTCACTGCTCCATCCGGCGATATACCCAAAGGAATAGTCCGAGGTATCAATGCCGAAGTGCTGGCACACCGTATAGGCAACGCTCTCTGCTTCCACTTCCTGCGTGTTGCGGTCTTTGTCTAAGACCGCATCTATATCCTGATTCCGTTCCCGATCATGGAGCTTTGCGTGTGCCACCTCATGGATAGCGGTCTTTACGGTCTGACTCTGGCTCATGCCCTCCTGTATGGCAATCCTGTGGTATGTGGTATGGAAATATCCCTTTACCTCCCCTTCTATATCTTCATAGGTAATGGGAACCGGGGAAACCTCCGTAAGTGCCTGCATAAAATCCTCGTAGTCCTCCACGCTTCCCGAAAGCTCACTTACCCCTATATCCGGCAACTCCTTTCCGTCCGTCTGTGACACGTCAAAGACCGGAACCACACGAAAGGCGGGTATCTTAATCTCTACTTCCTCCGTAATGGGCATTCCGTTCTTGTCAAGCATAATCTCTCCTGTTACCGGATCAAGTTTCTCCTGTTCTTCCTTAATCTTGTATGGTGCCGGGGCAAGAATACGGATACCCTTTTCCCCTTTCTTAACATGCCTGTCAAAATTTTTCTGCCAAGCCTTGAATCCGGCCACTAACGTAGCGTCAGGCTTTTGCATTGCGATTAACATGGTGTTGTTAAAGCTGTAATTATGAAATTTTGACATGGTATTCAGATAAGTCTTGTACTTCTCGCTTTCAAAAAGCTCCTTGATACCCTGCTCCAGCTTCTCTGTTATTTCCTGTACTTTCTATTTTTCTGTTTTAGCGTCTGCCATAGTATTTCCTCCATCTGCTTATTTTTTTGCATGACAAAAGGCAGCCATTATTGACTGCCTTCGCATAACTACAATATTCACTTATAAGCCCTTATCATTACTGCCCGTATTCGTTTTGATTTCTGCAATGTACTCCTGTCTCCTTTCTGCACCTATCGCTGTAAATGTTTTTTTAGAAATAAAAAAGACAACTAAGATTTCGTTTCTTAATTGCCTGTTTCTATGCTATTAAATTTTTATTGAACCGGTAGCCGACTCCCCAAACAGTCTGTATATAGATTGGCTTGCTTGGGTTATCCTCTATCTTCTCCCGAATATTACGGATATGGCTCATGACGATGTTGTAATCACCGGAATAGGATTCCTTCCACACAATGTCATAAATCTGTTCCTTGCTGAACACTATTCCCGGATGCTTTGCAAGAAGCTTGAAAATCTCAAATTCCGTATAAGTAAGCTCTATCTCCTGATTTTCTCGAATGATCACCCGTTGAACTTCATCAATCTTAAGACCTTTGAAATTCAATAGATGATTATTCAAACCTGACATCTGAATGATTTCCTCTCTGGTATTTATCAACGATAATATGTGGCTCATCATATCATCCTCATTATCTTCAAATGTCAGAACTAACATTTTCCCATACACATCACCTGCCTTATTACTTTTATATACTGCCTAAGTTCTGGAAAATTCAAAAGAATGATTCCCATATCCAGCCAAGCAGTATGTTATCTGCTGTTTGTTTTTTCTTATTCATTTTCCCTATATCCTATAACGGAAATTACTTTTTCGTTGCATACGATATATGCTACTTGCTTTCCCTCACTCTTTAATTCTTTGGCACATTCTTTTATGTTTTCAGTAAACCAAGATTGAGAACTACAAGTAACAACAATTTCTTCATTACCCAATTTTGTATTATTAGATATTTCTGATAAGCTATCTAAAAACATTTTTTCTAATTGTTCTAAACTTATCACATTAGCAGGTAAAAAAGAAAAAATATCTAATACTTTATATTTACCCATGTAAGCCACCTATCCCTCAGCTCCGCAAGCATTATTTAATGCTACAGTTTTTAAATACTGACATCTATTGATTTCTTCACAAAACCGCTTCCGCTATTTGCAAGTGTACTTTCAACAGACTCTCTTGTAATGCCATCCAATACCCCAAACGGAACTGGCTTTCCAATCTCCCACTTTGGATCAGCTTTTCTTGCGGCATCCAAGAACGCCTGCCGATATGCACGCTCATACTGCTGCATAGTATATCCTGCCGCCAATCGGTCATTTTTCTGTACCTTGTGATACATATTCGTATACACGTCTGAGCGTTTTGTCGTGTCTCCATTCAGTACGCCGTTTTCACGCAGAAATTCTTTCTTTGTTTGTTCAAACATCTCATCCTTGCTACTCTCAGGAATGGTAATGATACGTTTCCGGCTACCTTCATTTTCTTCTGTCACCAGAAGTCCCGCCAGTCCTGTCGTCGGGTCAATATAATCTCCGTCCTTGTCGTAACTTTTCATCAGATTTTTAATACCTTGAATGTTTCCATACATTGCCCCATTTGCATTTGACATCATCTGTTTTATTGCCGCCTTATATTGCTTGCTGTTCGTATCAATGCCCGCCGCCCTTAACTGTGCCTGTACAGAACTGCTGTTTAACTGCGACAACTGAAAGCTGCCTATAGCACTTGCACCTTTTGTGCTTTTTGTTCCAAACATACTGTGAAATAAAAAACTGTAATCTGTTATTTTCGACATAACCTCATCCTCCTTGAAAAATTTAATATGAAATCCGTTTCACTCTGTTTCTCCTATATCTTATTTCTTCCATAAGTTTCAGGTTAACATCCACAACATTTACTTTACCGTCATTGTTTGCGTTAAATCTATGCCCACACCAATCTTATTTCAATATACCAACTATATATGTCCTTCCCGCCTTGATGAGATTTTCGGCAAACCGCTCTGGTACTTTCTCTGGCTCATACACTTTACCATCACCAATACCTAAACGTTGTTTCGTTTTTTGAATATCATTTATCGCATTGATTTGCTTGATGTTCCATTCTTGATATTTTTTTCCAAATCTACTTTCAACAAACTCATCAAATTCTTCTTGCAGAATAGCTAACTCATCTTCCATTGTTAATCTTCTATAACCATCTTCACCAGAGCTATCTTCTACAAATCTTACTCTACACGACAGATGGTTCCTTTTGCGAACATCCACACAGACAAAACATAGTGCAGACTGTTATCATAATTGACAATACTATCTTTCTCTTTTTCATATACCACTCCTCCAAGCGAAATGTGTTCTTATTTCTCATATCGACCAGATTTCTTCTCTTGCAAATCCACCTTGCACTTATCGACTATTTGTTGCACTAACTGACTATAAAATTACCACTACCCTAAACTCTTTCTCATCACAGTCAAATGCAATTCTGCCATCGTATTTTTCTAACACCGCTTCCGCATTCTTCAAACCAATGCCATGTTACATCAGCACATCCGGCAGACAGCTCTATTTCATTGTTGCAGGAACTGCCCTGCCCGTCCTCTGTGGCTTATTAGGGATAATTTTCTGCTATGCCTTGGCATCAAAGCTACTCTGCATATTATCCACATTTACCGTCTCTTCACTTGCCAGCGGAATCCCTCTCTTTGCATTCCCCCATGCTTCATTGTAGATCATGCACATTTCCGTCTGTCTGGATGCCTCCGCATTGGTTGTATACATCGTCCACCCATTATTGGAATAAGTCGCGACCATCTCCCCATTCTTATCGTAAAACTCTATGTAATCGCTGTTGCCTGACGGCAATTTCTGATATTTCACTTTCCCTTCAAGCAGTGTTGCCACAAAATCTATTGGCTTCAGCACATTCTGTCTGTTCCTTGAAATAGCTTTCAGCCCGGAAGTAATAATCCCTTTTCTGTCTGGGGATACTTCTGATGTGTAGCTTTTCATCAGCCTATTAAATCCTTCGGATTTGTTTTGGAACTGCCCTTTTTCAAAATCCTCATAAGCTTGTTCCCTGATCTGCTTCCGGTATTCTTTATCACTGACACCGCTTTTCTTTTTAGAGAAAATATATTTGTCATTGAAGTCCGGCGGATGGATGCCGCCTATACTGCCTGTTCCAGAAAAGAACCTTTGTTGTAATGAACCATTGGACGAATTAACTTGCATTATACCACCCTCTCCTGTAAATTTCCTAGTCTATTCAATATTTGATACATCTGGCTATTGCCAAACATATAACTTTGCAAAACAAGCGGTCTCTCTGCCCGTCTGTTTTCTCGGTACAGCTTCATATAGGCATCCTTAGCCTGATAAAAGCTGTCCTCCAATTCTTCCATCTCCTCTGTTGGCATTTCAGGAATATTCCCCTGAATGACCTGCCCCTGGGCTGTTATTCTGGCACAGGATTTCTGCCATGCCACTTCCTGCTCAAATTGCATATCCAGCCACTCTATCTCATCTTCTTTTGTCAGCGGTGTCCCATCTACCTTATAATACTGTTCATTTTCATAACGCTGTTCAATTTCAGAATACAGCCTTGCATAACTCAGCCCACAAGCATTCACAACATCCGAATAGCCATACTGCCCTTTTTCTTCCCTGATTTCCTTTAATATTCCAGCTCTCATATCGCTGAGTGATGCCGCCGACTGCACTACTGTATGCTTAATTTTATCCATTAAGATTTCCCTGTTTTTCGATAATTGGGAAACTTCTAAGGAATCCCTATGAAATACTTTCTGGTATTCACTTTGACTTCCCTGAGATTTCAAACATTCTCTATTAGGTTTAAAGCCATCCTGCAAATGTACAGGATAATTGGAAATACTAATTGACATACATTTTTCTCCTCGTATGATTGACCATTTACTAATCCTGCCATTTTAGACAGTCCACTGCAAAGTTGTTTTTATGTAACTGCCTGCTCGAGCAGGTAAGCGTACCGCCCCTTGCCAGGGTAAACTTCTTTTCAGCAAGATTGCTGTTTCTCCCCTCCGTTGCTCCCCTGCAGATATCCGTCCGGCTTGTTGATAAGCGAAGTCAGGTCAATCGTCCTCCCAAAGCAGTCCACGCCTTCAGCTTTATTACTCTTTCAGTAATAATCATTGAAAACTTTTTCATTTTCCTTGATAACTTTATTGAAATTCTGCTTCACGGCAAATTTCTTCGGATTCCAATGGATTACTTGGTTTGATAATGATACACCATTCATTACACTATACCTCACTGCCTGTCGCGGTTTCCGTCATAACATTTGCGTCATAAGCATTGGAAGCCATCGCCATCTGCCTCTTACTGCTCCATGCCTTTGTCAGCCTGCTCCTCTCCAATTCCTGCTTTGCAATCTTTTCTTCCAACGCCTCCTGCTGAAATTCCTTCATCTGCGCCCGCTTTTCCAAATATTCTTCCAGCAGTTCCTTCTGCCTTGCCTTTTTCTGCCGTCCGGCATCAGTTCCCTTTGCGGAGGAACTCCCGGAATAACCGTCATTCTCCTTCATGCCCTGCGTATAGCCGTAACATTTCTCATATGTGTCATCTATATGAGTATACGCAACCACCGGGATATTTCCCCCGAAATCAACAGCCTTGTTCTTCGCCAACGCATCCAGAATCTTCTTCTCATATTCCGGGTCTGACTGCATCCTCTTATAAGCCGCATCCGTTATGTCAATCACCCAATTCATGCCTCTCTGCGAAGGGTGGGTATACAAGCCACTCATCTTTTCATTAAAATACTCCTTGTATTCCTCCAAGGTCATATCTTCCGAGGAAACCTGACTTTTGTCTGTGACCTTTTCCGCAAATCCCGCTTGTTTTTCCTCCTTCCTCAAACCCATGTAACTCTTTGCTGTTTCATAATAACTGCCATAAACTGAACCTACATCCATTACTACATTCTCCTTCCTTTTTCATATTTTTTTATTTTATTTCCTTCTGCTGCAGCATTACTGTGACTTTAAACACATCGTTTTTTATTTTGATATCCATATCTCCAAGATAATGGTCTGCCACATTCTTTACATTTTTTAACCCTATTCCATGCTCCATCAAAATATCCGGCAGATCGCTCTGTTTCGTTGTCATCGGGACGATACCTCCATCTTCCCATATCACTTTCCCATCAAAGCTGTTTTCCACTTCAATCAGTAGGAAATGATTCTTTTTCTTTAAAGTCAGATTGATATATCGCTGTTCCTGCTCCAGTTTCTCGCAGGCTTCTATGGCATTGTCTAAAAGGTTATTCAGAATGATACCTATATCAAATGCAGAAATTGTGTCTGTTTCCCCCAAGTTAAATTTTACTTGAAACGAAATACCTGCATTTTCCGCTTTCTGGTATTTATCATTGATAATCACATCTGTGACCGCATTTCCTGTATTGAATTTATAGTCCATAGTCTGTATGGTTTCATCCAGTTTTTCGATATAATTCTCTACTTCATCATATTTCTCACTTGCCACCAGCCCTTTTATATTCGTCATATGGTTTTTCATCTCATGCCTTACTCTGCGAATGCTCCCGTAGAAATTCTCTGCTTCTTCCAGTCTCTGCTTCATGGCTTTGACCTGTTGTTCTTCCACAAAATGTTTCTGCCGTTCTTTTTGAAGCTTCCTGTAATTCTGGTAGATGTATATTGCCGAAATTTCCCCCACATAGATAAGAACCGCAATTATCGGTAATTTCCACAACATTTCCTGCTTGTCATCATACAACAGAAAAACTCCACCCTCGATTTGCACTACGGAAAGGTCTACGCTTATTCCTACAATCATACTCCCTACAATATTCAGTACTGAAAGGAATATCGTTTCCTGCCATCTCAGCATAAACGGTTTCTTTACGATTTTTATCACGACACCTGTCATAATCAGTAATACCAACGTGTACGATAAAAGCAGGATGCCCATACCTATCGCCATACCCAGATAAACCCGAAATATATATTCCTCACTCAGAACATCCAACCCTCTAAATATGCTCTCCACTGTACATTGATAAATACTGTCTGCAATCAAATAACTTAACGCATGAAAATTGTAAAACAGCAGCAGTATGAATACCGCCTTTTCCAAATGTTTTTGGTATTTGCAAAAACAATATCCCAACACAATGACAGCGGACATTGTATATCGTATTACCCCCGGCTTTTCCAGCCATAGCCCCATGCAGATATTCATCACTGCCAATATTCCTGCAACAATCCATATCCCTTTCTCCCACCGAAAAAATACATTCCACAATACCAGAAAAAGAACGATTTGCAGAATAATAGGATAGATTTCAAAAAGCTTGCGAATGATTTCATATGTAACCTGACTCAATTATCTTTCCTCCGAAATGTATTCCAAATAACGCTTTACAAAGTCCTGATATTTATACTTGGATATCAGCAGACTGTCCCCGTTTCTCATTTTCACCTCTGTCCGGTCATATCGTTCCACATATTTTATGTTAACCAGATACCCTTTGTGTATACGGAAAAAATCCGGCTTAAGCTCGCTTTCCAGTGAGCTGATCTTGTCATAATATTCAATTTTTTCATGCCGCAAATACAAGGTCACTTTTCGATTACTGCTTTCAATATAGTAAATATCATCTGCTGAAACACTTCTTGTTCTATTTCCATTCCGAACTAATACTTCTTTTGGGTTTTCCTTTTTCTTTGCCATCAAATATTGATACTCCCGTATGGTCTGTGCAAAAACCTGCTCAAAATTGCTTTCCTGAATCGGTTTTACAATATACTGAAAAGCATTAACAGAAAAAGCCTCCTGCATATATTCCGGATATCCCGTTACAAATATCAGAAGCGGCAGGCTTCCCCACACTGCTTCTTTCTTGCTTTCCATCTGGCTCCTGAGCTGCTTTGCCACAGTCATTCCATCCTCATCTCCCATAGAGATATCCAGAAAAAGTATGTCTATTTCTTCTGCATTTGTCTCATCCTGAAACTCCAATAATTCCTTGCCCGATGAAAACTCTGTTATCTTACAAAAAGTTTCCTGCTTCTGTATCAGCTTGCGTATGTAAATGCGTATATTTTCCTCATCATCGCAAATTGCTATGTTCAACTGTTCCACCTCATTTTCATGGCTCATTATCAAATATGGATAACATCATCTATTGTTCATTTATATTATCGGCAGATTTCTTTCTTTAAATTCGGAAATGTTGTGACTGGACTTCTGAATGTTGCGACTGGACTCTAATCTTCCCGACAATTATCATCTGAATTGATTTTCTCCATCCGTAACCTTGCCTGTTCCCTTTGTTCGTCACTTAACCTTCTCGGCTTACGATAACCACATAACAGGAAAAAGCAGATAGATTGCTACCTGCCCTTTCCATAAACCTTTATAAACTTGCTTCCTGACTCTTGGTCTTTGATTTTTCCGGTTCTTTCTTCTGCTGTTCCGATTTCACTTTCATCTGTGACAGCTTTTCCTTGACGGATACCCTGCTCTTTTCTTTCTCTTTTTCCTTTCCGGTATCCAGTCCGGCACAGACATTATCCAGCTTTGCTACTGCACCGTCAATCCGCTCCACCTGTTTCTTTAAGGCTGAGATATGCTTCTTCACAGGCATATTCAGTACCATTGTAAGGGAAACGCCCTCTTTTTCGTCCGGCACTTCCTTTGTACCTTTTGGCTTACTGCCCTTATTCGTTTTGATTTCTGCAATGTACTTCTATCTCCTTTCTGCCCCTGTCGCTGTAAATAAAAAGAGCAACTAAGATTTTTCTTCTTAATTGCCCTATTCTAACCTGTTAAATTCTTGTTCTATGCTTTCACATCAAAACTTACCCCCATTGGTGCAGACGTACCCAAAGCGGCAGATACAACACTTTGTGTGACAGCTTTTACATCCGTCCCAGTAGCACTTATGGTATATTCCCCTGATTCTATCCTTACTTCTTCAGCCGCTCTTTTTTCTGCCCGTTCCTCTGCCGCTTTTTCTTCTGCTGCCTTTTTCTCAGCACGTTTCTTAGCTGCTTTTTCCTCAGCGGCTTTTTTTTCTTGTGCCTTTCTTTCGGCATTCTCTTTGGCTATTTTCCCATCTGGATCGTTTGTACCGCCACTCATTATAGATATATTTCCATTTTCATCAATTTTATAAGTAGCATAAGTAACTACTGGACTTCCCGGTGCCATTTTGACATAATTATTAAGTGACTTAACACAATCCGGAATAGCCGCTAAATTTTCCTCCAAATACTTTGCTTTTTCCGGGTCATTCATGCACTTCTGTAAAAATGCACTTGATACAGATACCGTTGTCGGAACACCCTGCATGGAGATCTTCCCTGTATTCATATAACTGTATTTACCTTGCAAGTATTTAGAATAATCATTTACATTGCTATAGCCCGTCTTAATCTGCTCGGTTTTTGTCACGCCAGCAGTTGATGTTTTTAATTCAACCGTACTTGTTGTCACATTGCTTTCTTTTGTGCTTGTACTATCTTGTTCACAATCTGCTTTTTTGACAGTTTTCGTGTAACTTGTAGCATAATATGATGTGTAACCGCTGTTATTGATACCTGTGATTGCCATAATCTTACCTCCTATATTATTAAAAATTAAAATAAATTCTATTGTATTGAACGGCTTGGATATTTAATTTCTGTCGATGTGAATTCATCTTCTGCCGAAACATTGATATGCCCACTGCTGTCAATGGCATACTCTTTGCCGTAAACAGAAAAAGTATCTCCATTCTTCACTTATTTGTCACGCTGTACCAGCTGCAACAAATATTATCTATATACTGTTGTATTTATTTGTATAATCACTAAAACTATTTATTTCTGACATTTAACCAACCTCCTTGTCCTTATCAGCATCCATGCAAGATTTATTTCATTAACCAACCTACAGTTTCACATCAACATTATGTCCAACAGGTTCTGAAGTACTAATGTTTACACCATCTGGTATTGCATCCACCGTTTTCTCTGGAACTGAATCATTCGTATCAACTGTAATATCCTGATTTTCTCCGGTTGCTTCTGATTTTTTATCTTCATCAATCTTGTCATCTGCATTCTTCTTTTTAGACTTATCTTTATCCTCAGTCTTTGAAACCTTCTGATCTGCCTTTGCAGCTTCTTCCATCTTCTTATTTGCATCTGCAAGTGTGGATACCTGTGCCGCTGTTGCCGCCTGAGCCTTTGCCTGTAAATCAGCCAGTTCTTCCTCTTTCTTTTCTGTACTTGCTCCTCTACCTTTATCCATCTTAATTTCAGATTCCAACACACCTGCTTTGCCTTCCATTTGTGTTGCCATACTCCCCTGTACCTTTGCTTGTTTCATAGAGGAATCTGCGGAAATCATCGCCTGCATGCTTGCCTGTGACAGACCTGCACTCTGATTTCCTGATTTCGGAGCAGTCTTCCTGCTGCCTCCAAGCATATCATCCATAGATGTTTTTTTCGTCTGCTGCTCTTTTCTCTGCTCCATCTGATGCTGTCTTAACTGCTGATTCAGATTATTGATCTCCTGCTGTATTTCCTGTCTTTTCTTCATCTTATCTTCAATAGAAAGTTCCTCATTAGAAGATAATTCCTGCAACTTTTTCTGTGCATTTGCTATCTGATTCTGAATATTTTTGCTGACAGAATCCATCTGGGTAATTCTTCCTGAACTTCCTGCCTGTATACCATTATTTGCCCCACTAATACCATTTACTGTCATCGTTTTGTCCTCCTTGATAATAAATTTGCATTATACGACTTCTTATTTACTCTTTCGGCATCTTCACATTTGAAAAAAAGTAAGATGTTGTGAACCGACCTTTTTTTGTTGTGAAGCAGCATATTTTCATCTCTATTCGCGCAAAAAAAGCACTAAATATCTTCGTTTCAAAATTTAAGATACTTAATGCTTCTTGTCTCTATTCCACCTGTAACATAATACTCAAAATTACTTCCTTATCCACCTGCTCCAAAGATATATCTCCCATATACATTTGGGCAACCCGGCGAATATTATTCAGACCGATACCATGCCCTTTACCTGATTTCGTTGTTTCTGGCAGATCGCTGTCACTATAGTTTAACTCCCCCTGATAGCTGTTCTTTATGGTTATCATAAAAATACTGTTTTTCCGAAAAGACGAAACGCTGATATACGGATTATCTCCACTCACATTTTCCATGCAGTTATTCAGAGCGTTATTCATAATCACACTCAAGTCAAACACATTCAACTTCGTATTCTCCGGATAATAAAAATCTGATGTAAACTGAATCCGTTTTTCTTGCGCTTCTCTCATCTTTTCCATTAAAATCACATCAATTACCGGACTTCCTGTCTTTATCTCAGGAGATATCTCATTCCACTCCTTTTTCAAATATTCCAGATATTCTGTGGCATCATCCATATTATGAAATGCTACCAGGTGTTCTAATGTCTGGATATGATTCCCCATGTCATGACGCAGGGAACGGATATCCTGATACAGCTTCTCCATTTCCCCGATATGTTTTTCCATATCACTGACCTGATTTAACACAAGCTCCTGTTCAAATTGTTCCTCCTGTGCCACCTTCCAATTTTGAAAAATCACAATCATAACAAGAATTGCAATGATAGAGCTAAGATAATGCAAAAAGCTCAAAGCACCATAAAATCCATAGGTATCAATCAAATTCTTCCCTGTATCCTTTTCATATATGTTCAAATAGTATTGTAAAATTCCATACCCGGTAACCCCTACAAGAGAAGGTATCATTAACATAACCATCTCTTTGATACTCATTTCGTCTTTTTTATACACAAATGCTTTATTAATCAGCCATACCCCACCTGCTATAAAAACAAAGCAGAAAATTAGATTTAACATTCTGGTTCCTGCATATAGTCCGTATTGAAGCCATTCCCTGCTTGCAATCGTATTTTGAAAGACGAAAGCCTTAGTAATAAGGTCATCCAGTCTGGCTGCCATTGCAACCGCCAGCCAGCGAATGGAAAAGAAGGTGACAGCAAGAAATATTTTCTGGTATATGTTCCTTCTATCTTCTGCATACATCACAATAAATGCTGCCATAATACCCAACAAATATGCAGAAAAATTGTCTATCTGTGGTGGAACAATGTATAAAACAAGCATTACCGTAATGTAAACAGTACTTACTGCAATGGCTTCTTTTTTCCTTTTCATATATGGACGAACGAAAATACCAAAACATATTCCTGTAATAATCAGAACTGCAATAACAGAAACATTCGATGTAATCATCCAGCATTTTTCTACCAAACTCATCCTATCCTGCTTCCTTTCCTCTGATTATATTTTAAGTATTGCTTTACAAACTCAGGATAATTCTGTTTGGCTATCATTGCAGTTCCGTTTTCTAAAGTTACACAATTTGCATCATATTTTACAACATATTTAAAATGGACAAGATATGCTCTATGTGTCCGAAAGAAATCCGCTCCTGCCATATCACTTAAATCCTGCAATTTTCCATAATACTCAATATCAGCATTTCGTGTGTGAATAATAACCTTTCTATTGAATACCTCAGCATACACAATATCACGCAAAAAAACTTTTATATGACTTCCTGCCGACTGTATCATCATATATTTCTCGTCATCTACGTTTGAAGAATTTTCTCCAATCGTTTTAATTGCTCTTTTCACAACTTCCTCGAATTTATCATCTGAAAAAGGCTTAACCAGATAATGAAATGCTCCAACATCAAATGCCTGAAAGACATACTCCTCCACCGCTGTAACAAAAATCAGAATCATGTCCTTATTATTCTGGCGAACAATTCTTGCAGTTTCCATTCCGTCCTTTCCCGGCATCTGAATATCCAGGAAAAGAATATCTGGTTTAAATCCACTTGAAATCAAGTCATCACCTAATAAATATTTTTTTACAACCGCATCCGGTAATAACTTTTTTACTTTTTCTTCTAATATCTGCCCCATGGATTTTTCATCATCACAGATAGCAATTCGCATAGTATCACTTCCTTCCCCATAGATATACTTATTATATCGGAAAAAAGCAATCTATATCTGACTCCAATGTTGTGAAACAACCTTTTATTGTTGTGAAATAGGAAAAAGCAGATAGATTGCTACCTGCTCTTTCCATAAAACTTTACAAACTTGCTTCCTGACTCTTGGTTTCTCTGGTTCTACCTTTTCCTCCGCTTAGAGCAATACTTCCCACACCACACAATCCTGCACCGGAAGCTCTGCTTACAGTCATGCACACATTTCTTGCACTGGTCATTATTTTGTATCCTGTTCTTATCATTCAAAAAGAACACCCACAACCGTTTTTCTTTTTTGCCCATCCTCGCCACTGCGATACCCTCCTTCAAAATGTTCAAATTATGTAGCCT
>OGKD01000211.1_pt1 | contig 53484 bp, 47 predicted proteins | sample 1572371 | NCBI WGS metagenome assembly OGKD01 (sample SAMEA2582096, study PRJEB24529) | metagenome | biome: Human gut stool | place: China | collected 2011 | reverse complement strand
ACGCGCTGCGCAATGTAAGTGCGGTGTACATGGCTTCGCCATGAATCTTCTGCGATTCGTTACGTCTTGCAACCGCGCCTTACTACCGTGAGGCGCGTGTGACGTTTGTCTGGCGGCAGACTGCGTGCGAAATAGCGGCATTGCTGCGCTCGCCGCATTGTGGAGTGCTTCGGTAGACGGAAATTAGGCTGTACTTCTACAAGATGGGCAGAGCGGCAGCGGATAATAGAAGCAGAGGCAAATCCGTCTTGCAATGCTAACGCGGCAACGCCGCACACAGGCACTCTCATTCCGGAGGCGCAAAAGTCATTCGAGCCCGAGACTGCCAATCAAAAACCTTTCTCTTGGGGGATTTAAAGGGGGCCATTCTCTTTTGTGAAAGAGAATGGCCCCCTTTTGTGCCGCGGCGCGCACGCCGCTCTCCCCTCCCGCATAGTGCGGGAGTATCATCAATCCCTTTGATAAATCGCCAGCCCAAACGCCAGTTTGACACTAAGCTCCTGAGCCTGCTCAGCCTTTTGCTGGTCTTTAGCGCCAGTTTTATAATAGTACGGCGTCATGCGGAACAAAGATAGAATATCCTCATTACAGGATAAATGAATGATATCGCGCACTTCGCGCGTTTCGACGAGCGTGAAGCCCTCGGTCGTAAGCGGCGTGGGCGGGTTGTCGCGCGGCGTGTCGTAGATGAGCGCTTTGAGCTCCCACAGATGCTCGCGCAGGGGATAGGCACGCAGAAGATAGCCGCCCGGCTTCAGCACGCGCGCAAATTCCTCCGGCACGAAAGGGGAGAAGATATTGAGCACCTCGTCGACGCTGCCGTCTTCGACCGGCAGGTGCGCGCACGAGGCGACACAGAGCGTGAAGTCCGGCGAGCGCTTCGATGCGTACTGGAGCGCGGTCTTCGAAATGTCGACGCCTAAAAGCTCGCCGTGCTTGCCCGCTTTTTCGATGGCGCGCAGAACGGCAAGAGAATAAATCCCCTCGCCGCAGCCTGCGTCGAGGACCGTCGCCTCCGGCGGCGTGAACTCCGCCGCGGCGTCCGCAACGGCGGCGATGAAGCGGTCGTAATAGCCCTTGTCCAAAAAGTCGCGGCGGGCGCGTACCATGAGCTTGTCATCCCCGTGGTGGCCCTGCGAGGAGTTGAGCAGGAGGTTGACGTATCCGCTCTTGGCGATGTCAAAGCTGTGGTTTTTCGGGCAGAGATAGGCCCCCGCGCGTTTTTCAAGCGCCCCAGCGCAGACGGGGCAGCGCAAATTGACCATCAGAACAGCCCCACCTGCTGCGGCACCTCGCTCCGGCCGAGTGAGCGGAGCTGCTGCTGGTTTTCCTCGGCCAGCGCGTCGGCGATGGCGATCTTGCGGACGATATTTTTCATCGTCTCGTCAAAGAGCGTCCCGTCGCGGTAGTCCGCGGGGAAGATGAAGTCCACGCGCCCCTTGGCGAGCAGGTCCTCCACGCCCGCGCGGTTGCTGTCCTGATACACGGCCACGGCCTGCCCGCCGTAGGCGCGCATCATCTTCATGCACGGCACGTCGGAAAGGCCGTCGCCGATGTAGATCATGTTCGTGAACGGGATGCGCTTGGAGTCGTCGGGCATCGAAGCGTTGAGCTCCTTGTCCTTTGCGACGTCGAGTATTCCCTTGTTGATGCGGTAGACAAACTGGGTCTTGTTTGTGAAGTTGACGTCGAGCTTCGGCCACGAAGCAAGGCCCTCTTCGTTGTAGAAGAATTCGCAGGCGTAGATCTCCTTAAATTCGTGGCTCACGCCGCTGCCCTCGATGATCTCGCGCAGGCCGGAGGAGAGCACGTAGTGCTCGATCTCCACGCCCAGCGTTTCGCCGAAGGCGTTGATGCGCGAGAACCAGTCCTGCACGCCGGGGAACAGCTCGATCGCATGCCCGCAGGAGACGAGGTAGTCGCGGTCCAGGCGGATGCCCTTTTTGCGGCACTCCTCGATCATCGTATACATGTAGGCGAGCAGGCCGTCCATGCGGTTCTCAAAGCCGAAGGAATTCGCGATGCTCCAGAACTCGCCGGGCGTGTAGCCGAGCGAGGGGATGAACGTATAGTCCTGCATGTCGGTCGTGCAGAGGGTCTTGTCAAAGTCGTAGAGAAAGGCGATGATGGGCTTTTTGTTCATGTCGTCTCCTTTTCACCGCGCCGCGGCCAAAGAAAAAATAAAAGGGCGGTCTGAAACCGGCTCCTCTGTGGAGCCGGCCAAAACCGCCCTTTTGCTGTTACTCTTCTCCGTGATAGTTGCGGCCGAACTTGAGGTCATCCAGACGGATGGCATGGCTGGCCGTTTCCACAAACGGGCTGTCGTCCGGCTCGAGCGGCTCTGCCTTGGGCTCCTCAGCCTTCGGCGCGCTCTGCTCCTCTGCCGGAGCGGCCTCCTGCGCCTTTTCGGGCGCGGCCTCCTCCGCCGCGGGGCGGAAGGACGCGAGGATCGTTTCCTCGATGGCGTTCACGTCGGCCTCGGCCTTCTGCTCGGCCTTTTCGCCGCCCGCGATCTTCTCGGGCGTCAAGTCGGGCGCGCGCTCGATGAGCGCAAGCTGCGCCTGCGCAAGCTCGCGCGTCTTCTGCAAAAATTCCGCCGTCGCGGCCTTGGCCGCGTTCAATCGGCGCTGCTCGAGCTCGACATCGCTCTGCAGCGCGCCGATCTTGGCGCGGGCTTCGTCCTCCGCGCCGGCGAGCACGGCCTTTTTCTTCTCCTCGGCCTCTTCGACCATGGTGTTGGCCATGCGCTGGGCGGTCAGGAGGGCGGCGCGCATGGAATCCTCCGTCGCGCGGTACTCCTCCACCTTGTCGACCAGCACCTTGAGCTTGGCCTTGAGGGCGGCGTTTTCTTTATAGAGCGAGGTATAATCGTCGGTCAGCTCGTCGAGAAACTCGTCGACCATCGCCATATTATATCCGCCGAAGGCCGCTTTGCTGAAAGCGCGGCCGGAAACTTCCTGCGGTGTCAGCATGCTATCCCACTCTCCGTTTCTTTACAGGTAGAGGCCGTTATTTTCCAGCTCGTCGATCAGATCGCCCATGATATCCACATGATAGGGCGTGATGATGTACGTGTTGGCCGCGACCTTCTTGATCTTGCCCTCGCCCGCGTAGGCCACGCCGGAGAGGAAGTCGATCAGTCTTCTTGCAATGTCCTTGTTCGTGGACTCAAGGTTGATGACCACCGTGCGCTTTTCCTTCAGATGGTCGGCGATCTCGCTCGCGTTTTCAAAGCGCTCGGGCTTGACGAGCACGACCTTGAGCTGCGTGGTCGCGTTGATGTTCACGACCTTGTTGCGGCGGTCCTCCGCCTTGCGCTCGGCGCTGCGGCGGTCGGCAAAGGCGCCCGTGTCGCCGCGGTCTCTCAGATCGGGGAAATCATCTTCATATTCCTCGTCCTCATCCTCGTAGGGGTGAGCCCACTTTTTCAGATCATCCAAAATACCCATGGTATCAAGACCTCCTCGATCAAATCGTATAATTGCGGGCGCCGAAGATCGCCGTGCCGACGCGCACCATCGTCGCGCCTGCGCGCACCGCGTCCTCGTAGTCTCCGCTCATGCCCATTGACAGTATATCAAGTGTATTATCATACAACTTGGCATTGATGTCAACAAAAAGTGCATGAACTTTTTCAAAGTAGGGCAGGCTGCCGTGCTCGCCCTCGGCGACCGGCGGGATACACATGAGGCCGCGCACGCGGACATTTGCGCACTTTTTGGCCTCTTCCGCCGCCTGCTCCAGGCTCTCGGGCGCAAAGCCGCTCTTGGCCTCCTCGCCGCCGATATTCACCTCAAGCAGGATATCCTGCACGATGCCCAGCTTCTCGGCCTGCTTGTCGATGGCAGAGAGCAGCTCGAGCGAGCCGACCGATTCGATCATCGCGACCTTGCCAACGACATTTTTCACCTTGTTGCGCTGGAGGTGGCCGATAAAGTGCAGGGGCGCGCCGTCATAGGCGTGCTCGGCGAGCTTTTTCGTCATCTCCTGCTCGCGGTTCTCGCCCAGCACGTCGATGCCCGCGGCGATGGCCTGACGGCAGGCGTCCGCGTCGTTCATCTTGCTCGCGCCGACGAGGGTGATTTCGCTTACGTCGCGGCCCGCCTCTTTGGCGGCCGCGGCAATGTTTGCGCGCACGCGCGCGATGTTTTCAGCAATGCTCATTTCTAATCTACGACCTTTCCGTTATATAGCTCCCCTGCCGAAACGATGACCTCATCGTTCGTGCGCAGGGTGTAAAGGGACTTTTGGCTCTCCGTCGCGGCTTCGATCGTGCCGGGCTCCACCAGACAGTAGTCGCTGCCCTGATAGACGATGCTCACAGGCTTGAAGTACGCCACGCGCCCGACGAGGCAGTAAACGCCTGACACGCCGTTTTCATCCACGCGCAGCGCGTTTTTCGGCACGCGCAGGCCGTCGTATGCGCTGATGATGAGCTCGGCGTTCTGCTCGCGCAGCAGCGTCATGTAGGATAAGTACCGCGTGCTCTTGAGCACGATCAGGCATTTGCCGTTCTCCGCGGCGCTGATGCGCGTGAGCGTGACGGGCAGGTCAAAGTCGACGCCCGACGCCATGCGGAGCGTCAGCCTGCTGTTCTCCTTCAGGGACGCGGCGTCCTTCTCGTTCACGTTCGCGGCGAAGTACCACGCGCTGCCCTGAATGAGCTTGCCCACCGTGGTCGAAACGCTCTGCGGCGCGGCGGACGAAAGCTGCGAGGGCGTCATCGTCTCAAGGACCTCCGGCGTCAGCACGCTCTCGTACCCGTCGGCCACGGCGCTGTAAGTCCCCGACACGGGCGCTGTGATGCGCGTCGTGCCGCCGCTCGCCGCGCCCGAGAGCGCGGTGATCTGCGCGTTCAGCTCGTCGAGCTTCGCCGTTAAGTCATCGCTGCCGTTGTAGGCGTATTCACGCTTCAAGACCGTCGTTTTGAGCTGGGGGATCAGCGTGTCGAGCGAGCTGTACGCGCCCGACTCGTAGGCCGCGCGCACGGAGATGATCTGCTCGCGGATGTCGGTATCCAGACGCAGCGCGGTGGCCGCGTCGCTCGAGGCGCTCTTGGCGTACTCAAGCTGCTCTTTCTGCGCGCGCAGTGTCTCGAGCTGCTGCGTGGCGTTCAGCGCGTCGGCCGAGCGGTAGACGGAGGCGATGGTGTCGCCCTGGCCCACGCGCTCGCCCTCGGCGTGCTTGAGCTCGATGAGCGTTTCATTGCAGTCCACGACCTGCTCGTCGCGCACCACGTAGCCCCGCAGGGCAATGGACCGCTCGCTGTGATAGCGGTAGACGAGCGTCGTCGTCTCGGGGCTGACAAAGTAGTTGTAGCCCTGCACGGCGAAATACCCGATGACCGCCAAAAGGAGCAGGATCGTGATGATCTTTGTGGAAACGGATGTAGATTTCATGGCACACTCCCGGATCAGGCGTGCTTACTCCTCGCTTTCCTCCGCACCTTTGAGGTCGATGGCCGCGATGGGCACGATCGTTGAGATCGCGTGCTTGTAGAGCATCTGCTGCTTGCCGTCGCTCTCCAAGATGACGACAAAGCTGTCAAAGCCCGTGATGACGCCGCGCATCTGGAAGCCGTTGACGAGAAATACCGTCACGCTCGTGCGATTGCGGCGCGCAGAGAGGAGAAATAGGTCCTGAAGGTTTGCGATTTTTTTCATGGCTTTTCTTTCCTTTCTTTTTTGCGGACGGCTTGTCCGCGTTAAAGTCAGGATACGCCATAGGTATGGAGAATTTCTGTCGAAAAAGCGAGGCAATCGGGGAGAATCCTCGTTTTTTTCCAATAAAACCAGTGGATACTGGGGTCGCGCCGCAGCCACGTGAGCTGGCGCTTGGCATACTGGCGGGAGCGGAGCTTGATCTCGTCGATGGCCTCCTCGCGCGCGGCCTCGCCGTCCAAGTAGGCAAGCGTCTCCTTATACCCGATGGCCTGCATGGCCGTCACGTCGCGGGGAAGTCCGGAATCGAGCAGCGCTCTGACCTCGTCGAAAAGCCCCGCCTCGACCATTTTGTCGACGCGGAGGTCGATGGCGCGCTTCATGTCGTCCCGATCCTCATAGGCAAGGCCGATGCGCACGGAATCGTAGCGCGGGGGGATGAGTTTCGTCTCCGCGTTGTGCTGTGCCATGGTCTTGCCGGTCTCGTAGTAGACCTCGAGCGCGCGGAGGATGCGCTTTTTGTCGTTCAAATGGAGATTTCCGGCGGTCTCGGGGTCGATGCGTCGGAGCTCGACGAACATCGCCTCGCCGCCCTCCTTGTCCCAGCGGGATTCCAACTCCGCGCGGTATCTGCCGTCCTTGTCACCGCCGGCGAAGCCGTGACCGGCGAGCAGGGCATTGAGGTAAAGCCCCGTGCCGCCGACGATGACGGGCTGCTTCCCGCGCGAGAGGATATCGTCGACGCACTTCGCCGCGTCGTCCGCATAGCGGGCAACGGAGTAGTTTTCCCGCGGGTCGGCGACGCCGACCATGTGGTGCGGAATGCCCTGCATCTCCTCCGCCGTCGGCGCGGCGGTACCGATGGCCATGCCGCGGTAGATCTGCATCGAGTCGCAGGAGACGACCTCGCCGCCGAGCATTTTCGCAAGCTCGACGCCGAGCCACGTTTTGCCGCAGCCCGTCGGGCCGACGACGCATACGAGTTTCATCTTCTCCCTCCTGCGCTCACGCGCGCTTGAACATTTTTTCGAGCTCGTACTTCGTGAGCTTGGCTTTCACGGGCCGTCCGTGCGGGCAGAACTGCACCTCGCCGCTCTGCACCTTGTCGACGAGCACGCGCAGCTCGCTCAAATCGCTCTTCCATCCACCCTTGATGGCCGCCTTGCAGGCCATCGTGTGCAGCAGCGCGTCGCGCGCGGCGGCGGGGTCGACGGTGTGGGCGGTGACGAGCTTGTCGGCGAGCTCTTCGAGCGCGGGGATGGCGTCGCCGCTGTCGATATCTGCGGGGATGGCGCGCAGGATCAGGCTCCCGCCGCCGAACTCCTCGCACTCAAAGCCGAATTCGCGCAAAAGCTCCAAATTCGCCGCAAGCGCGCTGTACTCCTCGGCGGCGAACTCCGCCACGAGGGGAGCGAGCAGGGCCTGGCACATCAGTGGCTCCTGGTTGGCCTTCATGCGGTCGAAATTCACGCGCTCGTGCGCGGCGTGCTTGTCGATGAGCCAGACGTTTTTATCCTCGTCCTCGCAGACGATGTAGGTGTCGAGCACCTCGCCCGCGATGCGCCACGGCGCGGCGGACGGGGGAACGAACGTCGTCTGCTCAATTTCGGGCTCTTCCTGCTTCGCAGGGGCAAACACGGGGACGATGGGCGCTTCCGGCTCGGGCTCTGCCGCAGTCTCCGCCGCCGGTCCGATGATCGGGCCGGTCACGACGGGGCGGGCGTCTTCCTCCGGCATCGGCAGCGTGACGACCTCGTCGTCATGGTTTTCCACAGAATGGACAGACTTTTCCACAGGCTGTGACTGCTGTGCTGACAGTACTGGCGCGGACGCGGGCGTTTCATGGCGCACATAGTCGGAAAGCGCCGCCTTGCCGCCGCTCTGCGTGTCGATGGCGGGCACTCTCGTCTGCCACTGCGGGGCGGGCGAGGGCTTCACCGGCGCGCTCTGCGGCGCGGACACGGGACGCGCACCGGCAGGCGTATAAGCGGGCTTTTCCGCCGTCTTCCGGCTCTCGCGGTACTGCTGCGAGGTCATGTTGGCGAAGAAATCGCCGCGCGGATTCTGTACTTGAGACGCGGGCTTCGGCTGGGGGCGCTCGGCCTCCTCGCGCTTGTCGAGCGCGGCCATGACCGCGTGGTAAACGAGATCAAACACGCGCTTTTCGCCCACGAACTTCACGATGGTCTTGGCAGGGTGGACGTTCACATCCACCATGTCGCGCGGCAGCTCGACGAGCAGCACGCAGCCGGGGAACTTGCCCTTCATCATGCGGTTGGAGTACGCTTCTTCGAGCGCGGCGGTGAGAAGCTGGGATTTGACGAGCCGCCCGTTGACGAAAAACGTCTGCATGCCGCGCGTGCCGCGCGAGGCGATGGGCGAGGTCACAAAGCCCGTGACGCCCATGTCGCCGTCCGCGCCCTTGACCTCAAGGAGCGAGAGCGTGAACTCACGCCCGAGAGAGGCGTAAATGGCGGAGCGCAGCGCGCCGTCGCCGGGGGTCAAAAGCGTCTGCGTGCCGTCCTTGATGAGCTTGAACGACACCTCCGGATGCGAGAGCGCAAGGTGGCCGACAAGGCCCGCGATGGCCGTGGCCTCCGCGCTGTCGCGCTTCATAAACTTTAAGCGCGCAGGCGTGTTGTAGAAGAGGTCGCGCACGATGATGCTCGTGCCTTCGGGGCAGCCCGCGTCCTCGACCGTGCCGGGGACGCCGCCCTCTAAGTGAAGCTTCGCGCCGCTGAGCGCGCCGCGCTCGCGCGAGAAAATGTCGAGCCGAGAAACGGAAGAGATCGCCGCGAGCGCCTCGCCGCGGAAGCCCAGCGTGCCGATGGCAGCCAAATCCTCCGCCGTGCGCAGCTTGCTCGTCGCGTGGCGCAGAAAAGCCGTCGGCAGCTCGCTTGGCGCGATGCCGCAGCCGTCGTCGCTGACGCGAAGATAGGTCATGCCGCCGTTTTTCATCTCCACCGTCACGCTCTGCGCGCCGGCGTCGATGGCGTTTTCCAGCAGCTCCTTGACAACGCTCGCGGGGCGCTCGACCACCTCGCCCGCGGCGATGAGGTCGGCGACATGCGGCGATAATTGCTGAATATGGGGCATTGATTTCCTCCTTTTAGGAAGCGATGGTGAAAAGGGAAAGGGCATTGACGAGCATGTGGAGCAGGATCGACGTCCACAGCGTGCCCGAATGCTCATACGCCCAGGCAAACACAAGGCCGGGCACAAGGTATTGCAGCATCAAAATGAGATAGCCTAAGTCCCAGTTGGACACCGCCGCCGTCCACACGTGTAAAAACGCGAACAGCGCGCAGGAGAGGATATAGGCGAATATTCTGCTCTTTTCTTTGAGACACCCGAACACGAGGCCGCGGAAGAGCACCTCCTCCACAAACGGCGCGAGCAGCACGACGATCAGCGCCGTCATGCGCGGGGCGGACGCCACCTGCGCGGCGATGGTCATGTCGTTTAAGTTCGTGCGGCTGTTAAAAAGCACGTTGCACACGCGGAACAAAAGTTCGTTCGCGCCGTAGAAGACGAGAAGGGCCAGCAGCATCGTCGAAAGCGCGCGGTTCAGGTTGTCTAAAAACCGGCCCGATGTGTGCGCCAGATACGAGTGGAACAGCAGCACCGTGACGGCGAAGAGCGTGTAGTAATAGAGCACATTGCGCAGGGAATCGTTGATGGTGGTGTCGAGCACGACCTCCAGAAGGTCGAATATTCTTGTTGCCAAAAGCGGCATCACCAGAAGATAAACAAGGAAGAAGATCGTTCCGGCGACGCGCTCGGTGCGGTTCATGCCGCCGGAGGCGGTTTTCTTTTTTGCCATGGGGAGACCTCTTTTCCGGGGAAATTACGAAAGCTTCTGCTTGAGCTCGTAGAGGAGCTGCATCGCCTCGATGGGGGACATCGTGTCCGGCTGGGCGCGGCGGATGGCCGCGAGCACCTCAGCCTCGCCGATCGCATCGAGACTGACCTGCTCGGTCTCCTCGCGCGGCTTTGCCTGATACGCGCCGCCCTGCTCGAGCTCTTTTAAGATGACGTTCGCGCGCTTGACGACCTCGTTCGGAAGGCCCGCTAACTTTGCGACCTCGATGCCGTAGCTGCGGTCCGCGCCGCCGGGGACGATCTTGCGCAGGAAGATGAGCTCGTCGCCGCGCTTTTTGATGGAAATGCTGTAATTCTTCACGCCGGGAAGAATGCCCTCAAGCTCCGTGAGCTCGTGGTAGTGCGTGGCGAACAGCGTCTTGGCACCTAAGCGTTTCGGGTCGGCGCAGAATTCGAGCACCGCGCGGGCGATGCTCATGCCGTCGAAGGTCGACGTGCCGCGGCCGATCTCGTCGAGAATGAGCAGGGAGCGAGGCGTCGCCTGATGCAGGATCTCGCTCACCTCGGTCATCTCGACCATGAAGGTCGACTGGCCGCCGGCTAAGTCGTCGCTCGCGCCGATACGCGTGAAGATGCGGTCGACCACGCCGATGCGCGCGCTCTTGGCGGGCACGAACGAGCCGATCTGCGCCATGAGCGTGATGAGCGCGACCTGACGCATGTAGGTCGACTTACCGGCCATGTTGGGGCCGGTGATGATGGCGGCGCGGTCCTCGCGCTCGCCCATATAGGTGTCGTTCGGGACGAAGAGCGCGTCACGGAGCACGCGCTCGACGACGGGGTGGCGGCCGTCGTGAATTTCGATGACGCCGCCGTCGTCCACGCTCGGACGGCAATAGTTGTTGTTCACCGCGACGGACGCGAGCGAGCAGAGCGTGTCGAGCTCGGCGATGAGCCCCGCCGCGCGCTGGATGCGCACGCTCTCGGCGGTGACGGATTCGCGCAGGGCGGTGAAAATTTCAAATTCGAGCGCCTTGTCGCGATCTCCCGCGGTCAGAATCTCCTGCTCAAGGTTTTTGAGTTCCTCGGTGATGTAGCGCTCGCCGTTCACGAGCGTCTGCTTGCGGATGTAAGTGTCGGGGACGAGGTCCTTGAACGAATTCGAGACCTCGATATAGTAGCCGAAGACCTTGTTGTAGCCGATCTTCAGCGTGCGGATGCCGGTCTTTTCCTTCTCGCGCGTCTCGATGTCGGCGAGAAGCCCCTTGCCGCCCGACAAAATCTCGTGCAGGCGGTCGACTTCGGCATTGTAGCCCTTGCGGATGAAGCCGCCCTCACGCACGGAAAACGGCGGCTCGTCGATGAGCGTGTCGCGGATGCTCTGCGCCACGTCGGTGAGCGTGTCGAGCTCGTTGTCTAACTCATGCAGCCTGCCCGTCGTGAACGCCGTAAGCTGGGCTTTGACCTCCGTGATGCGCTCGATGGAGTTGCGCAGCGACGCAAAGTCGCGCCCGCCCGCCGTGCCGTAGGCGATGCGGCCGATGAGGCGCTCCATGTCGCTGATGCCGGAGAGCGATAGAATCAGCTCTTCGCGCGCGACGGTGTTCTTCGTCAGCGCCTCGACCGCGCCGAGGCGGCGCTCGATGGCCGCAACATCGCGCAGCGGGCGCGTCAGCCACGCGCGCAGATTGCGCGCGCCCATGGCGGTCTTCGTCTTGTCGAGCACCCAGAGAAGGCTGCCGCGCTTTTCCTTGGCGCGGATGGTCTCGGTCAGCTCCAGATTGCGCCGCGCGGAGAGGTCAAGCTCCATGAAGCGGCCCTGCTCGTAGTATTCTAAGTCCTTGATGTAGGAAAGATCGGTCTTCTGCGTCTCGTGCAGATACGAGAGCAGCGCGCCCAGCGCGAGCGACGCGGCCGGGTTGTTGCGCGGAAGGCTTGCAAAGCGCTCCTCGCCAAACTGCGCGCGGATGGCTTTTTCGCACGCTTTGAGCTCAAAGCGGTTCTCGCCGCGCTCGACCGCGCAGGACAGCTTATCGCGAAGGTATTCGACCAGCTCACCGTTGTCGTAAGCACCCGCGCTCAGCACCGCCTCGGCGGGGGAGAAACGGGATAACTCGTTATACAGGTGCTCTGCGCGGTCGTCGCCCGAAAAGGCGGTCACGTGCGTGTGGCCGGTCGTCATGTCGCAGAAGGCCGCGCCGGCGTTCTGCCCGTCCAAAAAGATGCCGCAGAGGAAGTTGCCGCGCCGGTCGTCGAGGCATGCGCTGTCGATGACCGTGCCGGGCGTGATGACGCGGATGATATCACGCTTGACAAGGCCCTTGGCGAGCGCAGGGTCCTCGGTCTGCTCGCAGATGGCGACCTTGTAGCCCTTGGCGATCAGGCGCGCGATGTAGGCGTCGCTCGAATGATAGGGAATGCCGCACATCGGCGTCTGATCCTCCGCCGCCTTGCCGCGGTCGCGGGTCGTCAGCGTCAAATCGAGCTCGCGCGAGGCGAGCTGAGCATCCTCGTTGAACATCTCGTAGAAGTCGCCCAAACGGAAAAAGAGGATCGAATCCTTATTCTGTTCCTTGATCTCCAAATACTGCTTCATCATCGGCGTGATCTCGGCCATGATTCGTCCTCGCTTTCTTTCTTTTGAAATTTCGTTACAGGGTGAAGTCCGCGCCGGCGGGCATTTCGTTAAGGCGCTCGCCAAGCTTTGCTTTCAGGCGCGCGTAGGCTTCCTTGCCCGTGCAGTGGCCCGTGAAGTAGTGCGCGACCTTGTCGCCGCGCAGCTTTTCGCCCACGGCGTCGACCAGCTCGTCCGGCTCGCTCTTGCCGAGCGAGGGGTTATAGAGGTGGAAGCCCGCAAACACCGCGTTGGGCGCTCTGCCGAGCACGTCCTCGGCGCTTTTCAGGATATTCACGATGCCGCAGTGCGCACAGCCCGCGAACAGCGCGGTCCTGCCGTTTTCCGTGACCAATAGATCCTGCTCGTGGCGGAACGTGTCGCGCGGATAGTCCTCACCGATCTTCTCGCGCAGCGTGTCGTTCGCGCCGCTCCACAGCTCGCGGCCCGGAACGGCGGAGAAAACCGTCAGTTCTTCGTCAAGCTTCTGCACGCCATCGCAGAGAACGAAGCGGTCCTCGTAATTCTTGAGCACCGCGTCCATGCCGATGTAGGCGCACTTGCTGGGCGTGACGACGTAGTACTGGCCCCAGACGGCCTTCTGCATATAGACCTTGGCGCGGTCGTTCAGCTTCAAGAACGCTTCGAGGCCGCCGCAGTGGTCGTTGTGCGCGTGGGACAAAAAGGCGATGTCGACCTGCGTCAAATCGACGCCGAGCGCCTTGGCATTGTCGATAAACTGCGCGTCGGGGCCCATGTCGAAAAGAATTTTGTGCTTGTCGGTCTCAATATACATCGACAGGCCGTGCGCGCAGGCGACGGCGTCTCTGCACGTGCTGTTTTCCATCAAAATGACGACTTTCATCAAAAAGCCCCCTTTTCTTTATTCCTCTACCGCTTCGCCGTAGAGCGCCCAGGTGTTGCTGTCGGTGATCTTCGCTTTGGCAAATGTGCCGATCAGGGCCTTGTCGCCCTTCATGCGCACGAGGCGGTTGCCCTCCGTGCGCGCGGCGAGGGGGAAGACCTCGTCGTCGCTCTCGCCGTCGACCAGCACCTTGACCGTCCTGCCGATGTAGGCTGCGTGCTTTTTCGCGCTGATGGCGTTCTGCGCGTCGACGAGCTTTTCAAACCAGACCTGCTTTTCCTCGCGCGAGACGGGGTCGTCCATCTTCGCCGCCGGCGTGCCGGGACGCGGGGAGAAAATAAAGGTGAAGAGCGCGTCGAACTGCGTCTTTTCTACAAGATCGACAGTCTGCATCGCTTCGTCCTCGGTCTCTCCCGGGAAGCCGATGATGACGTCGCTCGTGAGCACCATGCTTGGCATGACGCTTCGCGCGTAGGCGATCATTTCCTCGTACTTTGCGCGCGTATAGGGGCGGTTCATCGCTTTCAGAACGCGGTCGCACCCGGACTGGACAGGGAGGTGGAGCTGCTTTGCAACGTGCTCGCAGCGTGCCATCGTGTCGAAAAGTTTGTTGGTCGCGTCCTTCGGCTGGCTCGACATAAAGCGGAGCCAATAGTCGCCGGGAATGGCGTTGATGGCGGCGAGCAGGTCTGCAAAGTCGTAATCGGTGCCCAAGTCCTTGCCGTAGCTGTTCACGTTCTGGCCGAGGAGGGTGATCTCCTTGTAGCCCTCGGCGATGAGGCCGCGGCATTCCTCGATGATCTTCTCCGGCTCGCGGCTGCGCTCGCGGCCGCGGACATAGGGCACGATGCAGTACGAGCAGAAGTTATTGCACCCGTACATGATGCTCACCCACGCGCGCACGCCGCCCTCGCGCACGATGGGGAGGTCCTCGGCGATGCGGCCATGCTCGTTCTCGATGGAGAAAACGCGCTTATTCTTCGTGTATACCTCGTGCAGCAGCTCGGGGAGCCGCCATTCGGCCTGAGGGCCAAGCACAAGGTCGACGTGATGGTAGGAATTTTTTACCTTGTCGGCCACGACCTTCTGCTGCGCCATGCAGCCGCAGAGGCAGATGATCTGGTCCGGCTTGGCGGCCTTCGTGTGGCTGAGGCGGCCCAAGTGGCCGTAAACGCGCTTTTCCGCGTGCTCACGGATGGCGCAGGTGTTGAGCAGGATGACGTCGGCCTGATTTTCGTCGCGCGTGAGCTCGTAGCCCATCTCGCGCAGCATGCCCATGAGCACCTCGCCGTCTGCCACGTTCTGCTGGCAGCCGAACGTGTCGACCAGCGCGAGCGGCGTGCGGGTGCGGCGGTCGTTCATCTCGCGCATCTTGCGCGTAAATTCCTTCTGACGCGCGAGCTCCTGCTCGCTGACGATGACTTCTTTGCGTTCCAAGGGATGTTTCCTCCCGAATCTCGATAGTTTAGCAATATAGTATATCATGTTCGCGAGAGCGTGGCAAGGCCGCAGCGCAGCTTCCGGCGCGAAAAATCCACAGCTTTCGCCCCTGACGGTGACTTTTCCGCACCCATATGGTATGCTATGGAAAACCTGAGCTCCAAAGGAGGGCTTTCCATGGCGGCGTTTTATCAAAAATTTCTGCGCAAGCATCTTGACTTATCGTCTCTCAGCGTGATGCGGCGGGAGAACAACGATCCCTATTTCTGCACGCCCAAGGGCGCTTCTATCTTCGGCTGGGCGGGCGTGGACGGCATCCACTTCTGCTTTGTCCGCGGTTTTGGCGAAACGGTCTTCGCCGTAAGCCCGATGAACGGCGGCAAGGACTGCGTGCACGTCATCGCGCGCGATTTCAGCGATTTTCTGCGCCTGCTGCTCGCGACCGGCGACAGCGCGGCGCTCGAGCAGGCGTGGCAGTGGGACGAGGCGCAATTCGACGCCTTCCTTGCCGAGAATCCGCCGACGGACGAGCAGAAGGCGGTGCTCTCGCAGATTTCCACAGTCTTTTTCCTCACGCCGATGGAGCGGCCGTGGCAATACCTGCGCGAGCTGCAAGCGGAGTTCGATCTCAGCAAGCTCAAATTCACCGAGGACTTTTATGATCCCGAAATGAACGGCGACGCGCCCGAACAGAAAATGGACTGGAAGGTCTACTTTGACGGCAGCTTTTGGGGCCACCACGGGCGCGAGCGCGCGGGCAGGGAAATGCCTGTACAAAAGTGGTTTTCGTGGGCGGGGCGCGACTGGTTCGTGCCGTCGGTTTACGTTTGTTCAAAGGGCATTGTCGTTGATTTTTGTATGCGCACGGAGGCTTCCGCGCTGCGCGGCTTTATGGAAAAGTGGGGGATCGATCCCGAAAGCGACGAGTCCATCGACTTCTCGCGCGACGAACGCGAACAGATGGAGCGCGAGCACCCGCTCAGCCTCGGTTTTACCCCCAGCCTCACCTTGAACGGTGCGAAGCTCCGCACGAGCCACGGCTGCGGCGTCATTTTCCTGCCGGAGCAGCCCGGCTTCTGCGCCGACGCAGAGCCCGCCATGGCGCACTACGGCCTTGACCGCGCGTATGGCTGGAGCATCCGCCGCGCGGCATTCCCGTTCGTCACGAAGCGCGCGCCGAAGCTCAAGTCGCTCGCCGTCACGATGACGGCGGACGAGGTGCGCGTCCCCGGCCCGCGCTTCCGCGCGGACAAGGCGGGCGATACGTTTGCCTTCTCCTACCGCGGCACAGAGTATACGCTCGCCGTACAGGAGGTCGAGCCGCAGGAACTGCCGCGCGAGCGGATGAATCTCGACCCGCGGTTCGACTATCCGACGCATTTCACAGCCATCAGCTTTACGCTCACGCCCGAGCCGCCGGAAAACTCGATCTTCGTCGAGGACTGCGTCGAAAGTGACCGCCCGCGCCAGGTCAAACGTGAGACCGCTTCCTTTGCGCCCGAGGCGCAGAACGCCTTCTGCTTCGGCATCATCGGCGGCGCGGACGGGCCGGTCGCTATCGTCGTGGGCGAAGCGGCGCAGGGGAAGCTCCACACCGCGTGCTCGTCGCTGCACTTTGCGGAGGTCGACCACATCGACTGGCGCGTCGGCTTCCGCGAAACACCGTGGGAAGCAGGGACGTTCGACCTCTTATAATTCACTTTTTCTGCGATCTCCGGTACTCCGTCGGCAGGACGCCGAAGGCCTTGTGGAATTCGGTGGAAAACTTGCTCTGGCTCTCGTAGCCGACGGCGCGCGCGACCTGCGCGACGTTCTCGTCGCCCTTGAGCAGCAGCTTTGCCGCGTGCTGCATGCGGTGCTCGCGAATGTGCGAGGCGAGCGAGCTGCCGTAGACGGACTTGAAGAGCGCCTTCATCGTCGAGGGGTTCATCAAAAAGCGGCGCGACAGCTCGTCGATCGTCACGCGGCTTGAAAGGTGCTGCGTCAGATAGTCGTGCACGGCGCGGATGGTCTCGATCTGCTCACTCGTGCCGCCGCCCTCGTACACCTCGGCGTCGAGCGGGGGTAGATGCGGCGCGCCGGTGGCGGCCTTGCTCTCCTCCTCGGGACAGGAAATCTCCATCGTGCGCTCGATCATGCGGTGCAATAGCTGCGCCTGCTCGCTGTCCGACGCGCGGTAGTAGACCTCCTTCCCCACGCGGCGCGAGACGAGAAGTCCGCTCTCACGCAGCTGCCTCAAATGGTGCGACACCGCGGGCGAGCTCATCCCCACCAGCGCGGAGAGGTCGATGACGCACTCCTCGCAGTGGCACAGCAGCCAGAAAATGCGCACGCGGCTGCTGTCGGAGAGCTGCTTGAACACGTCCGCCACGGTCTGGAAGCTGCCGATCGTCTCCACCGATTCCTGCAGCTCCCGCATCGTGCCCTCGTCGCTGTGCTGGTGGGGTAAATGCACTTCGCTCATCGTTGTTCTGCCTTTCTTTTTGGGTCCTGCGGGCGCGTCCGTATCCCGTTTGGAAGTTTGTTTCGCCCGAACGGAAGAGACATGCGAGCAGCCCTTGACTTTTGCCTTTGCGGACATTATAGTACGATCATCAAGATTAAACAAGCACTTAATCGTTAAATATTTTGTGCCGAAAAGGAGAAACATACCATGAAAAAGACCTATCAGATCGAAGTCGACTGCGCCAACTGCGCCAACCTTATGGAAGAAGCCGCCAAGAAGACCGTGGGCGTTGCCGACGCCGTCGTGAACTTCATGACCCAGAAGATGACCGTCGAGTTCGCCGAGGGTCAGGACCCCAAGGCCGTGATGAAGGCCGTCCTCAAGAATTGCAAGAAGGTCGAGGACGACTGCGAGATCTATCTGTAAGAGATCTTCTCCCTCTCACGCCCCGGGCGAACGCACCGGGGCGCTTTCTTAGGCAAAATTCAAATTCTCCCCCTTCAAGGAGGTCATCTTTATGACGAAAAAGCAAAAAAAGATGCTTTACCGCATCCTGATCGCGGCGGTGCTGTTCCTCGCCGCGAAATTCATTCCCATGCCGATGCTCGTCTCCACCGCGCTCTACTTCGCCGCCTATGTCACCATCGGCTACGACATTCTGCGCAAGGCATGGAAGGGCATCTGCAACCATCAGGTGTTCGACGAAAACTTCCTGATGGCGGTCGCCACGATCGGCGCCATCGCGCTCGCCATCTATGAAAAGAGCGGCGACTATGCCGAGGCCGTGGCGGTCATGCTCTTCTACCAGATCGGCGAGCTGTTCCAGAGCTACGCCGTCGGCAAGTCCCGCCGCAACATCACGGCGCTGATGGACATCCGTCCCGACTACGCGAACATTGAGCGCGACGGCAAGCTCGAGCAGGTCGACCCCGACGACGTGGCCGTCGGCACGGTCATCACCGTCCAGCCGGGCGAGAAAATTCCTATCGACGGCAAGATCGTCGAGGGCGCGTCCACGCTCAACACCGCGGCGCTGACGGGCGAGAGCCTCCCGCGCGACGTGATGACCGGCGACGAGGTCATCAGCGGCTGCATCAACATGACGGGTGTTCTGAAGGTCAGGACAACGAAGGCCTTCGGCGAGTCCACCGTCTCGAAGATTTTGGAGCTGATGGAAAACTCCAGCTCGCACAAATCCCGCTCCGAAGCGTTCATCTCCCGGTTTGCTCGCGTCTATACTCCCGCCGTGTGCTACAGCGCGCTGGCGCTGGCCATTTTGCCCCCGGTCATCAATCTTTTGATGGGCAACGCCGCCTCGTGGGGCGTGTGGGTCTACCGCGCGCTCACGTTCCTTGTCATTTCGTGTCCCTGCGCGCTGGTCATCAGCATCCCGCTCAGCTTCTTCGCGGGCCTCGGCGGCGCAGGACACGAGGGCATTCTCATCAAGGGCTCGAATTACTTAGAGGCTCTGTCGAAAACCAAGATCGTCGTCTTCGACAAGACCGGCACGCTCACGCAGGGTGTGTTCGAGGTCACGGGCGTGCACCACAGCCCGATGGAGGACCGCAAGCTGCTTGAATACGCGGCACTCGCCGAGTGCGCATCCTCGCACCCCATCAGCAGGAGCTTGCAAAAGGCCTGCGGCGTGGAGCTTGACCGCTCCCGCGTGACGGACATCGAAGAGCGCAGCGGCCGCGGCGTGGTCGCGGCCGTGGACGGCCACAGCGTGGCCGCGGGCAACGGCAAGCTCATGGATGAGCTCGGCGTCAAGTGGCAGGAGTGCCGCAGCGTCGGCACGATCGTCCACATGGCGGTCGACGGCGAGTACGCCGGCCACATCGTGATCTCCGACGTGGTAAAGAGCGACGCGCGCGATGCCATCGCGGCCCTCAAGCGCGCGGGCGTGCAGAAGACCGTCATGCTCACGGGCGACATCAAGAAGGTCGCTGATCACGTGGCGCAGGAGCTCGGCGTCGACGAAGTGCACGCAGAGCTGCTCCCGGGCGACAAGGTCGCGCGCCTCGAGCGCCTGCTGGGTGAAAAGGGCAAGGATGACTGCCTCGCCTTCGTCGGCGACGGCATCAACGACGCGCCCGTGCTCTCCCGCGCGGATATCGGCATCGCGATGGGCGCGATGGGCTCCGACGCCGCCATTGAGGCAGCGGACGTCGTGCTGATGGACGACGATCCGATGAAGATCGCCAAGGGCATCCAGATCTCGCGCAAGTGCATCCGCATCGTGTACGAGAACATCGTCTTCTCGCTCGGCGTGAAGCTGACGTGCCTGCTGCTCGTCGCCATCGGTATCGCCAACATGTGGATGGGCATCTTCGCCGACGTCGGCGTGATGGTCTTAGCGGTTCTCAATGCAATCAGAGCGCTGCGCACTTCAAAAAACTGACAAAGTCAGTTTTTGGAGCAGAATTTCACTGCGCTCAGCGCACGCGCCAAAGGCGCGCACGTTCGCTCCGTGCAAAGTGTTTTTTGGCACGCACATGTCGTTCCAAAAAACGATTTCAATTTATTTGCGCCGTGCGCGGCGCTTGGGCAGCCGTTAGCAGCTCTGCTGCTTTACGGATGCCGCATACCCCTTGCGGGTAAAAGTCTGCGACGCTTTTACAAACGAGAGGACGGCCTTTGCCGTCCTCTTTTGTTGTGCATTGCAATGCATGCTTTCTTTTCGTATAATGACCGTATCAAAACGATTTTGGAGGACACCACCATGAAGGTCAGCGTGATCCAGATGAATATGCGCTCGCTGGAGAGCAAAGCGAACTTTGACCGCGCGGAGGCGCTCGTGCGCCGCGCTGTCGGGGAAAACGGCCCCGACGTTGTCGTCCTGCCCGAAACATGGAACACGGGCTTCATGCCCGCGGGCGACCTTGCCGCGGCGTGCGATGAAAACGCGAAAGCCGTCCGCGCGCGCTTTTCCCCGCTCGCGCGCGAGCTGAATGTCAACATCGTCGCGGGAAGCGTGTCGAATCTCCGCAATGGCAAGATCTACAACACCGCCTGCGTCTTTGACCGCGCGGGCGCGTGCATTGCCGAATACGACAAGACCCATCCCTTCACGCCGATGGGCGAGCACGAGGTCTACACCCCCGGCGACCACCTCGTCACCTTCACGCTGGATAGCGTGCGCTGCGGCCTTCTCATCTGCTACGAGGTGCGCTTTCCCGAGCTGTGGCGCACGCTGGCGCTGCGCGGAGCGCAGGTCATGTTCCTGCCCGCCCAGTGGACGGCGGCGCGCCAATACCACTGGGAGACGCTCACCGCCGCCCGCGCGATCGAAAACCAGCTCTTTGTCGTCTCGTGCAACGCCTGCGGCGAGCGCGACGGCACGCTGTATGGCGGTTTTTCGCGCATCATCGACCCGCTGGGCGCGGTCTTAGCCCAGGGCGGCAGGGAAGAGGAGATCGTCACCGCCGACTTGGACCTTTCCTCCATCGCGCCCCTCCGCGCCCGCGTCCCCGTTTTCCACGACCGGCGGCCGGAGCTCTACCGCCTGTAAAGCGGCAAAAAACGACAGCAAAAGAGGCATCAACAGAAATGAAGATCACCCTGCTTGCATCGTTTCTCGTCATGGCGGCGTATTTTCTCCTACTGTACGCCGGCGTCGGGCTCATTCAGGAGAAGAAATTCTTCTCCTCCGCGCCGCGTGAGGTCTTCGCCGCCGTTCCTGAGAGAAAAGCCGAGCGCTTCCGCGGCGCGCATATCCTCGGCTGGTGCCTCGGCATCTTGGCGATGCTGCTGTTTCTCGGTGCGGCAGTCCTCGCCGCGTGGGACGGCGTTCGGAACGGTTTCACCTTCGGCGCGTTTTTCACGCGGTATCTCGTGATCCTCTATGTCATGGAGGCCTACGACATTCTCTTTTTCGACTGGGTGCTGCTGTGCCATTCGAACTTCTTTCCCCACTTTTATCCCGAGGTCAAAGGCATCGTCGGCCCGCACCTGTTCGGCTATAACAAAAAAGCGCATCTTACGCACTTTCTGCTCTACATCCCCCTCTCCGCCGCCCTCGCGTGGGTTTGCACGCTTTTCTGAGGTGCGGCAGACTTTACTACTATGAGTCGACAAAGCGTTACGTCATTCGCCGGAGGTATCCTATGGCAAAAGCAGAACAAAAAATTGAATTATTAAAGGACATCGCGCATCGATTCAATGAGGCGCACATCATGTGGGCTTTGGGTGCATCCATGCTGCTCTACTTCAAAGGAATTACATCCGAGTTCCACGACATTGACTTGATGATCTCAACCGCTGATGTTCAACGTGTCCGAACGATCTTATCTAAAATGGGAGAAATCCAGCCGCCAAATCCCGATCCCAAGTATCAGACGAAAGCATTTATGGAATTCGTCATCGACAACATCGATGTCGATGTTATGGCCGGCTTTTCTATCCTAAGCAACGGAGAACTTTTCGACTGTTCCTTGCAGGAAAGCCAAATTGTCGAGAACATTCTTCTCGAAACAGAGCTCATTCCTTTGCAATCTCCCCTGCTGTGGTGCAAGTATTACCGGCTGATGGGCAGAACCGAAAAAGTTAAGATGATCGAACAAGCCTTGGCAAATCGTTAACTCTCCCCTTTCCCCGTGCCGCATTCACTGCCTCAGGCAGCGAACAGGCCCCCGCACCAAAAATCGACGCAATCACGCCCGTCTCGCACCCGCCGCATTTTCTGCCCTACGGGCAGAAAACAGACTCCCCGCGCCGCGCACGGCGCAAAGCGTTGCAGACTTTTTACCCGCAAGGGGTACGCGGCATCCGTAAAGCAGCAAAGCTGCTAACGGCTGCCCAGGCCGCCGCGCACGGCGGCAAATAAATTTCAATCGTAAATTCCAACGGCAGAAGGTGAATTGCCGCAAAGCGGCAAGAGAAGCCGCCCTGGGGCGTGTGCGTTGGAATTTACACTTCTCAGCCCCCCTCAAAAAAGAGAGGCTGGCCAAATGGCCAGCCTCTCTTTTTTGAAGAACTTATTCCTCGCGGAAGACAAATCCGTTCTCGTCCGCCTTTTCGATGACAGCGAGTGCCTTGTAGGGGATACCGCTCGCGCGGAAGCGGTCACCGCCGCCCTGGAAGCCCTTTTCCACGGCGATGCCGATGCCTTCGAGCTTCGCGCCCGCCTCGTTGACGATATCGACAAGGCCCTGCACGGCGAAGCCGTTGGCCATGAAGTCGTCGATGATGAGCACGTGGTCGTCCGCGTTCAGCCACTCCTGAGAGACGAGCAGCGTGACTCTCTTCTTGTAGGTGTAGGAGAACACCTCGCTCTGGTACAGGCCGCTTTCGATGTTGTCGCTCTTGGCCTTCTTGGCGAAGAGCATGGGGACGCCGTACTTCTGCGCGCAGATGGTCGCAAGCGCGATGCCGCTGGCCTCCGCCGTCAGAACGACAGTGATCTTGCTGGTGTCGAAATACTTGGCGAACTCGTCCGCAATGTCCTCGAGCAGACGGGTGTCGACGCGGTGGTTGAGGAAACCGTCGACCTTGACGATGTTGCCGGGCAGGACTCTGCCCTCGCGGCGGATGCGCTCCTGAAGAAGCTTCATGGAATTACCCCTCCTGAAAAAATAATTTCTGACGAAATTTTTCGATTGAAATGGTAACTTCCATTTAACAGGATTTTTGTGCAGAATGCAACACGGCAACTTTGACAAGAATTTGTGCTTTTTTTGCCTCTTTCCGTCTATTTTGGCGGCGGGAGCGCCGTTACGTCCCGTTTTGTATCGTTTTGGCAAAGCCCGCGGCAAAAAGCCGCGCGGCGTTGACGGCTTCTTCGAGCGAATTGCCCGCCGTACCGACCTCGACGAGAAGCGAGCCCGTCGTCATGTGCTGGTTGTAGCGGGAGTTGCGCACGGTGACGGGGCGCATGAGGGTCGGATAGTCTTTGTACAGCGTTTCCTGCACGGCGCAGGCGAGCTTTAAGTTCTCGCGCCAGAGATCGTGACTCAGGCCTCCGCCGTTCGACCCGATGACGAATTCGAGCTGTGCGGCGTTTTTATCTTCGCCGCACAGCAGCTTGAACTGCTGGCCGTTCGCGTCCTGCACCGCGTCGCGGTGCACATCGAGCACGAACGAGATCGAGGGGTACTTTTGCAGATAGCTCTCGATCGACGCGAGCGAGCGGTTGTAAGCGCCCGAATAGCTCGGATAGTCGTAGAGCGAGCGGTCGTGCACGACGCTAATGCCCGCGTCGGTCAGCACCTGCGCCATCTCGTCGCCGATGCGGATCATGTTGCAGTTCGTGTCCAGCGTGCGGAACGTGTCGGACACGTCGTATTCCTGCCCCGGCGGCATGGTGTAGCTCTCCGAGCCGTGAGTGTGGATGATGAGCACCTGCGGCCCCTCCGCACCGAGCTTTGCTGCATAATCGCCCGAGAGCATCGAGGCGTCGAGCGCGGCATCCGAGCCGTTGTTGATGTACACATTGCCGAATACCGTATAGCCCGAGGGGTCGGACGCCTTGAGCGTGCGGGCGGGCGAGCCGTTTTCCGTCACGGCGATCTCGTCCGGCGTCTCCTCCTGCGTGAGCACCGTGCCCTCGCTGTCCTGCGCGTCGCCCGTTTCGTCCGCGCTGTCATCGGGCTTTTGCTCAAGCTCTGCCGACCAGGCCTGCGCGATGTTCTCCTCGCCCTCGCGCAGAAGCGGCGTCGCGTGCAGCGCGAGCGACGTTCGCAGGCTGAGAAAGTCCTCCCCGCCGTTGCCGCGCTCATATCTCAGCAGCATCACGCCCAGCGTCTCGTCCTTGAGCGAGCGGAGCGCATCGCGCGCGTTCTTCGCCGGCGCCGTGACGCTCACGCCCCAGAGCGTCACCGCCGAGAGCGCGAGCGAACACAGCATCCGTCCTGTCCGTTTCTTTTGCATCGTGATTCACCTCTTGGGACAATCCTATGTGCGCACTTGCGCCGATATGACATAGCGCGCCCGCCGCTTTTCGCTTGCAATTTTCGCTTTCGCGTGGTATGGTAATGGCAGCGGAGAAAAACTCATATAGTTTCGCTTACATGGCGCGAAAGTTTCTACGGAGCCGCCGAAAGGCTCTGCTATGGGTGCTCAGCCGGGGGAGAAGTCCCCGGGCGGGGCGCTTTTTCTTTTGCACAAAGCTAAAACAGGAGTGACTGATATGAAGATCCTCAAGGGCAATCTCGTTTCCGCACCGGCGCTCGGCAAGCTCGAGATCGTCGAGCACGGCTGCCTCGTCCTGCATGACGACGGCAGCATCCAAAGCGTTGAAAAGGCCGTGCCGCAGAACGCCGACGCGGAAGTCATCGACTACGGTGATAGCCTCATCATGCCGTCTTTTGTCGACATGCACCTGCACGCGCCGCAGTACCCCATGCTCGGCATGGGCATGGACCTGCCGCTGATCGACTGGCTCAACACCTACACGTTCAAGACCGAGGCGCGCTTTGAAGACAGCGACTACGCCCGCCGCATTTACAAAAAGCTCGCGAGCGACCTCATCACGAGCGGCACGACGCGCGTTTGCATGTTTTCCTCCCTCCACACGGACGCGACGCTCATTTTGATGGAAGAGCTCGAAAAGGCGGGCGTCACGGGCTATGTCGGCAAGGTCAACATGGACCGCAACGGCAGCCCCGAGCTTCAGGAGACGACCGAGCAGTCCAAGCGCGAAACGCTGCGCTGGCTGGATGCGTGCGGGCGCTTCCAGACCGTCAAGCCCATCCTGACGCCGCGCTTCACCCCATCGTGCACCGACGAGCTGATGAGCTGGCTCGGCAAGCTCGCCGCGGAGCGCGGGCTGTACGTCCAATCGCACCTGTCTGAAAATAAGGGTGAGATCGCGTGGGTCAAAGAGCTCTGCCCCGATTGCGCGCAATATTGGGAGAGCTACGACCGCGCGGGGCTGTGGAAGGACCATACCGTCATGGCGCACTGCGTCCACTCCGACGAGCGCGAGCGCGAGGCCATGCGCGAGCATGGCGTCGTCACGGCGCACTGCGCGGGGTCGAATATCAACATCTGCTCGGGCGTCGCGCCCGTGCGGACGCTGCTGCGCGAGGGCAACCTCGTCACGCTCGGGTCGGATATCGCAGGCGGCGCGCTGCTGGCGATGAACAAGGTCATCACCATGTCCATCCGCGCGTCGAAGTTCCGCCACATGCAGAGCGACGGAAAGGACGAATTTCTGACCGTCGAGGAGGGCTACTACCTCGGCTCCAGCGCAGGACACGAGTATTTCGGCGGGCACGGCGGATTTGTCCCCGGCGACTATATCCACGCCATTGTCGTCGATGACTCCGACTTTACCGAGGCCGCGCATCCGCTCTCGGTGCGCGAGCGCTTCGAGCGCGCGATCTACATGATGCACCGGCACAACATCGTCTCCGTCTGGTCGGAGGGGAAAAACGTCGTTTGCTGATGAAAAGCAGGGGAGAGGGCGCGGTCCTCTCCCCGATTTTGGAAAATCGCAAAAATTTTTGGACAAGCTATTGACAAAAGGCTATCTTATTTGGTATAGTAGCTTCTGTCCTGTCGAGCAGGAATATTTGGCGGCATAGCTCAGCTGGCTAGAGCATGCGGTTCATACCCGCAGTGTCCCCGGTTCAAATCCAGGTGCCGCTACCAGATGCACGGGATGCGAAAGCATCCCGTGTCTCATATGGCCCGTTGGTCAAGTGGTTAAGACACGGCCCTTTCACGGCTGTAACATGGGTTCGAATCCCGTACGGGTCACCACAGTTGGAGGCTTAGCTCAGCTGGTTAGAGCGCCTGCTTCACACGCAGGAGGTCACTGGTTCGAGTCCAGCAGTCTCCACCAAAACCTCACTTCTCCGGAAGTGAGGTTTTTCTTGTTTTCGGCAAAAGGAAAGACCTCCTGCGTTCCCCATCAAAATTCAGGGACGCAGGAGGTCTTGTGATGGCGAAGAAAATCGAAGGGCCCGTCAAAGGGGCGCATTTTCACGCAAGCAGCTGAAAGCACATCACGGCAATGCCCAGCACCACGAGCACCACACCCGTGGCGCGGTTGAGAGTCTTGGGCTGCGCACGGTTGGCAAAGACTGCGGCGGCGCTCATCCCGGCAAAGCCGGTGCCGAGCCCCGCGCCCATGCCCGCAAAAAATGTGACCAGAACGGTTGTCAGGATACTCATGGTTCGTTTGCTTCCAGAATTGCATCAAGATTGCTTTCGATCTCCACGAGCGCCGCGGCGAAGGCTTCCCGCCGCGCTTCGTCCATGCCTGCAAAGAGGCTCTCGGAAAAATCCTTCTGGAGCTGCCGCCCGCGCGCGAGGATGGGCGCTGCCTTTTCGGTGCAGAGAAGTTCCGTCTTCCGCCGGTCGCCCGCCACCGCGCAGCGCGTGAGATAACCCTCCTGCACGAGCTTTTCCACATTGACCGACACGAGATTTGCCTTGAGGCGGCGGATCTCCACGATCTCGCTGGCCGTTTTATAGTCCGGGTTGTTCCCCAGGAACATCAGGATATCGAAGGCCGTCTGCGGCAGGCCCAGCTCCTTGCAGAGCGGCTTGCATACTTCGCTGTAGGCCAGAGCGATCTTTCGCAAGATCGATATGCTTCGGTTCATGCCCTTCCTTCTTTCTTTTTTGAACTGTTCATTTTTGAAGTATTATGGTCTGCGATGTCCCCTATGTCAACAGGCGGGACGGAAAAATTTTCGCTCCTTTTCCACAGGAACCGATCGCCCTGTGGAAGCTGCGGAACAAAAAATACGCTGCGGATTGCTCCGCAGCGTATTTTTTGTGTGGCCGCTTACTTGGCGGCGCGGTAGAGGAAGGAAACGATCTGCGCACGCAGGCAGTTGCTGTTCGGGGAGAAGGTGGTGTCGCTCGTGCCGGTGGTCACGCCCGCGTTGACGGCCCACTGCACGGCGGGGGCGTAGAAGGCGCTCGCGCTCACATCGGCAAAGGCGTTCGTGCCCTCAGCCGCCGGTGCGCCGGCCGCTCTCCACTGGAAGGTGACGGCCTGTGCGCGCGTGACGGAGGCATCCGGGGAGAAGGTCGTGCTGCTCGTGCCGGTGGTCACGTTGTTTTCCACCGCCCACGCAACGGCCTTTTCGTAATACGCGCCGCTCTTCACGTCGGTGAAGGACGTGGTCATGGACTTCGGCTCGGGGCTGCCGTTGGCTCTCCACAGGAAGGTGACCATCTGGCCGCGCGTGCAGCCCGCGTTCGGCGCAAAGGTCGTGGCGGTCGCGCCGGAGGTGATGTTCTTCGCAACGGCCCAGACAACGGCGTCAGCATAGTAGGCGTCGTCGGCGACATCGGTAAAGGGAAGCGACGCGGAGCCGTCATAGTTCTTGTCGCTCAGGACGGAGGAGAAGAGGAAGTTGCTGATGTACGCGTACTCGTCTCTCTGGTGGACCTTGTTGGTCAGGGAGTTTGCAAAGAGGACAACGTTCATGCCGTTTTCCTTGTAGGCAAAGCCCTGCACGCCGCCGTTTAGGTAGGCCTTGAAGCCCGCGGCGCGCTCGGCAGTGTTCGTGGGGATGAAGCCCTCGGTGGGCGTCTTGGTCTTATCGCTCTTGACGAGGACCGTCGCGGAGGCGGGGACCTTGGAGAAGTATCCGAGGCCGTAGGCGTAGAGGATATCGTCGCCGTCAGCAATGTAGCTCGCGTTCACAAGGGTCTTGTTGGGATAGACAACGGGGGTCAGGCAGTCCATCGCGCCGTCCAGCTCGGTGTATTCCACGCCGGCAATGAGGTCAGAGGCGGAGGACGCTGCGGAATAGCTGTAACCGATGTACGGCAGGCCGTTTTTCACGGCGGTCTTCGCGGCGGCGTCGAGCTTCGTCGCACCTGCGGCGGCGTCCGCCTTGGTCACGTCGGAGGTCGTGGTGAAGCCCATGAGGTTCATCGCGGCGGTATCATAGTTCCAGCCGGCGCTCTGGCTGATCTGCGGCGCGTAGACAAATCCCTTCTCGCTTTCAGCAGGCGTGCCGGGGACGTAGACGGTCGGGGACTTGGTGATGATCTTCGCCTTCACGCTCGTCTTGTCGACGCCCGCGGCAGAGAGCAGGTACTTGCCCGCGACGGTCTGATAGTCGGCGTAGGAGCAGATGAAATCGCCCATGTGGTCGCCGCTCGTGACCATGCCGACGGTCTTGCCGGCCTTGAGAAGTTCGTTGACGGCGGCGGTGGAGTCTTCAGAGGCGTTGGAGATCACAACGTCCTTGTTCTTCTCGCCCGTGAAGCAGGAGCCAAGGGCGTTGGTATAGGCGAGCGCGTCGTCGTGGTCCATCGCGTCGCCGCAGACGGCGGAGATGCTCTTGTAGGCGGCGGGCTCGGCCACGGTGACCATGTCGAAGCCGCGCGTTTCATTGAAGGAGGTGATGCCCTCGGAGTAGAGGATCGTCCAGCCGTTGATGAGCGTGCCGTCATACAGCGCGCCGTTGGCGACAGAACGCTTGGCCTGATACAGCGAGATGATCATCGTACCGGCGGGGTAGGTAACGCCGTCATAGGTGAATTCCTTTTCAGTCACGTTGACCTTGACGTCGTTTCTCGTGAGCCACTCCATCATGTCGGCCGCGGCCTGGAGGTTGGTCTGATTTTCGCCGTCAAGCGGGATGATGTAGCACTCGGGATAGAAATTGCCGTTCTGGCCCGTGCCGTTGTACTCGGGACGGAAGACGTCCATCTCCGCGCCCTCGACGTCGTTCTGGTCGCACAACCACTGGCCGACGAGCTCATACGCGTCGGAGTTTAGATTCTTCACGCCGCGCTGGAAGATCGTGACCTGAGATGCAAGGTAGGAAAGCTTTTCGGCAGCCACATAGGCGGCGTTGCCGAGGATACCGTACTGCGCCGCCTGAGCGGTATCATCGTTGTAGGCGGGCAGCTCAACGGTATAGGCAACGGTGCCCTGCAGCATGGCAAACTGGGGAGTGTAGCTCGTGGACATATCGTCCCACGGGTCTTCCCAGTAGGTCTCGGTGCCGTTGCCGGTGTAGCTCAGGTAATCGCGCTGGGGGATGACATAGCTGTTGTAACCATCGTTGTTGGCGACCGCCGCGATGCCCAGCGCCTCGCCGCCGGTGATGAGGTGCTCGGCGAGCAGGTCGTACTCAAAGTTCGGCTCGTGCGGGGGATCGCAGGGCTCGCACTGGAAGGCCTGCACGCGGCCGTGGAACTCGGCAAGCGACATGGGGTTGAACGTGCCGATGAGCTGCTGCATGTTGGCCGTCTCGCTCGTGGTCTGGAAGGAGTTGTCGCGGTTGAGGTCATAGCCATTGGTGGAATGTCTCGTCAGGTAAGTACGTCCGTCGACATTCTCCTCGGGGACGAGGATGAAGAACACGTCGGACAAAAGCTCGTCCTTGACGTTCACGCTCTTATTTTCGACGGTGTAATACTCTTCAAGGTCGACCTTGCCGGACTTGCCGTTGTTATCGACCGTCAGGTAACCTAAGTAGCTGGCCTTGTCCTTGACGAGGTCGGGGATGGCGACGCTGCCCTCCGCGCCCACAGGGCCCATCTCTTCCTTGAGCTCTTTTTCGCCCGCGGCGGTGAAGCCGGTGAGCGTCTTGTAGCCGATGGTCTTTTCGCTCGTGATCATCCGGGCAAAATCGAGCACGCCGTCGGTGGCGGCGACCTCGTTGGAGTGGATGTTGGAATACATCACGGGCACGCGGATATCGTCGAGCGCGCCGGACTTGATCTGGGCGAGCACGGCATCGGGATCGGTCTCGGCCTGCTCGGTCAGGGCGAGCCACTTGCTCACGCTCGCCTTGGAGTCGGCCACGATGAGATAGGGCATATCACGGCCCGCGGTGGACTGGCCCATGGAGAATTCTTCCACGTAGAGACCGTTTTTCGTGCCGTTTGCCACGATCGTATCGAGCTCCTTGTAGATCTCCCACATGGTGTTGAAGTTTTCATACGGCGCAACCTTGACGCTCACGGAGCCGAGATCCTTGCCGCTGTTTTTGGCGACGAGATCAAAGTAGCCGCACAGGTCGATGTAGTAGCCGCCGTTCACATGGGGCACGCTGTAGTCGACGCTGGTCACGCCGGTTCTGCGGTTGGTGGAGTAGAAGTAGTTATTCACGTGGAAGCTCACGTCGAGGACGGTCTTGCCGTTTTTCTCGCTTGCGGAGAGCTTGATGTCCGTGAACTGGTGCTCGTCGCCCTCGGTCAGCCAGTCATTCAGAGAGCCGCCCGCGTAAGCGTAGGGAAACAGCTCCTCGTTGACGTAGGGGCGGGAATCGTCGCGCTCGAGCGAGAGCGAAACGGTACCGGTGCTGACGGCCGCAGCGAGCGCATCCTTCGTCATGCCGGACACGGGGATGGAGAGGGACACGTCCTTGCCGTTTTCATCGGTGACAAGGGTGATCGTCGCGTCGACCGGGAATTTCGTTCCCAGCAGCGCATCGTCCTTGGGGTTCATGTCCTGATAGCTGACGGCGAACGCGGACGTGACCGCGAGCGAGAGCGTCATTACCAGGGCCATCAGCAGCGCGAGCGCTTTGCTGACAGAGTTTGGATAATGTTTCATGGTTTTCGTCCTCCAGAGTGGTCTTATGCCGCCACACACAGCGGCGGAAAATTGATACGTTTAGTGTAACTCAATAAAAATACATAGTCAATAGAATATTCATACCTAATCCTACCAAATTTCAGCGTTGAATCTGTATTTTTGTTCATCATTTTTCACAAAGCAGTGCGTCAAGCCCCCGTCTTTCAGATCCTTTTGTGAATGCATCCGTAAATTTATACAGAATCGCACTGCATAGGATATTCTTCTTCGTCGCGATTGCAAATGACGGCGGGGCGCATTATAATAAGAGGCAATCATCATTCAAACGCAGGAGGAACCGAATATGCGGCTGCAAAGCGCAATCTTTACACTGGGCGATACCCTCTTCACCCCCGACGGCGCGGCGCGCGAGGGACTCGACAAGGCGCTTTCACTTTTTAAGATGGAGGGCGTGTGGCTCGGCGCGGTGACGGCGCTCAGCGCGGAGGACGCGCAAAAAGCGCTCGAAAAGGCGGGGCTTCACTCTTATTTCCGCTTCGTGCTGACAGAATCCGTCGCGCTCTGCAAGGCGGACAGCGGCACGATGTTTGAGCGCGCGATGAAGCGCCTGCACTCGCAAAAGGACGATACGATCGTCTTTTCCGGCTCGCTTGCGGCGATCCAAAACGCGAAGGACGCGGGTTTTCGCACCGTGGCGGTGCAGGGAAGTGCGGGCGCGGCGGACTGGTCGACGATGCAGCAACTCGCCACGCAGAGCCTTGCGCAGTACAGCGAATTGCTGTCAGATTCTGTGTGAATTTTGGGAAAACGACAGGATTGACGTTTTTTAGTTTTCGTTGCCGTCTTTCTCAACGGTGATATGGTAAGAATATAACTATCAGAACGGAAGGTTCGCGCCATGTCGGATTTCTACTCGACTATCATCTTCCTTTCGGTCTTTATTATGATTATCATGGACATGCTCGTGAGCGGCAATGAGCTGATGGAGCATGACAAAAAGCAGATGGTTTACACGATCTCCGTACTGGTGATCGCAAGCATGGTATCGGAATGGTTCGGCGTTTGGATGGACGGAGCCGACCCGTCGCTGCGGACGCTGCACATCCTCGTTAAGACCATCGAGTTATCCACAGCGCCGATCATCACGGTGCTTTGCAGCGACCTGATGGCCGCTCAAGCATAAAAAGCTCATTTATACCCTCATCGGCGTCCACGCGGGGCTCGAGGTGCTGTCAGCTTTCTTCGGCTTCATCTTCTCGGTCGACGCACAAAACGTTTATCATCACGAAACGTTTTACTGGGTCTACGTGCTGACCTATGTCAGCGGCGTTCTGCTGTTCATTGGTCAGCTGCCGAGCGAGAGTTCGCACCATTATGGCCTGTATCGGGCGCTCGTTATCGTCCTGCCGTTTTTTTCTTCTGTGGGCTGTTCCTCCAGTACGGTGCCGGAGTGCGCATCATGTGGGCGTGCTCAGCGGTCGATGTTCTGATGGTTTACATCCTGTATTCCGAGCTCACGCAGAAAATCGACACGCTGACTCATCTTCTGAACCGCCGCAGCTATGAGAGCCGTCCCGCCTCGTTGCGCGGGCACGCAGTCATCTACTATTTCGACGTGGACGAGTTCAAGTCCGTCAACGACACCTTTGGCCATGGCGTGGGCGACGCGGTGCTTGCCGAGGTCGGCAGCACGATCTACGCCGTGTTCTCCACTGCTACCGCATCGGCGGCGACGAATTCTGCGTCATCGCGCAAATCTCCGACACGGCGGCGGAAAAGTATCTTTCGGAATTCCTGCGCGAGCTGACGGCACGGCGAGTGAAAAACGAGCACCTGCCGCACGTGTCGGTCGGCTATGCGTGCTTCAATCCGGTGCTCGGCAGCGTAGAGGATGCGATCAAACGCGCCGACCGGATGATGTAGCACTACAAGCGCAAGCGCAAAAGCGAAGCGCTCACAAATGATGATACCGTAAAAAGCTGACGATCTTTTGACCGTCAGCTTTTTGTATCTGCTTTTATTTCGCCTCAATCTCCGCGTCCTCCTGCGGCTGGAGCTTGCTGCCAAAATACGCAAGCACCGCGCCGAGAATGGCGCACGCGATGCCCCAGACCATCTCCGCTGTCGAGGCAAAGCCCGTCGGAATGATAATGATCGTGGAGGCAAGCACGATGCCGATGACGGCGTGATAAGCGATGGAGTAGTGCGTGTCGAAAAGCCTGCTCACAATGCGGGCAAACAGCGCCATCACGCCGGCCATGCCAAGCCCCCATGGGACGAGCACGGTGAAATCAAGCTGGGCAATGCCGTCGATCAGCGGCGTGAGAAGGCCGACCGCCATCAGGATGGACGACGACGTCATCCCCGGGATGATGAAGCTGAAGCCCCACAGCACGCCGCAGAAGAGAAAACCCCAGAAGTTTGCGGGCATCTCGGCAAATGAACTGAACTTGACGGCCATCAGCGCGCCGAACAGGGCGAGGAAGCTGACGATCAGCGAGATGTACGAACCATTGCCGCGCCCCTGCGTGCCCGCCTCGTGCCAGAGGTCGGGCAGCGTGCCGAGGATGAGCCCGATGAAGAGGCACGTGGCGACGGTTTCCGACTGGTGAAACAGCGCAAGGATCACGCTGCCGCCACCCAAAAAGCCGATCGCCCAGCCGATGCCGACGGCGAGCAGCATCCGCCAGTAGCGTTGAAGCGCGCGCCTGGGGTGCGTGAGCAGCTCCATCGCGGGGCGGTAGATGCCGAATACGACTGCGAGCACGCCGCCGGAGATACCCGGCAAAATCGCGCCCACGCCGATGATGATACCCTGCACAATGCGCATGATACCGTTTTTGATGCGGGAATTTTTCATATTGCTGCCTTTTTATGTGCTGCGCCCGCCGCAAAGCGGCGGAACGCGACGCGGTTTAATAGCCCTTTCTGCGGTCGACGAGGTGATGCATCGGGCGGCCCGCGGCGTAATTTTCCAGATTTTCGCAGAAGAGCTGCACGTTGCGCTCGCAGGTGTAGCCGAGCGTCATGTTGCCCGCGACGTGCGGCGTGAGCAGGAGGTTCTTGGCCTTGCGCAGCGGATGATCCGCAGGCAGCGGTTCGGGCACGACGACATCGAGCGCCGCACCGGCGAGGTGCCCGGAATCCAGCGCTTTGATCAGCGCGTCCTGATCGATGGCCGTGCCGCGGCCAACGTTGATGACGTAAGCGCCTTTCGGGAGCAGCGCCATGCGGTCTGCGTTCAGGATGTTCACCGTGTCGCTCACCGAGGGGAGAGACATGAAGAGAAGGTCAGTCTCGGGCAGGAGCTGATCGAGCTCCGTGACGGGATGAACGGCGTCAAAGTCCGCGTTCGCGCGGCCGCTGCGGCTGACGCCGGTCAGGCTCGCGGGATGGAATGCGCGCACGCGGCGGGCAAATTCCGTGCCGATGTCGCCCGTGCCAAGGCACGTGACGCGCGCGCCGTGGAGCGAGTGGATGCCGCCCGGGAGCACGCGCCAGCCGCCCTCGCGGATGATCTCGGTGTATTCCATCTGGCGGCGCAGCAGCATCAGCGAGACCATGACAGAATGCTCGGCGATCGTCGTGCCGTAAGCGCCCGAGGCGTTCGTCAGCAGGCAGTCGGGATTCTGATACAGGTCGTCGCGGCAGAAGCGGTCCACGCCCGCCCAGCAGCTCGCGTACCACTTGAGATTGCGTGCGCCCGCGATAACGCGCTGGGACGGATGGCCGTAGAGGATCGTGCAGTCGTCCACATTGCCCTCCGCCGCCCTGGACGAGGGGAAGAAGACGATGTCGTAGCCGCAGCGTGCGGCGGTGTCGCGCAGCGTCTTTTCGTATGCCGGAGTCAGGAAGTCGATGATGACGCCGATTTTTTCATTCATGGTTCAATTCCTCCAAAATCATTTCTGCGACGCGCAGGCCGTCGGCCGCGGCACTCATGATGCCGCCGGCGTAGCCCGCGCCCTCGCCGCAGGGATATAGACCGCGCAGGGCGGATCGAAAACTCAAGTTGTCGCGCACGATGCGCACAGGCGACGAAGAGCGCGTCTCCACCGCCGTCAAAACGGCGTCGGGCGCATCGAAGCCCCTTAATTTCCGCCCCAGCATCGGAAGGCCCTCCTCGAGCGCCTCGCACACAAAGGGCGGGAGACAGCCGTGCAGGTCGCACCAGCGGACGGAGGGAAGATAGGTCGGCACGACCTTTCCCGCTCCCGTTGACGGGCGATGCTTGAGAAAATCTTCGACCCGCTGGGCGGGGGCGGCGTAATTTCCACCGCCAAGGCGATAGGCCGCGTCCTCCAGCTCGCGCTGGAACTGGACGCCCGCGAGGGTATCGCCGGACGGGAAATCCTCCGGCGTAACGGAGACCAAAAGTCCGCCGTTGATGTTCTCGCCGTCGCGCGCAAATTCGCTCATGCCGTTTGTCACGACGCGCTTTTCCTCCGACGCGGCGGCGACGACCTCGCCGCCGGGGCAGACGCAGAACGAGAACACGCCGCGCCCCTTTTCCGTGTGGCAGGAGAGCTTGTACGACGTGGGTGGGAGGCCGGGCGTGCCCGCCGCCTCCTTATATTGCGCTAAGTCCATGTCGCGCTGGCGGTGCTCGATGCGCACGCCGACGGCAAAGGGCTTGGGCTCCATCGGCACGCCGCGCTTTTGCAGCATTTCGAACGTATCGCGCGCGCTGTGGCCGGGCGCGAGCACGACGTGCTTTGTGGGCAGCGTATACTCCCCCTCGGGGGCGCTCACGCGCAGCGCCGTGACGCTGCCGCTGTTCTGCTCGATATCCACAACCTTGTGGGAAAACCTCACCTCGCCGCCGCGGTCGATGATCTCGCGGCGGAGATTTTGCAGCACCACATATAATTTGTCGGTGCCGACATGAGGCTTGGCGTCGACTAAAATATCCTCGCTCGCGCCGAAGCGGACGAACTCCTCTAAAATATAGCCGTGGCGCAGGTCCTTTGTGCCGGTGTTGAGCTTGCCGTCGGAAAATGCGCCCGCGCCGCCTTCGCCAAATTGCACGTTCGAGGTCAGATCAAGCTCGCCCGTGCGCCAGAAGTGCTCGACGTCGCGCTTTCGCTGCTCGACCGCGCGCCCGCGCTCTAATAAAATGGGTCTTGCGCCGCAGCGGGCCAGCAGCAGCGCGCAGAAAAGGCCCGCGGGCCCCGCGCCGATAACGACAGGGGAGACCTCCGGCGCTGAAACAGGCGCGGGCGGCGTATATTTCTTCGGCGCGTAGGGCTGCACATTTTTATTCTTGCAGCGCCGTAAAACGCCGGATTCGTTTTTGACCTCGACCGCGCAGGAGCAGACGCGCTTCACGCCCTCGCGCGCGTCGATGGAGCGGCGCAGGAGATGAACGGAAACAAGCACCTCCTCGCTCACGCGCAGCGCGTGCGCGCAGGCCGCGCGCAGCTTGTCTTCCTTTGCTCCCACAGGGAGCTTCAGATTGTCGATGCGAAGCATGTGCGCCGCCTCCTTTTTCTTCAGTCGCGTTTCATTTTAGTATGACGGGAAATAAATCGCAAGGGGAATCGCGCGATTATCACAGAAACTTAAAAAAGTCATCGGGAATTTAAGAAATCGTCAAATAGCGTTCAAGAAATATACATAAATATGCCCTATGATAACACCATCGAAAGCAAAGAGGCTGCAAGCAAGGGTCTCAGTCCATAGGAGGTCATCATCATGTACGAAGACGAAAACAACCTGTATCATTACAGCTATCGCAAGGGCGACGAGCAGAACCCCAACGCCCCGATCGACACGAAGAACTACGCCGAGGACCCGTGGGATAAGAATCCCGGCGGCAGCCCGAAGAAAAAGGGCGGCAGCGGTCTTTCCGGCAAGATCGTGGCGCTGGCGCTGGTGTGCGCGCTCGTCGGCGGCTTCATCGGCGCAGGCGTGAGCGGCGCGACGACCAAGGTCAACAAGACGAGCGTTCAGGTCAGCGACCGCGAGGTCGCGCAGGTGCAGACCGTCAAGGTCGACGGCAAGACGCAGATGTCGATGAGTGAGGTCTACGCCTCGAACGTCAACAGCGTGGTGTCGATCAACGTCTCCGCCACCACGAACTACTTCGGCCAGACCGTGCAGACCGCCGCGAGCGGCACGGGCTTTTTCATCACGGAGGACGGCTACATCCTCACGAACCACCATGTTGTGAGCGATGCGAGCAGCGTGGAGGTGACGCTCTACAACGGCGAAACGTATGACGCGACCGTCATCGGCAGCGATGAGGACTATGATATCGCCGTGCTCAAGATCGACGTGACGGGCGCGACGCCCGTGGTGCTGGGCGATTCGAGCAAGGTCGCCATCGGCGAATCCGTCGCCGCTGTCGGCAACCCGCTCGGCGAGCTGACGTTCTCGATGAGCGAGGGCATCGTCTCCTGCGTGAACCGCGCCATCAATGTTGACGGCACGCCCTTTAACATGATTCAGGTCGACTGCTCCATCAACCCCGGCAACTCTGGCGGCCCGCTCTTCAACAGCTACGGTGAGGTCATCGGCATCGTGTCGGCCAAGTATTCGAGCTACTCCAACACCACCGTGGAGGGCATCGGCTTTGCCATTCCCATCAACGACGTCGTGTCGCTCGTCAAGGACATCATGACCAACGGCTATGTGACCAACAAGGCCTACATGGGCATCACGCCGCAGACGATGACCGCGCAGATGGCGCAGCAGTACCGCTACGACGTGACCGAGGGCGTCTTTGTCTGCTCCGTTGACCCGGACAGCGCCGCCGACAAGGCGGGGCTCAAGCTCGGCGACGTCATCACGAAGATGGACGACAAGGATATTGCATCCTATGAAGACCTCGTCGCGGCCAAGAAGAGCTACAGCGCGGGCGACACCGTGACGCTGACCGTCTACCGCGAGGGTAAGACGATCGAGGTAGAGCTCACCTTCGACGCAGCCCCCGAGACGACGGAGACGAGTTCCCCCGACCAGAGCACCGACAACAGCTACAATGGTAACGGCGGGTACGGCAATGGCGGCAACGGCTACTACTCCAATCCCTGGGATTTCTTCAATAATTTCTTCGGCTACGGCGGCTAAATGCCGCAAGGCAGCAAAAAGGCGGAACCTCTTTTTGAGAGGTTCCGCCTTTTTTATTTTTCTGTTCGCGGTTTTATTTGCTGCGCTTGAGCACCTCGCACACGAGCGCATAGACGCGCGCGGTGGAGGCGACGTTCAGCCTCTCCTCCACCGAATGCACATCGTGCAGCTCCGGTCCCATAGACAGCGCGTCGAGGCCGGGGATCTTTTCGATGAAGAGTCCGCACTCAAGGCCGCCGTGGGTGGCTTCGATCTTCCCGTCGTGGCCGGTGAGGTCGCGGTAGACCGCTTCGATCTCCTTGCGGAGGGCAGAATTGCGGTCGTATTGCCAGCCGGGATAGTTGCTGCGCTCGCCCACGGTGCCGCCGCCGAATTCGACGATGGCCTCCACGCGCTGAATGAGCATATCCTTCTGCGAGGCGATGCAGGAGCGGACGGAGAAAGAGCACTTCACGCCGTGCTCGTCCGTGCGCATCACGCCGAGGTTGAGAGAAGTCTGCACAAGACCGGGGAAATCGGCGCTCATCTCCTGCACGCCCTGCGGCAGGGCAAGGAGCACGTGCAGCAGTCTCGACGTGTCCGCTGCGGAGAATGCGGCCGGAACGTCAGCCTTTTCGCACACGAGGGAAATGCCGCCGTCGGTAACGGCGTACTCATTTTTGAGCGTTGCGTCGAATTCCTTGATGAACGCCTCGAACGCGGGCGCATCAGCCGCGGAGACTGCGGCAAGCGCGTCGGCGCGCAGGCAAATGACATTGTCGAACTCGCCGCCCGTCAGCTCATGCACGCGCAGCGAGGGGCAGCGCTCCATCGCGCTATACAGCGTGCGCGCCATCAGGCAGTTGGCGTTGCCGCGGCCCTGATTGATGTTCATGCCGGAGTGGCCGCCCTTGAGACCCGAGATCGTCACGCGGTAGCCGGTCATGCCGTCCGCGCGCTCCTGCGGCGCGTTCAGCGCGCAGTCAAGGCGCACGCCGCCCGCGCAGGACACGGTGAAAACGCCCTCTTCCTCAGAGTCGAGGTTCAAAAGCTTTTTGCCCTTCAAGTCCGAGCAGTCCAGCGCGAACGCGCCGTCCATGCCGACCTCCTCGTCGACGGTGAAGACCGCCTCGATGGGGGGATGGGGGAGCGTTTCGTCGGATAAAATCGCGAGGATCATCGCAACGGCGATGCCGTTGTCGCCGCCAAGCGACGTCTTGTCCGCCCAGACCCATTCGCCGTCGGTACGGACGTCGAGCCCGTCGCGCGTCATGTCCTTGGTGCAGTCCTCGGTCTTGGCGCAGACCATGTCGATATGGCCTTGCAAGATAATGGGCGCGGCGTTTTCATAGCCGCAAGAGCCGTTCTTCCAGATAATGACGTTGTTGCACGCCTCCTGACGGTATTTAAGGCCCAGTTCCTTCGCAAAGCCGACGCACAGGTCGCTGATTTGCTTCGTATTTCCGCTGCCGTGGGGAACGGAGCAGAGCTTTTCAAAATAGTAGAATACCTTTTCCGGCTGGAGATTTGATAAGACCGCCATGATATCCTCCCGAATTTTCTTAGTTGATCTGCTTGCGGCGGCTCAGGTTCATCGTGCCGTCCTGCATGTCCTGAATGCTGTCGAGGCTCTTGCCCGTGCCCTCGGCCACGCACTGGATGGCGTTCTCGGCCACCATGGCGTGGATGCCGGTGCGGGCGGTGACGAGCTTATCAAAGCCGCGGACTAAGCTGCCGCCGCCGGTCATGACGATGCCGTTGTTCGAGATATCGGCCACGAGCTCGGGCGGGGTCTTTTCAAGCACGAGGTGGACCTCCTCCATGATGCGCTCGACGGGCTCTTCAAAGGCCTCGAGCATTTCCGCGGACGAGACGGAGATGAGCTCGGGAAGGCCCGTGATAAGGCTTCTGCCCTTGACCTCCATGGTCATTTCCTCTTCCGGCGGGAAGACGCAGCCGATCTGCATCTTCATCTGCTCGGCCGTGCGCTCGCCGACGAGCAGGTTGTGCTTGCGGCGCATATACTTGACGACGGCCTCGTTGAACTGGTCGCCCGCGATCTTGATGGAGGACGATTCGACGACGCCGGAGAGCGAGATGACCGCGATATCGGACGTACCGCCGCCGATGTCGATGATCATGTGGCCCTCGGGCTGGGTGATGTCGATGCCCGCACCGATGGCGGCGGCGACAGGCTCTTCAATGAGGTAGACACGGCGCGCGCCGGCCTGAATGCCCGCGTCGATGACCGCGCGCTCCTCGACCTCGGTGATGCCGGAGGGAACGCAGATGATGATGCGCGGCTTGAAGAGCTGGAAGCCCATGACTTTATGCAGGAATTCCTTGATCATGCGCTCAGTGACCTCGTAGTCGGAGATGACGCCCTCGCGCAGGGGACGGATGGCGATGATGTTGCCCGGCGTGCGGCCCAGCATGGCCTGCGCATCCGCGCCGACCTTCAAGAGCTTGCCAGTGTTCTTGTCGAGCGCCACGACCGAGGGCTCGTTGAGCACGATGCCTTTATCCTTAATGTAGATCAGCACCGACGCGGTGCCCAGATCCATGCCGATGTCTTTGGTAAAAGAAAACATAGCGTGTTACCTCTTATTTTTCTGAAAACTGAAATGAGCGATGCTCATACTTTCCCATGATGTTTTTATTATAACGGCTCGAAATTGAGTTTGCAATAGCATTGTGCGCGATTTTCCGCACGGTATCAGGGGAAAATAAGGAAAAACATACCCCTGCGCCGCTGATTTTCGCGTCCGCAGACGCGAAACATTTGAATCGTTTTTACCCGCGGCGTGTACGTGGGTAAAAACACTTTGCGCGGAGCGCGTGTCGAACCTGTGAGGCACGAAGCGCAGCGAAACTTTCTCAAAAAAGAGGCGCCGCCTCTTTTTTGAAGACTTTAGTCTTCGTCCGCCGCGGCGAGGGTGGCGCAGATGACTCTTTTCGCGCCAGCTTCCCGTAAAACTCTCGCGGCTTCGCGGAGCGTGGCGCCGGTGGTGAGGATATCGTCGATGAGCAGAATGCGCTGACCCTTGATTTTGTCCTCATTGACGGCAACGTATGCGCCGACGACGTTTTTCTGCCGCTCCTCTCGGGAGGAAAGCGACGACTGCGCGACGTTGTCCTTCGTCTTTTGCAGCAGCGTTTCCGGCGCGACGCTCCAGTGGCGGCAGGTCTCGCGCGCCAAGAGATACGACTGGTCGTAGCCGCGCTCTTGTTTGCGCTTTTTCGACACGGGGACATAGGTAACCAAATCGAACTCTCCGCCGAAATGCTCGGCGGCGGCCTGCGCTAAAACATCGCCAAAGCCCGTGCAGCGGCTCTGTCCCGCGTGGAATTTGTAGTTCAGCAGCGCCTCGCGCACGATGCCCTCGTATTTGAGCGGGGCAAGGCACGCGCCGATCTCCGCTCTCTCATGGAGCGGCGTTTTGCAGTAGGGGAGCGCCTTTTCGCACTCAGAACACACGCCGTGAACGCCGGGTTTTCCACAGAACGCGCAGCGCGGTGGAAAAAGTAAGGACGCGAGCGATTCCAAAAAGCTCATTTTTCCTCCCCACCTTTCCGAAGCCGCCACTTGAGGCCGCTGTAGCGGCGGCTGCGGCGGTCGTTCTCCACCATTTTGTTCACGGCGGAATCGTCGCCAACGATGACGAGCAGCTCTCGCGCGCGGGTGATGGCGGTATAGAGCACGCCGCGCACCATCAGCGACGGCGCACACGGCGCGCCGACGAACACAACGCCGCGGTATTCGCTGCCCTGCGCCTTATGTACGGTCATGGCGTAGGCCATGTCGAGCTCTGCGAGCATGTCGGACGTGTAGGTCGCGGTGCGGTCGTCGAAGACGATCTCCAAAAGCTCGCCGCTCGGGTCGATCTTTGCGATCTTGCCGACGTCGCCGTTGAAGATGCCCGTGCCGGCGGTGCCGTCCTCCTTCTGCCAGACGACGTCGTAGTCGTTGCGCGTCTGCATGACGCGGTCGCCCTCGCGGAAGATGAGCTCGCCGAAGCGGCGCTCCTGTTTGCCGGGCTTCGGCGGGTTCAGCGCGGCCTGCAGGGCAAAGTTCAGCGACCGCGTCCCCGCGTCGCCGCGGCGCGTTGGGGTGAGCACCTGCAATTCGTCCGCGGGGATGCCCATTTTGTCGGGCAGTCTTGTTTTGCACAGCTCGACCACGGTTTCGACCAATCGCACGCTGTCGCGGCGGGGGAGGAAGAAAAAGTCGTTCGCCGCCGCGTTTTTGAGCTTGGGCGGCATACCGGTGTTGACGAGGTGCGCGTTGCGCACGATCATCGACTGCTCGGCCTGACGGAAAATGTCGCGCAGGGCGACGGTCGCGATGCGCCCGCTGCGGATCAAATCGGAAAACACGTTGCCCGCGCCGACGCTCGGAAGCTGGTCGGGGTCGCCGACGAGCACAAGGCGGCAGCCCGGGCGCAGCGCCGCGAGCAGCGCGCGCATCAGCGAGAGGTCGACCATCGAGGTCTCGTCCACAATGAGCGCATCGGCCTCGAGCGGTTCCTTTTCGCCTTTGGTGAACGTCACCTCGCCGGTCTGGTCGTTGAAGGTCATGCCGAGCATGCGGTGGATGGTCTGCGCGTCGCGGTCGCAGAGCTCGCCCATGCGCTTGGCGGCGCGGCCCGTGGGGGCGGCGAGCAGGACATTCAGGCCCATGCGCTCGAAGAGCGCGACGATGGCGCGCACGCTCGTCGTCTTGCCCGTGCCGGGACCGCCGGTCAGCAGCAGCAATTCTTCCTTTGCCGCGAGCTCGACAGCCTGACGCTGGAGCGGCGCGTACTGCACGCCCTGCTCGCGCTCGATCTCTGAGATGACGCGCTCCACGCCGCGCAGCGCGTCGGGCTTGTCCGCGAGCATCGCCTCGATGCGCGTAACAACGTAGGTCTCATCCTCCCACGACTGACGCAAATAGCAGGCCGTCACATTCGCGACGCCTTCCTGCACGATGCGGTAGATGGCGATGAGATCGTCGAGGCTTTTTTCCGCGGCGTCAATGTCGCAGTCCAAAAGCTGGGCCGTCGCGGCGAGGAGCTTTTCGCGCGGGAGGAAGACATGCCCGCCCGCCTCGCGGTTGTGGGAGAGCTCGAATGTCAGCCCCGCCTCGGTGCGGAGCGACGCGTCGCCGCCAAAGCCCATGGAGAGCGCGATCTCGTCGCAGACGGAAAAGTCCACGCCGAACGCGCTGTCGGACAGTAAGTACGGGTTGCGCTCGAGCACGGCCATGGCGTTTGCGCCGAAGCGCCGGTAGAGCGGCACGCTGAGCGCGGCGGGCAGATCGTAATGCGCCAGAAATTCCATCACGCGGCGAAGGCCCATCTGCTCGTTGAAGGCCGCGGAGATCTCCTGCGCGCGGCGGGCGGTCATGCCCTTGATGGCCGTGAGCTTTTCCGGCTCGGATTCAAGCACCTGCAGCGTCTCGATGCCAAATCTGGCGACGAGCTTTTCCGCCGTCGCGGGGCCGACGCCGCGCACGACGCCGGAAGCGAGGTAGTTTAAAATCTCCGTCTCGTTCGACGGCAGGTACCGCTCGACCTCGCTCGCGGAAAACTGCTCGCCGTACTGCGGGTGGGAGGAAAACGAGCCGGTCGCCGTCAGATTTTCGCCCGGCGCCGCACAGGGGACGCAGCCGACGAGCGTTAAAAGCTCGCCGTCGTCCGTCACAAGGCGCAGCACGGCATAGCCGTTTTCCTCATTCTGGAAAACGACGGACAGGACCGTGCCCATGATGGTCGTTTCTTCTCCCATAACTGTCTCCTAAGTGAAAAAATCGGTCAGTTCTTCCCTTTGGCAGAGGTAGACCTCGTATTCGCTGCGGCACAAGAGCTCCGCCACGCGGCGCGGCTCGTCGGCAAGGCCGCAGTCCACGATGACGACGCGCGAAAAGCCGCCCTCTTCATAGCGCGACCTCAGCAGCGCGCGCACCGTGTATTCGAGCGTCTTTGCCTCGCCGCACGTCTCGATGACCGCCGTGGCGGGGATGGTGTCGCGCCGCCGCGGGTGCACGATGGCCGAAACGAGCAGAAAGATCACCGCCGTCAGGCCGATGGCAGCGAGCGCCGCGACAACGCCGTCCTGTAAAAGCCGCATATCATCACCTCGCGCCATTCTACGGCGCGGACGGGCGATGGGTGAATCTTAACGCAGCATTTTCCTGAGATACTGGCCCGTGTAGGACTGCTCGCACGCGGCAACCTCCTCGGGCGTGCCGCAGGTGACGAGCGTTCCACCGCCGCTGCCGCCCTCGGGGCCGAGGTCGAGCAGATAATCCGCGCACTTGATGACGTCCAGATTGTGCTCGATGACGAGCACGGTGTTGCCCGCGTCGACAAGGCGCTGCAAAACCTCAAGGAGCTTTTTCACATCGTCCGTGTGGAGACCCGTGGTCGGCTCGTCGAGGATATAGATGGTGCGCCCCGTGGAGCGCTTAGAAAGCTCGGTCGCGAGCTTGACGCGCTGGGCTTCGCCGCCGGAGAGCGTCGTAGACGACTGGCCGAGGCGGATATAGCCGAGGCCGACCTCGCTGAGCGTGCGGAGCTTGGCTTCGAGCTTTGGAAGGTCGCGGAAGAATTCGAGCGCTTCCTCTACGGTCATTTCCAGCACGTCCGCGATGCTCTTGCCCTTGTAGTGGACCTCGAGCGTTTCGCGGTTGTAGCGTTTGCCCTTGCAGACCTCGCAGGGCACGTAGATATCGGGCAGGAAGTGCATCTCGATCTTGAGCTGACCGTCGCCCGAGCAGGCCTCGCACCGGCCGCCGCGGACATTGAAGCTGAAGCGGCCCGCGGCATAGCCGCGCGCCTTCGCGTCCGGGGTCGAGGCGAAGAGGTCGCGGATGTCGTTAAATAAATTCGTATACGTTGCGGGGTTGGAGCGCGGCGTGCGGCCGATGGGGCTCTGGTCGATGCAGATGACCTTGTCGAGGAATTCCTCGCCCTCGATAGCCTTACAGCGGCCGGGGTGGACCTTCATGCGGTTTAAGTCCGCGCCGAGCTTTTTGTAGATGATCTCGTTGACGAGCGACGATTTGCCGCTGCCGGACACGCCCGTGACGCACGTGAACGTGCCGAGCGGGATCGAGACGTCGAGGTTTTTGAGGTTATTTTCCTGCGCGCCGCGCACGGTGAGGAAATTGCCGTTGCCTTTTCGGCGCTCTTTCGGCACTTTGATCTTTTTCTTTCCGCTCAAATACTGGCCGGTCAGGGAATTCGGGTTCGCCATGACCTCTGCCGGCGTGCCGCAGGCCACAACCTGGCCGCCGTGCGCGCCCGCGCCGGGGCCGATGTCGATGAGGTAGTCCGCCGCGCGCATCGTGTCCTCATCGTGCTCGACAACGATGAGCGTATTGCCGAGGTCGCGCAGTCTCTTGAGCGTGGCGAGCAGCTTGTCGTTGTCGCGCTGGTGCAGGCCGATGGACGGCTCGTCGAGGATATAGAGCACGCCCATCAGGCTCGAGCCGATCTGCGTCGCCAAACGGATACGCTGCGCTTCGCCGCCGGAGAGCGTTGCGCTCGCGCGCGAGAGCGTCAGATATTCGAGTCCTACCGAGCGCAGGAAGCCGAGGCGGTTTTTGATCTCCTTCAAAATGCGCTCGCCGATGCGCATTTGCTGCTCGGTCAGCGTCAGCTGATCCACAAAGTCGAGCGCGTCGACGACGGATTTTTCGCAGTAGTCGCTGATACTAAGTCCGCCGACCGTGACGGCGAGGGATTCGCGGCGGAGCCGCTTGCCGCCGCAGGCGGGGCAGGGGCACTCGCTCATGCAGGACTCTAACTCCTCGCGCACGCCGTCGCTCTGCGTCTCCTTGTAGCGGCGCTCTAAGTTGGGGATGATACCCTCGAACGCCTGATACAAAACTCCCTTGCCGCGCGGCTGGTCATACTGGAGCTCCAGCTTTTCGCCCTTTGTGCCGTAGAGAATGACGTCCATGACCTCTTTGGAGAGCTTTTCCACAGGGTCGCGGAGGGAAAAATGGTACTTTTTCGACAACGCTTCAAAGTACATGCGCGAAATGCCGTCGCCGCGCACGTTGTTCCAGCCCGAGGCGCAGATCGCGCCGTCGAGCAGGGAAACGCTCTTATTCGGGATGACGAGCTCGGGGTCGACCTTGAGCTGCGTGCCGAGGCCTGTGCACGTCGGGCATGCGCCGAACGGGTTGTTGAACGAGAACATGCGCGGCGTCAGCTCTTCGATGGAGATGCCGCAGTCCTCGCACGCGTAATTCTGCGAAAAGAGGATATCGCGGTCGTCTGGCAGGATATTTGCAAGAATGAGACCGCCCGAAAGCGCCGCCGCGGTCTCGCACGAGTCCGTCAGGCGGTGGACGACGTCGGGGCGGAGGATCAGGCGGTCGACGACGACCTCGATATTGTGCTTTTTGTTCTTTTCGAGGGAAATTTCCTCGCTGAGGTCATACATGTCCCCGTCGGCGCGGACGCGGACATAGCCCGAGCGGCGCGCGTCCTCGAAAATCTTGACGTGCTCGCCTTTTTTGCCGCGGATGACCGGCGCCATGATCTGCACGCGCGTCCCCTCGCCCAGCGCCATGAGCTGGTCGATGATCTGGTCGATGGACTGCTGGCGGATCTCCTTGCCGCAGTTCGGACAGTGCGGCGTGCCGACGCGCGCCCAGAGCAGGCGCAGATAGTCGTACACCTCCGTCACCGTGCCGACGGTGGATCGTGGGTTCTGCGAGGTGGTCTTCTGGTCGATGGAAATGGCGGGGGAAAGGCCCTCGATATAGTCGACGTCGGGCTTTTCCTTCTGCCCAAGGAACATACGGGCGTAGGACGACAGGCTCTCCACATAGCGGCGCTGGCCCTCGGCATAGATGGTGTCGAACGCGAGCGACGACTTTCCGCTGCCGGACAGGCCCGTGATGACGGTCAGCGCGTCGCGGGGAATCTCAACGTCGATGTTCTTGAGGTTATTTTCTCTTGCGCCTTTGACAAAAATCTTACTTGGCATGAATCGATAACTCCTGTTGCCGGATTCGCAGCTGCGAGACCAGCGTACTCTTCTGAATTTTTTATGTCAACCTCATTCAACAATGATATCCGCAAATTTCGCGCGCACAAGCGCGGCGAGGTCGTGGGGCGCAAGCTCGACCTGATAGCCGATCTTGCCCGCCGAGACGATCATCGCTGCAAGGTTTTCTGCCGAACTGTGGAACACCGTGGGGAAGAGCTTCTTCATCCCGACGGGCGAGCAGCCGCCGTGGACGTAGCCCGTGAGCGGCAGCAGCTCTTTCTGGTGGATCATTTCGATGGACTTTTCGCCCACAGCCTTCGCGGCCTTTTTGAGGTCAAGATTCTCCGCGACCGGCACGTCGAAGACGTAATACTGTTTGCTCGCGCCGCGCGCGACAAGGGTCTTGAAGACGATGGCGGGGTCAAAGCCCATGGACTTCGCCACCGTGACGCCGTCGACCGCCATGCCCTCTTCATGCGGGTAGGTGTGCGCGGTGTAGGCGATCTTCTTCTGCTCCAAAACGCGCATGACGTTGGTTTTTTCTTCTTTATTCTTTGCCATAAGGGACCTCCTATGTGGAAAACGGGGATAAAATCACCGCAGAATGTAAACACAAGCTAAAATGCAGGCGAGGCCCAAGAATACGCCCGCGCTGATGGGCTCGCCGAAGACGAGGGTGCCGACGAGCGTGCCGACGACCGGCTCGATGCTCGCCATGATGCTGGCCTTGCCGCTCTCGACGTTGGCAAGGCCCTTGGTGTAGAGGATGTAGGGCGCGACGGTGGAGAGCAGCACAAGTCCCGCAGCGAGGAGGGCGTTTTGCGGCACGCTCAGAACCGTCATAAGGTTGCCCCAGTCGGCGACGAACAGCGCGCCGAGCGCGGCGAACACGAACGTCCAGAACACGACGGCGAGCGGGCTGTAGTGCCGCAGGCCGAAGGGCGCGAAGATCGAATAGAGCGCGTAGAAAAATGCCGCACCGAGGCCGAAGAGCATCCCCTTCGTCGTCAGCGACAGTCCGCCCGTAAAAACGCCCGTCACGAGCGCGCAGCCGAGCAGCGCCAGCGCGAGGGCAAGGAGCTTTTTGCCCGTGATCTTCTCTTTGAAAACGAGCGCGCTCATCAGAACCACCATCGCGGGCGCGGTGTAGAGCAAAATCGCGCTGACCGAGAGCGAGCAAAGCTTCTGCGCGTTGAAGTAGCAGAGCGTGAAGAGCACGACGCTGATGATGCCCGTCGCAATAAAGATCGGCAGGTGCTTTGTCTTCATTTTGAAGACGCTGCGGTCGGTGCAGAGGAAGAAGAGCGCGAGCACCGCAAGACCGCCCAGGTTGCGGATGACGACAAGGTTTTCCGGCGCGATGCCGGCATTGAGCAGCGGGCGGTTGAATAGGCCGATGCAGCCCCAGCAGGCGGCGGCCGCTAAAATGCAGGCATAGGAAGCGTATTTTTTCACAGGCTCTGTCTCTTTCTCGTTATTTCGTGTTTTCCTTGCGCAGCTCGATGATACGGTCGCGCAGGATGGCGGCGTACTCGAATTCGAGCATACGGCTTGCCTCCTGCATCTGCTTTTCGAGCTTTCTGATTTCCTCGTCCCGCTCGCGCTCGGAGAGCTTGCGCTTGCCGCGGCGGCGGGCGGATTCCTCGTCCTTCTTGGAAATTTCGATGATCTCGCGCACGTCCTTTCGGATGGTCTGCGGAATGATGCCGTGCGCCTTGTTGTAGTCGTCCTGAATTTGGCGGCGGCGCTCAGTCTCGTCCATGGCGCGGCGCATCGAGGGGGTGATGGTGTCGGCGTAGAGCACGACAAGGCCGTCGGCGTTTCGCGCGGCGCGGCCGATGGTCTGGATGAGGCTCGTTTCGCTGCGGAGGAAGCCTTCCTTATCCGCGTCCAGAATCGCAACCATCGAGACCTCGGGGATGTCAAGGCCCTCGCGCAGGAGGTTGATGCCGACGAGCACGTCGAACTCGCCGAGGCGCAGGCCGCGGATGAGCTCCATGCGCTCGATGGTCTCGACGTCCGCGTGCATGTAGCGCACGCGGATGCCGACGCCGGTCAGATACTGCGTCAGGTCCTCGGCCATCTTTTTCGTCAGCGTGGTGACGAGCACGCGCTCATTGCGCGCCGCGCGGGCGTTGATCTCGCCGACGAGATCATCGATCTGGTTTTCGACAGGGCGCACCTCGACCTTCGGGTCGAGTAAGCCCGTCGGGCGGATGACCTGCTCGACGATCTGGCCCGCACGGTCCTTTTCATAGTCGCCGGGCGTGGCCGAAACGTAGATACGCTGGTGGACGCGCTGCTCAAATTCGTCGAATTTGAGCGGGCGGTTGTCAAACGCGCAGGGCAGGCGGAAGCCGTACTCGACAAGGCTCTCTTTGCGCGCGCGGTCGCCGTTGTACATCGCGCGCACCTGCGGCAGCGTGACGTGCGATTCATCCACAAAAAGCAGGAAATCCTTGGGGAAGTAGTCGATGAGCGTCAGCGGCGGCGAGCCGACGGGCCGCCCGCTGATGACGCGGGAATAGTTCTCGATGCCCGTGCAGTAGCCCAGCTCGCGCAGCATCTCGATATCGTAGCGCGTGCGCTGGCGGATGCGCTGGGCCTCGACGGCCTTGCCCTCAGCCAAAAACTGTGCCTCGCGCTCGTCGAGCTCCTTGTCGATCTCGACAATGGCGCGCTCCAATTTGTCCTTCGTTGTGACATAGTGCGACGCGGGGTAGATGGCGATGTGCTGGAGAGTGCGCGTCACCTGACCGTTGACGGGGTTGAATTCGCTGATCCGGTCAATCTCGTCGCCGAAGAACTCGACGCGCACGGCCTTGTCGCGGTAGTACGCAGGGTAGAGCTCCACCGTGTCGCCGCGCACGCGGAAGCGGTTGCGCTCAAATGCGACGTCGTTGCGCTCGTAGCGAATTTCGATGAGCCGCTTTAAGAGAAAATCGCGTTCCATCGTCATGCCCGGGCGGAGCGAGATCATCAGCTTTTCAAAGTCCTCCGGCTCGCCGAGGCCGTAAATGCACGAGACGGACGAGACGACGATCACGTCGCGCCGCTCGAGCAGCGCGCAGGTGGCCGAAAGCCGCAGGCGGTCGATCTCCTCGTTCGTCGAGGCGTCCTTGTCGATATAGGTGTCGGTGTGGGGGATATAGGCCTCGGGCTGGTAATAATCGTAGTACGAAACGAAGTATTCCACCGCGTTTTCGGGAAAAAACTCTTTGAACTCCGCGCACAGCTGCGCGGCGAGGGTCTTGTTGTGCGCCAGCACGAGCGTCGGCCGCTGGACCTTTTCGATGACGCTCGCCATCGTGAACGTCTTGCCCGAGCCCGTGACGCCGAGCAAGACCTGCTCGTCGAGGCCCATCTTCACGCCCTGCGCCAGCTTTTCGATGGCCTCAGGCTGGTCGCCCGTGGGCTTGAAGGGCGCGTGCAGCTTAAATTCCATATCCGTTTCCCTTTCTTTCGGGCAGAAGTCCGTTGTGCCGCAGGGAGACAAAGTCGTCGTCCGCGACGATGATGTGGTCGGCGAGCTCGACGCCCACGGTGCGCAGCGCGTCGAAGACCGACAGCGTCGTCGCGTTATCCGCGGGGGAGGGGAGCGCCACGCCGCTCGGGTGGTTGTGGGAAAGAAGCACGCTGCTCGCGCCGCACTTGAGCGCGTTTTCCACAATTTTGCGCATATTGAGCTGGACGCTGTCCGTGTCGCCCTCGGCGACCAAATGGCAAGCGAGGAGGCGGCCCTTGGCGTCAAGGCACGCCTCGTAGAGCTTTTCCTCCCGCTCGCCAAAAAAGAGGTCTAAAAAGTACGCGCCCGCCTGCTCGGTATCGCTGAGGATCGTCTCGTGCGCGCCGGAGGACGCGCGGATGCGGCGCATCAGCGGGAACATGAGAGAGATGAGCGTCGAGGCGTTCTCGCCGATGCCCTCGACCTCCTCAAGCGCCGCGCGATCGGCGGCAAACACCGCGTCGAGCGAGCCGAATTTTTCCATCAGCCGGTGCGCGATGGGGTTCGTATCCTGCCGCGGCACGGCGTAGTAAAGGAGAAGCTCAAGCACCTCGTGGTCGGCAAACGCATCGAGCCCGTGGGCGCGGAACTGCTCTTTTTTGCGTGAGCGATGTCCTTCGTGTACCGGCATGTGTGCTCTCCTTTCCGGGGTGTTTTTGCCGCAAAACGCGGCAGTCTTCTCCTATTTTTGTCTTAATATTGTATTTTATCACGGAGAGAAAAATCGTACAAGTGTTTTTTGAATTTTATCTCCCGCGGGGAGATGCGCAGGCAAAGGGGGAGGTTCTCTTTCAAAAGAGAACCTCCCCCTTTGAATCCCCCAAGAGAAAGGCAGGGGGCGTTTCGATTTCGCCCCCTGCACCCCCTAACGACCAAAAGGGAGGGGCGCAGCCCCTCCTTTTTGGATTATCCTCCCCGCTCTTCTGACGGCGCGGCATTGCTGCGCTCGCCGCTCAGGGCTGCTTCTATTTCAGTTCTGTGCTGTGATATACATTTCTTCTGCTTTTTGCTGGGCAGCGATGAGTGTGGATTTTGCGCCGCCGTAATTTTGCTTTTCGATCTGAGCAAGTGCGTCGGTGATGGCGTTGAACAGGGTCAAGTACATTTTCTGATAGTCTGTCATAGCAAAACCTCCGAACATATTTTAGATATATTATATATCTACTAAACGCATAATACTTCAAAACGAGCTTATTGTAAATACACAATAACTTTATTTTGAGGTTTTTCTATGGCTATTAAGAGCTTATCTATTCGCATTGATGAAACGATGCTCCATAAACTTCACGTCGTTGCCGACTACGAGGGCCGCAGCGCAAACAACGAAATTCTGATCTTAATCCGCGACGCGATCGAAGCCTACGAGGAAAAACACGGCAAGATCGAACTCTGATTTTCACAATGCGGCGAGCGCAGCAATGCCGCATTCCGCACGCAGTCTGCCGCCAGACAAACGTCACTCGCGCCTCACGGTAGTAAGGCGCGGTTGCAATCGGTGCCGAATCGCAGGGATTCATGGCGAAGCCATGTACACCGCACCCGATTGCGCAGCGTGTGCAGCTCTTCAAGCCTCAGACCGGCAATGTCGGGGGTCGAGGGGTCCTCCCCTCACGTTCTCTTGGGGGTTCAAGGGGGCCATTCTCTCACGTGAGAGAATGGCCCCTTTGCCTGCGCACCCCTGCGGCACGCAGGGAATTCCCGTACCTCAGCGGGACAAGACCTTTCTTGCCAAAGGCCCGATTACGCCGCCGGCGGCGTTGCCGACCGTCATCACGAGCAGATATAAAACCGCGCGGCCGCTCCACGCGCCGCCCATCGTGAAATAGTACATATTCGCCACGCAGTGCTCAAAGCCGCAGAGGATGAACACGCACACGCCGAAAAAGAGCGCGAGATACTTGCCGAGCTCGTGCGGGTTGGAGCGATAGCCCTCCACGCCGATGTAGATCATCACGTTGCAGAAAACGGCGAGGATGAACGCGCCGAACAGCGGCTCGGAGAGCTTCAGTTCACAAATGCCCTGCGCGCGGGCGCTGAGGGATACAAGCCGCGTGCACTTCTCGGCAAGCGCGATGAGCGACGTGCCGGCGAGATTCCCCAGCCAGATGACCGGCAGCGTTTTGGCGTAGGCCATATCGTTATCGAACACGTAGCAGACCTTGCCGGTGAACAAATGCAGCCCGCGCGTGCAGACGACGAAAAGACCGATCGTGAAAAAAAGCGACCCGACGACCGTATTTTCCACCGACAGGAACACTGTGCCGCCAAAGGCGATGACCGCGCCGGCAAGGATCGCGGAGAGAAAGATCTTTTTCATGCAAAAACTCCTCCAGACCGTGTGATTGGGTTTATTTTACCGTATGTCAGCGAGCGTTGTAAACGCTTCTCTGTGGAGAGATAAAAAGTCCGCAGAAAATGATGGTTTTTGCCGCTTTGGCTTAACAGAACGCGGCATTTTGCGCGGCATGGAGGGAGGCTCGCCGTGATTTTTATTGCTTTTCCCTCCCCCGGATAGTACAATGGTCTCACCATCAAACTTTCGGAGGACTTTTCCCCAATGAAACTCATCTCATGGAACGTCAATGGCCTGCGCGCGTGCATTGGCAAGGGCTTTTTGGATTTTGTGAATTTCATCGACGCAGACGTCATCTGCCTACAGGAGACGAAGCTGCAGCCGCATCAGATCGAACTTGACCTGCCGCAGTACCACATCTACTGGAACAGCGCGGACAAAAAGGGCTACTCCGGCACGGCGGTGTTCACCAAGCAGGAGCCTCTTTCCGTCACCTATGACTTTGGCGAGGACATCCACCGCCATGAAGGGCGCGTCATCACGTGTGAATATCCGGACTTCTACCTCGTCTGCTGCTACACGCCGAACTCGCAGGACGAGCTGCGCCGCCTTTCGTACCGCATGGAATGGGAGGATGCGCTGCGGCAGTACCTCTGCGAGCTCGACACGATCAAGCCCGTCGTGTACTGCGGGGACTTAAACGTCGCACACGAGGAGATCGACCTCAAAAATCCGAAGACGAACCACTTTAACCCCGGCTTTTCCGACGAGGAGCGCGGCAAGATGACGCAGCTTTTGTCCTCGGGCTTTCTCGATTCGTTCCGCACGCTGTACCCCGACAAGACGGACGCCTATTCGTGGTGGAGCTACCGCGCCCAATCGCGCGCACGGAACGTGGGGTGGAGAATCGACTATTTCATCGTCTCCGAACGCCTGCGCTCCCGCATCGAAAACGCGGATATCTTAGCTGAGGTCATGGGCAGCGACCACTGCCCCGTGCTGCTCGAGCTCAAGGAGGAATCAAAATGAAACTCAACAAACAGGAAATGACCGGAGGCACGAAGATCACCCTGATCATCAGCGGTGCGGCCATGCTTGCCGGCATCGTGATCGTTGTGCTGTTTGCCGCCGGCGCGCTCGCCCTTTCCGAGCAGAGCCGCAACGTGCTCGCGATTGCGATCTCCGCCGCGCTGGTGGTGTTTTCTTACACGCTGTGCAAATCGTTGGGGGTACTTAAAAATCAAAAAAAGTGATTCTCACCCCCACGCCCACGTGGGGAACGGGTAAAAGGGGGATATTCTCTTTCACGAAAGAGAATATCCCCCTTTTGAACCCCCAA
>OGKD01000172.1_pt1 | contig 60445 bp, 55 predicted proteins | sample 1572371 | NCBI WGS metagenome assembly OGKD01 (sample SAMEA2582096, study PRJEB24529) | metagenome | biome: Human gut stool | place: China | collected 2011 | reverse complement strand
CATTTTCATCCAGATATTTGCGGATTGCAATACCCAAATCAGGAGCATTGTTGAAAAGAGCTTTCAAATCACTAAGTGTATCTTGCACTGTATCCAGCAATTCTTCTACACGCGCTCCGGTGTAAGCTTCAATACGACGAACACCGGCAGCAACTGAACTTTCCGACATGATTTTCACCATACCGATATTTCCGGTTGCAGCTACGTGTGTACCTCCACAGAATTCAATAGAAGAACCGAACTGGATCACACGTACTTTGTCGCCATACTTCTCACCAAAGAGAGCGATAGCCCCCAACTCTTTAGCTTCCTCGATAGGAATGTTGCGGTATTCTTTCAAAGGAATATTGGCACGAACTCTTGCATTGACAATATGCTCTACTTTACGGATTTCCTCATCGGTCACTTTCTGGAAGTGAGAGAAGTCAAAACGCAATGAGTCCGGTGTAACCAATGAACCTTTCTGTTCGATGTGTTCACCCAGCACTTCACGTAAAGCGGCATCCAACAAGTGAGTCGCCGAGTGATTGGCTGCGCAAGCGGCACGTTTGTCAGTGTCTACACAAGCCATCATCGGAGCTTCCGGATGTTCGGGCAACTTTTTGGTAATATGTATCGGAAGATTATTTTCTTTCTTGGTATCGATCACTTCAATCGTTTCGAATTCGCTTACCAATACACCGGTATCACCGACCTGACCACCACTTTCTGCATAGAATGGAGTATAGTCAAGTACAATCTGATACAATGTTTGGTTCTTTTGTTTGATCTGACGATAACGAAGGATAGAAGCTTCGTATTCAGTGTAATCGTAACCAACGAATTCGGTCGTTCCTTCTTTCAGTATAATCCAGTCACCAGTCTCGATAGCGGCAGCATTACGTGCACGCTGTTTCTGTTGCTGCATTTCTTCATTGAACTCTTCAATGTTGACAGTCATTTCGTTTTCACGGAGAATCAGTTCTGTCAAGTCGAGTGGGAAACCGAATGTATCATATAAAGTAAAGGCATCCTTACCGCTGATTTCTGTTTTTCCGCTGGCTTTGGTATCTTCCATGGTCTTATCCAGTAAGCGGATACCTGTTTCCAGTGTGCGGAGGAATGATTCTTCTTCTTCCTTGATTACTTTTTCAATCAGTGTTTTTTGTGCAACCAGTTCAGGATAAGCTTCTCCCATGTTATCAATCAATACAGGAAGCAACTTATACATAAATGCCTGTTTTTGTCCAAGGAAAGTATATCCGTAACGAACAGCACGGCGAAGGATACGGCGGATCACATAACCAGCTTTCGCGTTAGAAGGCAACTGACCGTCTGTGATAGAGAATGCAATAGTACGGATATGGTCGGCAATTACACGCATGGCGATGTCCTGCTGCTTATCTTTTCCGTATTCTGTACCCGACATAGCTGCAATAGCTTTCAGCATTGGCTGGAATACGTCTGTATCGTAGTTGGATGTTTTTCCTTGTAAAGCCATACAAAGGCGTTCGAATCCCATACCGGTGTCAATAACCTTTGCAGGAAGCGGCTCAAGGCTGCCATCTGCTTTGCGGTTGTATTGCATGAATACGAGATTCCAGATTTCAATTACCTGCGGATGATCGTGGTTCACGAGGTCGCGACCGGAGATCTTGGCGCGTTCTTCAGCAGGACGGAGGTCGATATGGATTTCGGAACAAGGTCCGCAAGGTCCTGTATCACCCATTTCCCAGAAGTTGTCGTGTTTGTTACCGTTGATGATGTGATCCTTTGGCAAGAACTGTTCCCAATAAGAAGCAGCTTCGTCGTCACGGCTCAATCCTTCTTCGGGACTTCCTTCAAATACGGTTGCATAGAGATGTTCCGGATTCAGTTTCAAGACTTCTACCAGATATTCCCACGCCCAGCTGATCGCTTCTTTCTTGAAGTAATCGCCGAACGACCAGTTACCAAGCATTTCAAACATGGTGTGGTGGTACGTGTCGTGTCCCACTTCTTCCAAGTCATTATGCTTTCCGCTAACGCGCAAACATTTCTGCGAGTCCGCGACTCTTTGGTATTTCGCCGGGTGGTTACCCAAAATAATATCTTTAAACTGGTTCATCCCCGCGTTCGTAAACATCAGGGTAGGGTCATCTTTAATCACCATCGGAGCCGAGGGAACGATGTGGTGTCCTTTCGACTCAAAGAAATTCTTGAATGAATCTCTGATCTCTTTTGCAGTCAACATATAATGAAGAATTATGATTTATGAATTATGAATTATGGGCTGTGGGATATGAGAGAGGGGAAGAATCCCCAATAAATCATAAATCACAACTCATAAATTCGTAAAAACTGTGCAAAGATAGCTTGTTTTTACGACATAGCAAAAGTTTGTTTCAATATATTGTGCAAGGGGTTACAATACGGACATACCTTCTAAAATATCTCATTAATAACCAAATGTAATAACCGATTTTAATAACACTTGGTAATAACAAAGATGAGTGAACAGGTATTTTTAGATTTCAGTTTAAATTTCAATTTGCGGCAGACAAAGAAGAATATGCCAACCATTATTTACGCTCTGTTTACCTTTAGAGGGAGACAATACAAGGTCAATATTGGCGCCAAGGTTTATCCAACGCAATGGAATAAGCGGAAGCAGATAGCCACTATCAGCAACGGGCAAACAAGGCTGGATAATCGCAATAATGAGATAGTCAATAAAAAAATAAGGTCGCTTCTTGCTATCTTTGAAGAGAAGAAGAATTATCTTTGTGAGAACTTGGAAAGGATAGATTTTCTTTTTGAGGAAATGAGACAAGCTATTAATCCTAAATTGAAATGTCGTAATTATATGGAGAAAGAAATGCATTTATCAGCAACTCTGGTATTTAGAAAAATGGTGGATAAGTATGTGAAGGAAGATAGTAGTAAGAAAATATATCTAGGTTATATTAGTGCTTTTGAAGCTTTCTTGAAAGTTAAAAGTATTCCTAATCGCTTATCCGCTATTAATGGAGATACTTTAACTGATTATCAACAATATTTATTAGATTTGAATCCTCGTCGTATAGCAACGCATCTAAACAAGATAAAAGGAATCAGAACATTAATCAATCATGCTAATAGAGACAAAGAGATAAAAGCTAACATAAATATAAATTCTTTTGTTGCTATCAGAGATGAACGTTCTAAAGAACAGAAGAAAAGTAAACAAGTTCCATTGACAGAAAAGCAATTACTCGCTATATATAACTATACAAACTTAAAGCCTAGGGAAGTAGAAGCCAGAGATTTATTTATTTGTCAATGTTTGTTGGGACAGCGTATTTCAGATTTACCTAAAATATTTAAAGGAGAATATGCTATAACTCTGTTGGACGATGAAAATGAAGTGATTTCATTTACTGTTCAGAAGACTAGAGAAGAAGCTACATTGTATCTCTTTCCTGTAGTGAAAGAAATATTAGAGAGGTATAAGCAAACAGGTTTTAAACATATAGATTTACTTATAGAAGATGAGAAGATAGTTAGGAGAAATGAGGCTAAACTAAATAGAACTATAAAACAGGTCTGTAAAAAAGTTGGATTAGATAGCGATGTTATTTATGTTGAACAGATTGGCGAAGATGTAGTTGAAAAGAAAAAGAAACTATTTGAAATGATTCATACTCATATTGCAAGACATACTTTTATCACTTTGATGTGTCGTTTGGGTGTATCAAAAGAAGATGTTATAATAGCAACTGCGCATACAGATACCACAATGATAGACGATGTTTATTTGCACGAAACTGTAAATGACAAAGGGACAAGGCTCATTAATTCTTTAAAGAAAATCAAAGGTAGTACATTATTCAAGATTGAAGAGGCAAACAACATGGTAGATACTACTATGAATGAAGAAGAAACGGTTAAGAAACCAATTTCAACTGCAAGCGTAACTAATAATATCACCTTCGATACTCTGTTAGACACTCAATTTTTTGCGTCTAAAATCAATAAGGCTGTTGAACTACAATCACAGGTAGGTCACTTGAAGGATGGGAAACTGTGTAGTTATGACAATGAAATCACGTCCCTTATAAGCGAGATAGAAAAATTCTCCCAATCTTCCACTTCTGATTCTGATGTGGCAAAACAATATGTGAAACAGTTATCTGTTGGGAAGCAGTCAGATTTGTATGACAGTTTTAGAGAAATGATTATCAAGTGCGTTAAGATTGGTATCAGTAAGGATGCAATTATGCAGTTTATCAATAAGGCTTTGGAAATAGGCTTGTTGGATAAGGAAAGATTCACCAATATAAAAGAAATCACTACAGCCTTATTGGATAAAAGGAATCAGGGCTGACAAGCTTTTTTGGAAATCAAGGCTTCTGGTAAGCCTGAACATCATATTCTCCCCGACCCGCTACGGCTATGGGGAGAATTTTTGCTTTATCGCATCCTCAACTCAAATATTCCACAATTTCGACTTGTTGTTTGGTGATGCTGTCGGGACTTTATACCTTTGCAACGTGATTGAAAGTCAGAAATGACCGAGTTTCTCGTCACCCAGATTCACCACTACAAACCTAAATCTACTTCAAATGAAAGAACTGACCTACGCAGACATTCGTAAAATGGCACTAGAGCACGGTATTAAGGACACAAGGCTACATATTGGACTTTGGGCTTCTGACCGATACGTCAAGAAGAGAAAAATGATACAAGGCAAGACTTACACAATCTATCTGCCATATCATAAACAGGAATGATTTTTTAGTTCCAAACCTGTCGCCAAACTAACATAATAAGAAGTGTTTTCTTCATAAAACTTTTAAACTAAAGTTTTAAAAGACGCTTCCGCCATAAACTATATAATACAAGACATAACATTTAGATTGCTTGACTATGCTAAGTCAACTGTAAAGTAATAGGCGTAGTAATACGCTTATTATTTTATTCTTATGGACGAGTTTTTCTTCAAATCGTCCCTATATAGGAAGAAAAAAATAACCCTACTTAAACTTAATCTAAAGTCAGATATTTTAAATACACAGATTACAATTTTATAAATCTAAGTTAATCTAAACACAATGAAACAAGAAATCATAAATGGTGACAATGCCAGATATTTGGGCGAATTAGAAAGATTTAAAGACGGTATTCCTTTTGGCATCGTAAACAAGACAAAGACAGATGTAGGTGGCACTTATGTGGCTGCAAATTGCAGTAGCAACTATATTATCGTATGTCCGTTCAAGGACTTGGTGGATAGCATAGCAGCAGATAAGAATAACAGGTATGAAGTATTCAAATGTTATGGTGGTGTAAGAGAATACCAGTTCAGGAAATATATCAAAAACAATACCACATATAAGATAGCCGTGACCTATGACAGCCTGCCAAAATTAATTGGATGGTTGAGCGGTACAGAAGGGTGGAAAGTCTTGGTAGATGAATACCATTTAATTTTGGAAGACATGGATTTCAGATATGATGCAATTAACGGCTTGATGGAAGAAATACAGAAGTTCAGGCATTATTCTTTTTTGTCTGCCACTCCAATTGACCTTGACTTTGAGATAGATTTCCTGAAACGGCTTCCACATTACAAAGTCCAATGGAATGGAGTGACGAAAATAACTCCTATCAGATACAAGGTCACGCAATTAACCAAAGGACTGGCTAGATTCATACAGATATTTTTGGATGAAGGCATATCACTCCCAGACATAAACGGCAATGTCAGCAAAGTGGAAGAACTATATATTTTTATCAATTCTGTGACCAGTATCAAGCAGATAGCAGATACGTTGAAACTGAATCCAGATGATGTGAAGATATGTTGTGCTGACAGGATTAGAAATAACAAACTGTTGGGCGAATACCAGATTGAATCAGTCAGTAGTCCCAATAAGAAGATTAATTTCTTTACAAAGAAATGCTTCCAGGGATGCAACCTTTTTACCAATAACGGGCTGATAATAGTAGCCAGTGACGCATATAAAACACAGACTTTGGTGGATATAAGTACTACTATGGAACAGATAGCAGGCAGAATCAGAATCAATGATGAATACCAGAATATCTTTAGGAATGTGATAGTCCATCTGTTCTCCACCAATAAGAATGTTATGAGCGATGAAGAGTTTGAGATGTTGATGCAGGACAAAGAGAAGGAAGCTGACAAGTTGCTAAGCGGATGGAGCAAGCTGGATAAGGAAGAGAGACAGACCTATATTAAGAGGATGAACCTAGACACTGAACTAGTCTCCATCATTAATGGCAGGATGGTGTATAACAATCTGAAAAAACAATCCTTCATTTATAAGCAGGAACTAAGGAAGACATACAAGGATGGAATCAGCATCAGGGACAGTTTTATGCAATCAGAGAAATTTGAGCTTACCAACCAGAATAAATGGAAAGATTTCAACATAAAACTGGCAAAGGCTATGACTGTCAGTTATGAGCAATTACTAAAAGACTATCTGGATTCCCCTTCTGAATCTTATGAACAGGAATATCCAGAATTTCCACTAATCAAAAGATATTTGAAGGAATCTGAAATGAATACTCTTAGATGGAACAGGGAGAAGATGCTAAAAGCTGTAGAGGACAAGAAACAAGTTGATAAAGTTTTCTTGGCTATATATCAGCCTGGCTTTATCAGCAATAAGGATTTGAAAAGCAAATTGAAGGATGAGTTTGGCAGATTGGGAATCAAGTTATCCCCCAAAGCTACCCTGATAGAGAATTGTACTCTTTACAATGTGGAGAAGGCAAGCAGGAAGATAGATGGAAAAACTGTTAGTGGCTATGAACTTGGCAAGATGGTATTTACCTTTGAATAAGAATCTACCAATATGACAGAACAGGACAAGAATAAAGCTCCAGACCATTAATCAGGTTTGGGGCTTTTTTTAATAAGAAACTAATTTTAATACTTGAGAGGATATTAAATCAGGAAGGCGGTATGGAAAATAGTAATATTACATCAAATAGAGTTACAATACATTGATTTATAATAACCTTGTTCTTTATTCTGTATAAATTCTATTTGTTGTTTTTATCTTTTTATATATTTGTGCATCGTATTGAATTAAAGAATAATTATGGATAAGCCTCTATTTTCAGAATACTGTCATGCACTAGAATACAAACATTTATTTAAAAGTCATGATGATATGAATTTTTATTCAGCAAAGGAAGGTGATAATGATTACATAATGGTGGATGATTATGACTGTGGAATTTATGACGTGTGGTCTGAAATACCAATTATTCTCTTAGAGAATGACAGATTACTTTGTAAACGTGATGAAAAATATGGTGTAGTAAATGCAGAAGGTTGGACTGTTATACCTTTTGTTTATGACAGATTTGATAACAGAGAAGAATTTGAAAATGATAGATATAGTGTTTTATTAGACAATAGATGGGGAGTGATAGACGCATCAGGAAGGGAGCTCTTTCGAATAAAATATAGTAATCCTATTCCAATATTAAAGTTTCCCAAAATAGTTTCGAATGATATGATATGCAGAGGGACTATACTTGTTGAGGATGCAGATACTCACCGTCAAGGATTAGTTGATTTTAATGGTCAAGAAGTCATTCCTACAATATATTCTAAAATAGAACGAAGTGGAAATTGGGACTATGTTTTTGTTAATTGGGGAGCTATAGAAGAGCCTGAACCTAATTGCACATGGAATGGTATTTGGGGATGTTATAATTGGCAGGGAAAGGAGGTTATTCCCGTAAAGTATCATGCCATTCATTATATTAATGGTTATTTTATTGCAGGAGATGATGAATATAAGCACCTAGGTAATGATTGGGAAGATAAATATTATGGGATATATGATTTGTATGATTTGCAAGGTAGTATGATTATAGGCGGGTTTAATAATTGTCAAATTGGAACTAATTATTTTATTCTTAATTTTGGAATAGTTGTTGAATCTTATTGGAAAACAACTTATTGGGGAAATGCTGAAATTGAATATGGTGACGAATTAGTAAAAGAATTGAAGTGTGATAAAATGTGTTCTATTGTTGTCAATAAGGAACTTGTCTCATATATTCCTAGACATTTAGTAGAAGAAACTCGTGAAGAAATTGAAAATGAGTATGATTTTTTATGTAATAATTTACCTCAAGGAGAAGGTTTGCTTATAGATGAATGTCCTAGGTTGCAGTTTGGGAAAAAATATAGTGAAAATGATTGGATAATAAAAAGAATTAGTGTTTATTCAGCTTCTTCTATAAATGACTCCATTGTAATATATAAGTCAAGTAAGGAAATTACAATGTATGATGGTTCAATAGTGAAACTGAAAGGAATTATTTTTTGTAATAAGCTAAAAGTCATTGCTCCAACATATATAGATGTGAAATCAATAAAAAATAGTGAGTTGCTTTTCATTTTAAATAAAAATGGTTTAGTTGGTATAAGGAATATTTCAAAAGAATTGCTAAAACCACAATTTAACTTAATTACTAATCCACATAATAATATAGCTATAGGATTTAAAATAACATATATAAAAGAAGAGGAAATATATCAATGCCAATGTTCTTTATTAAAGTTCAACGAAGATTCTATTCATCAAGAGGATATTGTGAAAATGACAGGTTCACAGCTATATGAGTTGCTATATTGTGAATTTTCAAATTGGAGAACTTTTGAGTTAAGTGAAGAACATTTAGCATTGATAGCACAGTATTGGAGAGGCATACCTCATAATGACAATGGCACTTTTTGGTATTCAGATTGTCAGGATTTTAGATGGCTTTATGAGGATGAACATTATGAAGAAATAAAAGAAAGTATGTCCAATGATTCGACGGACTCGTATAATTGGGAATATTATAATGATGGTTTGGATATAGACCAACAAGATGAACGTTTTTGGAATTTTTAATTAATATATCTGCACACTAAGATGAAATATGAAGATTTATTAGAAAAAGACGAATGGGAAGTTAAACGCTATGAGATATTGGCTAGAGATAATTACACCTGTCAGGATTGTGGATGCAGAGGTATTAACAATGATATATTTTTCCCTATTTCTAAAATTAGCGATTTAAATAAGCTACTTCCAGATATCTTATTAAATGGTGATAATTTAGAATCATTTTGTAATGGTATTAATTGGGTTGGTAAGTCTATGAAATCTCCAGTTCATTTGCAAGTGAAAGTACTTAATAGTTTATATATTTATACAATTTACACGAATTCAATACCTCCTCCTGTTTCTTTTATTTTTGTAGCAGATAATAAGATTTTCAATATTCATTTTAAGGAAATAAGAATTAACAATATTCATCTATTGTATAAAAATAGGAATGTAGAGGGAAACTTATCAACCTTTTTATTTAAAGAAGATATGGGACAGACAAATTATGCAGCAATAAACTATTTTTGTAAAGATAAATCAGAAATATTAAAACTAGATATATTATTTGAGAATAAATTTTTCAGTTTCTCATTTTCTCATTTGCACCTTTATAATGAAGGAATACTGTTCAATTTTACTCCATTAAATATCCATCATAATTACTATATATTTGGTAGAAAACCTTGGGATTATGATAATGGAGCTTTAGTAACCTTATGTTCACGTTGCCATCAAAAAAGACATCAACAAACAAAGATTCCATTATATACATCAGACAGGCAACTGATTTGTTCCGCCTTACCTGTATGTGACCGTTGTAATGGAACTGGTTATTTGCCTCAATACCATTATTATATGGGAGGGATATGTTTTAAATGTCATGGTGAGGGTGTGTGCGAATATTAGATACGCCCTATTAATGTCTGAAATTGTTATCTAATATCTTATAAACCTACCTATTTTTATCATAGACTTTTATTGGATATAAATATATTTCCCAGGGATAATTGATATTTTCTTGAAAGTTAGGATTTAGTAAATAATATTCATAAGTTTTAAAAGGTAGCCATTCTCGTGATAAGAGGCATAATTTAGTACGATACATATTCCCTTCTTTATTTAATTTCACTCTTCTTTCAAATTTCCAGTTGGATTTCTTCCTGAAATAGCAATATATTAGAGCAGAACTATTTGTATCATCTCCTTTTAAGTTAATATCTATAACCCAATCATATGGAATAATACCAACTTTAATAGCTTTCATTTTGTTATTTTCTGTTAGTTCCTCATTTGAACATCTAATGTATTTTCCTTCTGTATCTTGTACCACATTAATTGTTTCTGTTATAATCTCTATTCCATTAAAAAACGCATCCTTTATTTCTCCTCTTATATGTGAATATCTTCCAAACTTATTATCATTGTTAGGATAATATTTCTCATAAACATCTGCATCTACCAAATAAACTCTACTACAGCGTTTTTTACTATATATTTCAGACTTCAATCTGGATATATATTCATTAATTTTTTTTTGATGAGCCAGTTTATCTCGCATAGACAATCGTTTAGAAAGAAAGAAAATATGATATGCAATAAAGGTTGATATAATGATACTAAATATTGACAAAGTAACTTCCATAGTTTATTCAATTAGTTATTTACCGCAAAGATAAAAAATATATGGTAAGATTACAGTTTTATGTATTTTCATTGATAATCATTAATATACACCAACTCTGATGTGCGGTATCTTAAAATCATCCCCCCCTTTTATTGAGGAAGTGTTTTCTATTTAGACTTTATGCAGTGATAGAGTGAAATTATTAATCAGACAGCGAGCATGAGGTATATGTTATGCACTCTATAGCGGTGTAACTACTCTACACCCCCATACCAATCATTAGGAAAAAGAAAGGATAACATGAATTGCTATTCAGCTCACAAACCTTTTGAACTTCTGAAATGTGCGGACTTATCAATGATTTGTATATGTCTACATATAAAGATGCACAAAGGAAAGTGAATGAATAGTACTCCATGTCAAGCCCTCATTTTGTCCTTAAATACACTATTTACTAATCTATTATTATGCGTATGGAGAATTTAAAGATTTTATTGACGTTTGGAATAATTCTAATTGTGCCAGTAGTCTTAGTGCCACAGTTCTTTATTGGATTATTAATACTGATTGTGGCTTGCTTGGCTTTCAGACAGAGGAATTTCTAATATTAACTTAATAAATTACAGATTATGGAATCAACATTACAGATTATGCCAGTACAGAGAACTAGTAGAAACTTTGGTGAATATGCAGAAGAAGCGGTAATAATTGAAGAGCCAATTATTAAGCAGAAACGACCTCTATTCATTGAAGCTAATACGATTGAAGCCAGTTTGGAGCATCTAAGGAATGATTGCATTATACCAGTATTCGCAAAGGACAATGAAGCTACATTATCTCATGTGGCTTTCATTGAAGCGGTACAGGATGCAACCAATACATTCTTTAGCGGTGAACAAATTGAATTGCCAGATATTCGTGTTTCTCATGTAATCAAGGGTAGGATTCCCGAAGCAATTCATAAGCCAGCCAACCAGTTACTAGAGAGTGACAAGACTATCTACTACGAAAGATGCGCTTTTGTTATTGAAGTTCCTACAATCTATGAGACAGTACACGGTAACAGGCTAACACTTACTATTGGTGGTGTCAGAGCTTATAACCATACCAATCTTTATTCAAAGAAAGGTGCAGAGCGGTTTAAAGTGTTTATTGGCTTTACTTGTAAGGTTTGTACAAATCTATGTGTATCTACGGACGGTTATCTTAGTTGCTTGGAAGTTACCAATACAAGGGATTTATATCAAGCGGTATTGGAAATGTTCCACAAATACGATGCAGCCAAACACATATATTTGATGCAGTCTTTAGGCAATACCAGTATGACAGAGCATCAGTTCTGCCAACTACTTGGAAGAATGAGACTTTATCAATCATTACCGCAAGGCTATCAGAAAGATATACCTAAAATGTTGCTTACTGATACACAGGTTAACAATGTGGCTAAGGCTTATATCAATGATGAGAACTTTGGTAGCTTGGGGAATGATTTGTCTATGTGGAAGTTCTACAACTTGCTCACAGGTGCAAATAAGAGTAGCTATATAGATTCATTCTTGGATAGAGCCTATAATGCTACAGAACTTGCAACGGGTATATGTTCCGCTTTACACGGTGATGACAAATATCAATGGTTTCTTAGTTAGTGGTATTACAGAGTACTTAAAAGGGGCATCCATATAATAAGGGTGTCCCTTTATTATTCATTACCTATTAATATTCAAAAGATTATGTTACAAGCGTTATTAGTCGTTATATCTTGGATTATCTTGTTACTTGTTATGTGTGCAATCTCACCTATTGTATTCTTCTTGATGATTATTTGGACTATATACAAGATTATTACGATGAAGTAGTACATGAAGTACTAATAAGGGTATCTATATACTATATATAGGTACTCTTTCTATTTATAAACCTCTTAAATATTATAGAATATGGTAATAGAAGGCAGTCGCGAATACAAGGCAGCGCAAGAACTTGAAAGAGCCTTGAATGATTATAGTTGGAATCCTAAAAGGTTTGCTGAAAGTACAAAGTGTTACCACCGTACACTACAGCAGGAATTAATAAAAACCATAGTGGAGATTATTCGCATGGTTGGTAGTAAGGACTATGGTACAGACCTTAGGAATCAGGCATCACACGAACTTTGTAAACGGATAGTTGATAGTGGCGTGTTGGATGAAGCTCACCTACCTTTTATATAGGTTGAATGAAGTAAGGACATTATTTACTTAGTGTCCTTGCTTTATAAAAATGTTCACTTTGTCAATTAGTGAATGTTTAGCTAGTAATCAGCAAGTTAGATATTCCAACTCAAAATTAATATTCACTTTTATTAGTTTCACTATAAAACAGAACGTTATGTCACTTAAATATTCAAGTACAACAGCAGATTATTTGCAATGGAGCGAAGCGATGAACTTAATAAGAAAGTTGGCAAGGGATAGTAATTATAAGATGTCACTTCTTATTGCTTTAGGATGTTTCACAGGTCTAAGAATTTCTGATATTCTTGCTTTGAGGTGGAATCAGATACTAGATGCAGAAGAGTTTACCATTATAGAGATTAAAACAGGAAAGCAGAGGACAATTAGGATTAATATGCAGCTACAGCAACATGTCAGAGATTGTTATGAGCATATAAATCCAGTTGGCATAAATGCACCTGTATTGATAAGTCAGAAGGGGACAGTGTACACAGTTCAGAGAATCAATGTCATGTTGAAGGAGACTAAGAAGAAGTACAAGTTGCATATAGGCAATTTCAGTTGCCATTCTCTTAGAAAGACCTTTGGCAGACAGGTCTACAACATGAATAACGATAATTCAGAGCTTGCACTTGTCAAGCTAATGGAGCTATTCAATCATTCCAGTGTATCAATTACTAAAAGATACTTGGGATTAAGGCAAGAGGAATTATTAAATACTTATGATTGTCTTAGCTTCTGATAATTGAGATTTGAGACAGAATGAATCGGAGTTTACTTATTTATGCTCCGAATAGTTCTGTCTCATTTTGTGGATATTCAGAGTAGAAATAGCTCTCAACTCTCATTTTAACAGATACATTTAATTGCAGAATAAAATACCTTTCATTATCTTTGTGCCAATCCTAGAAATAGGAGGACATATTAACGAAAGGTGTTTTGCATAGTTCTTGTCTCTAAATTCGCCAAAATTTATACAATCACAGGAACGTGCACAACACCGCACTAGTGCTATATGCCTATCTAATGATAGTTCATATATCGTCTGGTGCGGGTTACTGTTGTGTATTTGTGATTGGAGCGTTTGGCGATGCTTGGAGACATATACATTGGCAGTTCCCGCACCTTCTTGTATGTAGAATTGTATCTATTGGGAACTAGGTACAACTAATAATAGACTATGGAACAGGCATATTTACAACTAGCTCCTACCTCTCAAACAGTATGTAGACTGTTAAAATCTTTACTAAATCCAGAGATTAGGCATTTTTATATTAAAATCTTTGGGCAAATAAACTAAGTAATTATTATATTTGTGACAAGATAAAGTATTATAGCAGTCAATTATATGCTATCGGTTCTCTAATACGTAGAACACTGTAATTTATGGAGCATTATAATAGCACACAAATTGTAAGACGCTCATTATTATTCCCAATGCTTCTAATACTATAATCGCTTACTAAAGGGGATAAGTAGGCATAATTGAAACACTATGGAGTTTTACATATTAATTAACAATGTCAAACAAGGACCATTTCCTTTGGATGCGCTAGCCAGTAAGAATATTACGCCAAACACAATGGTATGGACTGTAGGATTTACAGATTGGAAGCCTGCCAAGCAAGTACCAGAATTATCAGATTTACTTGCATGTTTACCACCAGAACCGCCAATAGCTAATAAGAATATCATGCCTAAGACATGGTTGTTAGAATCCATTCTGGTAACTTGTCTTTGTTGCCTACCCTTTGGTATCATGGGAATTGTCAATGCAACTAAAATAGAAGCATTGTATTCTAATGGGCAATACGAACAAGCATTATACCATTCCAGACAAGCAAAGAAATGGACTCTCTGGGGATTCTTTAGTATGCTAGCATTTGTTATAGTTTATCTTATATTCTGCGTACTATATAAACAAATTCCTGCTAGTTACTAAATAATCATGAAACGGAAGATTATTGGGATAGTTATATTGATACTAGTACTAACTACTATTATCTATTGTTATAATCCATGTGATTATAGTATCTTTCCCAAATGTCCTTTCTTGCTTCTTACTGGATTACAATGTCCCGGATGTGGTTCTCAAAGAGCGATACACTATTTACTGCATTTGGATATATCAAAGGCACTCTACTACAACGCTTTATTAGTATTTACGCTCCCTATTATTGTGATACTTTTATTAGCAGAGTGCTATAGATATAGTAGACCAAACCTATATATTAAGATGCATAATAAGACATATATATGGTGTTATTTAGCCATTGTGATGTTATGGTGGATTATTAGAAACGTATTTAACCTTTGAAATATAAAAATGAATACTTATTACATTTTAGAACAAGGACATAAACAAGGACCGTTTAAACTCCAAGAGCTAAAGGAAAGAGGTATTAGCTCTACAACCTATATTTGGAAATCTGGATTGGATAATTGGGTGGAAGCAAGTGAAATATCTGAACTGTCAAGTTTATTACAAGATGTTCCGCCTCCATTACCACCTATGCCCAAAAGCTTCTTAGTTGAATCCATATTAGTTACTATCTTTTGTTGTTTACCTTTTGGTATTGCAGGAATTATCAATAGTTTAAAAATGAATGAGGCATACAGAAGGGGAAATTATGTAGAGGCTAAAGCCTATTCAAATAATGCTTCTAATTGGTGTAGTATAGCGTTGGGAACTGGTATATCCATATTTCTTCTATCTGTGACTATTACACTGATTATTACATTCTCAAACTATGGATATGTAAATAATTTATTTGTTGCACCTAAATAGGACTACTCAATGGATAATGCGGTAAAAATAACAACAGGATTTGCACTGGGACTATTCCTTTCTTCACTTTATTTAGGAAGTAGCTTCCTAGCTTCCTATTTAACCCTTTATTGGAATTTGTGGAATCCCGCTACTACTTGGTTCTTAATTGGGGTTATGACTTATGCTTCCCTATGGGAGAGTGAAAGTAAACTCTGTGCTATAGGAATATTCTCTATTGCAGGAATGTGGATATATTACATCATTGCAGGAATAATTCCACCATTATGGATTTACATAGTAGTCAACTCTATTGTTTGTCTCAATATCATTATAACTTGTATTAAAAAGCGGTTACCAATACATCTATGAAACAGAAATTACTTCAAACATTTATTTTGATTGTATTTATGGTTGTCTGCCAATCTTATAAACAAAGATTAGAGGCGGCTACCATTATAGACAAGGCTACCACTGACGAGCTTTCATCTAAAGTAAAGGAAGAAGGTGGAATTATTAAGGCTCAAGAAGGAGGTTGGATAAATAGTCCAGAGTATGAAGGGCTCAGTTATGCAGAGAAATTAAATAGAAGAAGGGATGAACTTGCCAGAAGAAGATTTAAAGAGCAAGAGGAAGCAGCTAAACAGGCTCAAACAGAGCAAGCTGTAGCATCTGGCAATGCCATTTTAACTTATGGAAGCATTGGAATTGTATTGTTGTTTATCATAATTGCAATAGCCGCTTTTAGTATACTCTATGTGAGAAGGAATAATGATAACCCTAAATATCGCAAACCATGAAACACATATATTTACTATTAATCTTACTGTGTGTATCTTGCCAATCCAGACAGCAAATAACAGCACCAATTTCCACTATAGATAGTACATTACAAACTAATGCTACTGCCATATTGGAAAGCAAGTTATCAGAGATAAATGCCCAATCTGGGCAAGTTATAATTATGGAAGTTCAGACAGGGCAAATTAAGGCTTTAGTTGGACTTACTGGGAAAGACAGTACGAACTACCAATCATGTGAGAACTTCTCTGTATGGCAGTCTACTGGTCTGATGCACCCAATATCGCTATTGGTAGCTTTAGAAACTGGTAAGGTGAAATTGAGTGATAAGGTTGATACAGGAAATGGTATCTACCAAGTTCATGGCAGAGAGCTTAAAGACCATAATTGGCATAGAGGAGGATATGGTGAGCTTACAATACAAGAAGGATTGGCAGCTAGTTCCAATATTGCCATTTATAAGACAATGGAGAAGGCTTTTGGTAATAATCCCCAATCGTACTTTGATTTATTAGCTAATATGAGCTATGGTAAACCGGATAGTATTACAGGAATAGCCAATCTAAAGCCTGCACACTTTATAACTCCTAAAGATAACAACTGGACTAAGACAGCCTTTGTATGGTCTAGTATTGGTTATAACCAACACGTATCGCCAATTCAAATACTAACCTTCTATAATGCTATTGCTAATAATGGGAAGATGATACAGCCTCAACTATATAAGGATAGTGTAGTAGTTATTAATCCCCAAATAGCAAGTAGGGCTAGTATTGATAGTTTGAAGAAAGCTCTAGTATTTAATGTTACTGACGGATTAGGACAACCCGCCAAGTCCGATAAAGTAGTAGTTGCAGGTATGCAGGGAACTAGTTCATTATCTACTAATGAGGATAGTACTAAGGATATGTATGCGGTAGAGTTCTGTGGTTACTTCCCTACTGATAATCCTAAGTATAGTATCATTGTATCTATTAATAAGACTGGATTACCTGCAAGTGGCGGACTAATGGCAGGTGATATATTTAAGAAGATTATTGATAACATCATATCTTATGAAGAATAATCTGGAATAAGAAACATCCATTAAAGGTTACTAATTCATTGGTTAAGTACTCATATTCTATCGCAGAACTAAATGTAATCAGGGAAGTAACTATACTGATGAAGAATGATAGATAATATAACGGATTAGATAAGTAACGAAGAGTATATAAAGCATTTATGAAGTACATTGAAATCCACAGATTAATTCATATCTTTATTCCAACTTAATTTTAGTAACAATGAATACTGATATACTGATAGGTGCAATAGCAGGAGATATAATAGGTTCTTACTATGAATTTGTCCCAATAAAGTCTATTGACTTCCCGTTATTCAATGGTTCTTCATCACACTTTACTGATGATACCATAATGACTATCGCCAATGCTGATTGGCTATTAACAGGCGATAGCTTATTAGGCATAATGCAGGACTATGGTAATCGCTATCACAGTAGTTATGGAAGTATGTTCTATGAATGGTTGAGAGCTGATAATCCTCAACCATATAACAGTTGGGGAAATGGTTCAGCCATGCGAGTAAGCCCTATAGGTTGGGCTTTTAATACTTTAGAGGAAACATTAGAAGCTGCCAAACAAAGTGCAGAAGTCACACATAATCATCCAGAAGGAATAAAAGGAGCACAGGCTACAGCAGCTTGTATATACTTGGCTCGTACTGGTAAATCTAAGCAGGAGATTAAAGAGTATGTTGAAACTACATTTGGATATAATTTAAATAGAACTTGTGATGATATAAGACCTACATACCACTTCAATGAAAGCTGTCAAAGTACAGTACCAGAATCTATTATCGCTTTCTTGGAGAGTACGGATTATGAAAGCGCTATCCGTCTTACTATATCTTTAGGTGGCGATGCTGATACAATGGGGGCTATTACGGGTGGAATAGCAGAAGCATATTATAAAGAGATTCCTCAATATATCATAGATGAAGTTCTTAAAAGGCTGTCTGAAGAATTTATTGATATAATGCAAAGGTTCTATAGAATGTTTATTAGCAGCTAATAAGATGCGGAATGTAAGAATTGTATTATTGGTACTAGTTGTAGCAGAATGTTGCATACAAGCAGTATTATCTTATTGGTGGTATGAATATAAATGTGGAGCATATTATAATCTAGTAATTAAAGGTGATACATTACATTATATACTATGCCAAGTAGAAGATGTTCTATTAGTTACTATCACTATACTACTATTCTATTTACTTATAAGGCGTGTATTGAGAAGGTGTAGAACGCAGTAGGTACAGCATTAATAGGAGGAATGAATTATGATAGAAATGAGTAATAGAGAGTACAGTGAATTTACCAGAGACTTATTTGCTAAATTCAATGTAGGAGAAATGACAGCAGAGGAAGTATGTGCAGAATTGGATAAGATAGATAGAGTTTGGCTTGAAGACCCACGTGAACCGCATGATGTACCAGATGATTATATATCACCTAGTAGTAATTGTTAATATGATGACAGTAGAGACTTTAATAATAAAGTTAGGTGTAAATCCTAAAGAAATATCTAAAGCTGAAATAATACTACTCACTAGCTTAGTAGAAAGATACAATCATGGTTATATGCGTAGGTCTATCTACTTTAGTTATGAAGAGGTACTCATAAAAGAAGCAGAAGGTATTATACACGGATATTTACCAGAAATTGACGGTATTATATATGAGGATTAGATATGAGATGAATGACTATATCTAAAATGAATAAATATGATAACAGCAGAGTACAAGAGAGACGCAATTAACTCGGTATTGGATGACTATGGATTATCAAAAGAAGAGTTTTGGAAAGACCCTAAAGCATTTATTGATAAGTTAGAGGATAAGGATGCAAAGCTTACACTAGAAATCTTTATGGAGGTATTATAATACATTAAATCGGAGGAACAACTTATGGATTTAATAGAGGAAATGTGGATAAGCAGACCACAAAGAAGAATGACTAAACTGTCTGATTTATCAGACGGAAGTATTGCACGTATAAAGTTCTATAATGCTAATAAGGAATATACAGTGGATAGCTTTAAGTTAATGTTTGAAGATTATAAGAAATCTATCTATTGTTGCCAAGACTTTATAGAACTATGCCAAATCATTAACGATTATAGCTACATAGTAGATTATATTAATAATTCCCATTTCAGAAACGAATTAGATATATTTACTCCAGAATTTGATAAGAAGCGTACTCACCACATAACATCTCATAAGTCAGACAAAGACATGTTACAAGTGAGAGTAATTTCTAATGAAGGAGTTATTAAGAGCTATGATATGTCTGCGATAGGAATTACATTTGAGAAGATGTATCACATTATAGATAAGGAGCGTAATGGATATGAATGAAATTGATTTAGTTTTACAGAAGTTTCCAAGTATAAACAGGGAAGATTTATTGATATTAGCAAGTATTCTACTGGATTACTGGGACAACAAATGTCCTGAATCTCTAACTTCTCTTAGGGCAGATGTTGATAAATGGTGTAGTAATCCTTTACCGTTTCTATATTGTTCTTTGAAAGCACATAAGGCAATTGTTGAATCAGAAGAGTTCTTTAATCTACTTAGTAAAGTAGAGAATTATGAATACATTAATGGTAATCTACGTATAATGGGACTTAAAGTAATTGGGACTGATATTAAATTAGATGAGTATTCGGAAGTTATTCCAGATGAGAACACAGAGTTCCACAACTTAGGATATCCTATATATGAAGAGTGGTGGAATTACTAACATGAATGGGATTTGGTACAGCAGTTGGAGTTCCTACTGCGGCTACTATTAATAATTATGACAATGGAAAGTGAGAATAAAACAATACCAGAGTGGTGCAATATTAAATGTGAGAAGACAGTTGAAGAAATAGCACCTGGATTCAAATGTATTAAGAACGCTATAACAGGTGAAATATTAGCTTTTATACATGAGGAGTTAGATGATGATATGCTAGATGAACAGGCAGATGAATAACTATGAATGAATATGATAACAGTAGAGTATTGGATGTATGGAAACAAAGACAGCAAGTGAGATAATGGACATCATGGAAGAGTTGGGTATTTGTGTAGATAGCTTCACGGATGATATATACATACCCACTTTAGAGGAACTATGTAGAATGTTTGGAGTTAATAGCTTAGAAGAGCTTAGAAATATGCCTCACGGTCCAATGGCTTTCTGATATTAATAAGAAGAATTTATGAGAAGTTTAATAAGTATGGATTTGGTACAACAGCTCCTATGATTATGAATAATAACAATAAATAATTATGGCAAAGAAGAAAGGTCCTTATGTGGAGATAATAGGTAAATGGAAACATGAATGTGTATCTCCTTCTAGACGTTATGACACAAATTTAGAAACTGGAGAAGTAATAATAGCAGATACGTTCTGTACATGGGAAGACTGGGAAGATTGGTTTGATTCTATGGAAGATGTAGAATCTACCAAAGAAGACGAACAAGCAGATGAACAACTTAGTAACAATACTTAACATTCTTGCATTAGTTTAATAGGTTAATAATCAGTAACTTTATTTCAAACATAACACGTATTATTAATTAATATAACTAATCTATGAATAATCAATCAGAGAATAAAGAACCAGATTTCTTTACCCCTAATGCTCCAATTAAATACGCAACGGCAGGAGGAAGAGGGGTAATGATAGGTTGCGGAATTATAACAGCCTTATATGTCATTGGCGTAATTGTAGGGTTGTGTTTGGGCTATGGTTGGAGTAGCCTTCTTCTGCCTTTCCTACCATTCATCATAATTGGATTTATTGGCTACATTTGGGAGATGTTTAAGAAGTTCTATAATCTAGGATATAACAAGAAACGCAGGGTGTAACTAAGAAAGATAAGTCAAAGGTTAAGGTGGTAAGTGAAATTTCATTTACTGCCTTATTTTTTTATCTAATTCTTTCTATCTTTAAGGCATAATTTAAGATTAGAGATATGGAAGATATAAAGCCAATAGATAAGTTTACATTAGACAAATATGTAAAAGAAGAAGATGATTTACTAGAATATGTAAAGCAAGTTGCTATGGAATTTTGTCCAGATGTATATGAAGGCACATATATTTTAGAGACACAAGCTCTTGATATTTTCAAGAATAGATATAATCGGAAGTTTATTGAGAATAAATTCAGCTATGCTGATTATAAGAAAGAGGATAGTATACAAAAAGCATTGCAGGGGATAGGCATTGACATTAATAAATTCTGGTATTTAGTCTTATTTGTTTTTGATTATAGTAATGGAAGCTGTTTAGAAGGGCTGAAATTGTATGATTCTCCCAAAGAAGAATTAGAAAAATTTATTAATATAGTTGCCAGTACTTGTAAAGAAGATAAAGGTGTTAATAAAATATCAGGTATTTCTTTTAATAAATTTCTAACTTTGACTTTAAAAGGAGGAAAGCATCCTTTAGTCATAACCAATCCCAATACAATTTTCTATATAGCCTGTCTGCTGGAAGATGGTCTTGAAAATATTGAACAAGACAGTAGAATGAGTAGAGAAATTGTATCACTATATAAAACAAAAGAATTATATACAGCACGTATTTATCTATTTGCGAAGATGATACTTTATTTTTTTGAAACCAATCCTGAATTTAACAATCAAAGAGCCCCAAAAGGTAGTGGGATGAATTTCAGTAAACTGTTACTTATATCTAATCTAATTTACTTTACCCAATTATCCAAAACAGATGGATATTTAGGAGATGATGATACTTTGAAGAAACTTATCAAACAATACAAAAATAAGGAAATTAGAACTGTAAACAACTTCTATCTTTAATCGCATTATAATGTGGCTTCTGTTTTAAGGGGGAGGAGAAAATAGGACTAATTCTTCTCCCTTTTGCTTCTTTCTAAAATCCTCACCTTTGCAGTATAATCTAAAACTGGAGCGCACCAGCCTAAAAACTGCAAGACAAAAATGTTCGAATATTATTTTTATGAAAGTAACAGAGATATTGTTACTGAAAATGTTGTTAAATGCTATTCTATGATTAGCAAGTATGGCTTTCAACCTTCAATGGGTAAAATCAAGATGGTTGAGGGTGATGACCTCAAAGGTGAGAAACTGTATAAAGTTTCTGTAATACCCAAACGCAATGACAAGCCTTTATCTATAACTAACTTTATGGTAGAAACAGAAGAGGTTACAAATGAGGAAGAAAGGAAAAAAGCAAAATCTCCTGTCGATGGACAGCACCGGTTAATTGCTATGGGGATTTTGGAATCAGAGGGCAAGTTTACTTTTGACGAATCATCTATGGTGGAAATTGTTAAACTCCCAGAAGAGATGAGTCTGCCACTCTTTACAGCATCAATCAACAATGGCAAGCCTTGGAACTACAAAGATTTTAATGGGTCTGGGCTAAGTACTGGTAATGCACAGATTGACTACATTGAAAGGATAATAGGTGATTACGACTTGAAGCCAGAGTTTGTTTATGGACTTTATACAATGGGACAACCAGAGTTAAAAGCTAATGTAGTGAAAGATTTGAAGGTTGGCATTGATAGACTTCCAAAGAACCTAAGATTGAGTGAGGACACCCAATCAATGGGCGACAAACTTTTACAGGCATTTAAAGCCAGTAAGATGAGTGAAAAGACATTCAACAATGGCAGGTTGGCAAAAGGACTAAAACAATTCTTCAAGGACAAGAATCCGACCATAGAACAAATGGTTGCCATAATCGAAGCAATGAATAAAGATGTCTGGCATGCAAATTATCCTAAACCTAAAGGAAGTCCAGAAGCTAAGAACTATGCAGAGAACTTTGCCGAGTATTATGAAGATATACTAAGCAAATAAATGATTGAAAATTAAAAGCCAGTTATCGAGATGATAGCTGGCTTTTTTTATCTCTATTACAAGTGATGCCAAGAAATTACTAGTCACTGTTGTGTTGGAAGAATGCCGTATAGAATATTCTGATAGGATAAATGTTTTATTTTAATTGCTTTCTTTTCTTAAATAAAATTGGTTGTTATGGCTAGAAGATGTATTTTTGTAGTGGTTGAAATGAGATGTTGTCACAGAATTTAATAACCGATTATGTAATTGCTTGATAATCAATATAGGTAATAAAGATAGCTTGTTTTTATTACTTTTGCCGTATTAACAAGCGAAATATTTCCAAAAAGATGCGCAAAGTATACTACATCTATAATTCACAGACCCAGACTTATGATCGAATTTACCCTACCGTACGGCAGCGTGCGCTTAGTATCCTGCGCCGGCTTTTCTATGGAATGGGGTTGGGAGCAGGTTGCTTTATTGTATTGCTTCTGATTTTTGGCTCTCCATCGGAGAAAGAATTAAGAATCGAAAACAGCCGTCTTTTGGCACAGTATAATGTACTTTCCCGTCGTCTGGACGACGCTATGGGAGTACTTCAGGATATCCAGCAGCGTGACGATAATTTGTACCGGGTGATTTTGCAGGCCGATCCTGTTTCTCCGGCTATCCGCCAAGCTGGTTATGGCGGGACGAACCGTTACGAAGAACTGATGGATTTGGCGAATTCTAAGTTGGTAGTGAATACGACTCAAAAACTGGATGTGCTCTCCAAAAGACTGTATATTCAGTCGAAATCTTTCGACGATGTGATTGATATGTGTAAGAACCACGATGAGATGTTGAAATGTATTCCGGCTATCCAGCCTATTTCGAATAAAGATCTTCGTCAGACAGCATCCGGTTATGGTACACGTATTGACCCTATTTACGGTACGACAAAGTTCCATGCAGGTATGGACTTCTCTGCTCATCCGGGAACAGATGTATATGCTACCGGAAACGGAACTGTAGTAAAAGTAGGATGGGAGACTGGATATGGGAATACCATCGAAATCGATCATGGTTTCGGATATCTCACTCGATATGCTCACTTGCAAGGATTTAATACGAAAGTCGGAAAGAAAGTGGTACGTGGTGAGATTATCGGAAAAGTGGGTAGTACAGGAAAGAGTACCGGTCCGCATTTGCATTACGAAGTGCATGTGAAAGGACAGGTCGTGAATCCGGTCAATTATTATTTCATGGACTTGAGTGCCGAAGATTATGAAAAGATGATTCAGTTGGCAGCCAATCATGGTAAAGTATTCGATTAAAATCTTAAAACAGGAGTGTTATGCTTAATACAGACAAAGAATTGAAGCTATATTATTCAATAGGGGAGGTTGCCGACATGTTCGGAGTCAATCCGTCATTGCTCCGTTTTTGGGAAAAGGAATTTCCGCAAATCTCTCCTAAGACAGCAGGTAGAGGAATACGTCAGTATCGTAAGGAAGACGTAGAAACAATCGGACTTATCTATCATTTGGTCAAAGAGAAAGGGATGACACTTCCCGGTGCCCGGCAACGTTTGAAGGATAATAAAGAAGCTACAGTTCGTAATTATGAGATCGTTAATAAGCTGAAAGCGATCAAAGAAGAACTTTTGGCCATTAAACGCGAACTGGATGGGCGGGAATAAATAATGCTATCGATCATGGATTCGATAGGCAAGAAACCTCATAACAAAATGAACGGTGAACAATTTGCATGATACTGCAACTTATTCACCGTTCATCGTTTTCTTATTTACCGTTTGAAAGCTATTCTTCTACACGGCTCACCTGTTTGATATTCTGTATTTTCTTCAGATTGTTGCAGATGGTTTTTACATCATCCACATCATGTACCCACAACTGAATTTTTCCTTCAAAGATACCATCTTCGGTTTCGATGGTCAGCTTACGGATATTTACATTGAGCTGTCTGGAGATAACTTGAGTGACTTCATTCAAAAGTCCCATATTATCTATACCTTTTATATATATATATACCAGGAAAGAAAGTTCTTTATGTGTATCCCATTCGGTTGCTAATATGCGGTTGCCATAGCTGCTCTTCAATTTGGCGGCAACAGGGCATTGGCGCTTGTGAATAATGATCCGGTCGTTTTCATCCACATACCCCAGTACATCGTCACCGGGAATAGGATGGCAACATTCGGCCATGATATATTTCTTCTGCAAACTTTCTTCCGTCAGTTTGAGCACCTCTTTCGGGTTGATTTTTTCTTTTTCCTGCGGTTCTTTCTCTTCCTGCTTCTCTTTGCTATTGCCGAAAGAGAAAGTCAGATATTTCTTCCAGTTACTGGTTTGCTTTTCTTTCAGTTCATTCTTGTCCGCTTCTCCCAGAACGATTGCTTTACTACCGATGGCAGCCAGCAGTTCTTCCTCATTCTTGGCATTATGCAGTTTGCGTAGCTTCTCGATAACAGCTTCTTCCGGACGGACTTCCTCCTTTTTCAGAAACTCACTAAGGATTTCTTCTCCTATCTTCTGGTTTGCTTTACGCTCTTTGCGGAGAATGGCTGCTATCTTGGCGCGGGCACGGGCAGTGGTTGCAAAAACTTCCCATTGCGGTTGTACGCGTTGAGATTTTGAAGTCAGGATTTCAACTTGGTCACCACTTTGCAATTTATGGCTCAACGGCACTAATTTATGATTGACTTTGGCGCCAATACAATGGCTACCAATATCCGTGTGCAGGGAAAATGCAAAGTCGAGAGCCGTAGAGTTCTGCGGCATAGTCTTCAGTTCGCCTTTAGGAGTGAACACGAATATTTCAGAAGCAAATAAATTTAGCTTAATGGTATCCAGAAAGTCAATGGCATCCGGTTGCGGATCATCTAATATCTCCTTAATCGTTCTTAACCATTTTTCCAATTCACCTTCATCCTCGCTGCCTCCTCCTTCTTTGTATTTCCAGTGGGCTGCGAAACCTTGTTCGGCAACATCATTCATTCGTTCACTACGAATCTGGACTTCAATCCATTGCCCATTGTTGCCCATCAGAGTGACGTGCAATGCCTGATAACCATTAGCTTTGGGATGGCTGACCCAATCGCGCAAACGGTCCGGGTGGGGTTTGTATATCTTGGAGATAGAAACGTAGATATCGAAACAGTCGTTGAGTTCTTCTTCCTCATTGCGTGGTTCGAAGATGATTCGAACAGCCAGTAAATCGTATATTTCTTCGAAAGGAACATGCTTGGTCTGCATCTTGTTCCAAATGGAATAGATTGATTTTACACGGGCAAGTATCCGGTATTTTAATCCCATCTTATCCAGTTGGGTACGAATCGGGGCTGTGAAGTCGTTGAAAACCTTGTCACGTTCAGCAGCAGTGGCATTCAACTTCTCTTCTATTTCCGCATATTCTTCAGGATGTTCATATTTGAAGCTTAGATTCTCAAGCTCCGTTTTTATCTTATAAAGCCCCAAACGGTTGGCAAGTGGAGCATAGATGTAAAGCGTTTCGCCTGCAATCTTATATTGCTTGTTGGGTAACATGGAACCAAGGGTACGCATGTTGTGCAAGCGGTCTGCTATCTTGATAAGAATGACCCGGATGTCGTTCGACATGGTGAGCAGCAACTTCTTGAAGTTCTCTGCCTGTGCCGAAGCGCGGTCACCGAAGATTCCGCCGGATATTTTAGTCAGTCCGTCCACAATTTGGGCAATCTTCGGACCAAAGATATTCTCGATGTCTTCCACAGTGTAATCAGTGTCCTCTACCACATCATGCAGCAAGGCTGCACAAATAGAAGTGGAACCGAGACCTATTTCATTGCATACAATGCTGGCAACGGCAATCGGGTGCATAATATAAGGTTCGCCCGAACGGCGTTTGATACCTTTATGCGCCTGATTGGCAAAGTTGAAAGCCTTCGTAATGATTTCAACTTTTTTGCGATGCTTAGTATTGAGATAATCATTCAGTAGTTCGTGGAACGCCTGATTAATCATCTCTTCGTCAGCTATTTCTTTGGGGGCCAGATTATCCATAATTGTTATCCTTTCACTTGCTTAGTTCTGCAAAAATAAGCAAATTTCCGAACGATGCAAGCAGGAAGTTATTTATTTGTATATTTTCAATCGTTTTCCTGCTGCAATTTTAGTACTAGACATTCCATTCCACCTTTGTATATCCTTAATTGTGACGCCATACTTTCCGGCAATAGTGGATAAAGTGTCTCCACTTTTTATTGTATGATAGGTCAGATTTCCCTTACCGGCAACTGCTGATGTCGTTTTGCGGGTTGCAGGTGTAATATCCTTTACAGTAACGGTTTTCCGGTTGCGGAACAACTCATCGGCACGATGCGCATAAATCGTATCTTGCTTATCGATAAAAGTACTGATCGCGTCAATAGGCAGTCTTAACGTATAAGGTTTGCTGTCACCCGGAATCATTTGCTTCTTATATTGCGGATTCAGACTCTTGATCTGATCTAGAGGTACATTACAAAGGTCAGCGATTTGTTCGAAGTGCAGATTTTGGTTTACTTGCACTGTGTCAGTACTTGCCGGAATATTGGTTTCCATCGGGCAGATATTGTGGTCACAGTAGTAAGTCATCACGTAGTTGGCAGCGATAAAGGCAGGCACATAGCCACGTGTTTCTTTAGGCAGATAATTGTAGATTTTCCAATAATCAGTTTCGCCATTGGCACGGCGGATTGCCTTATTGATTGTACCGGGGCCACAGTTATAAGCAGCAATTACCAGGTTCCAGTCTCCATAGATATCATACATTTCTTTGAGGTAACGTGCGGCAGCCCAAGTCGCTTTAATCGGGTCACGGCGTTCATCTACCAGGCTGTTTGATTCCAAACCATAGATCTTACCTGTACCGATCATAAATTGCCACAGACCGGAAGCACCTGCACGTGATACGGCTGATGGGTTCAACGCAGATTCGATAATCGGCAGATATCTTAGTTCCAGTGGAAGTCCGTATGCATCCAGTGCTTCTTCAAAGATCGGCATATAGAAGTTGCAGGCACTTAACATGAAAGAAACCTGATTGCGCAAGCGTCCTGCATACATATCGATGAATTTGCGGATAATATCATTATAAGGCATTTCCATGATGGCCGGGATGCGTGACAAGCGGTCGATATAGACAGAGTCACTGAATAAAGGATTGATTTCAGCCGTACTGCAATCCTTGCCTAAATCAATATAATTTTTAGCTTTCCAGTCATTCAACAGACTGTCAAGTGGATAAGTCATACTTTTAGGCAGGTCGATGCTTTCTTTGCGTTCAGTTCCATTTTCACGAATCACTACATCTACACTTTGCGCTTTTACCTGCGACGTGGCCACTAGTAAAAGAAAAATAATCGAACAATAGTTAACTAATTTCTTCATGCTTCAATAATAAGATCAATCTAAATTGTGTTTTTTAAAATCGTAATACGCATTGCAGACCAACCGACTTGTTTTTAAAACTGTTGGAGCGGAACTGGTTGTTATTATCAATAACGGCCGGCTCTACTTTCATACTCAAGTCGGGGGTTATATCGAAGTTGGACAACTCCGCATCTACATAAGCGTCGATGATAGAGATCAGGTAAACTCCGATAAATGCAAATATACTAAGGTCCCGATAACGACGGAACATATCTTTTCTTCTTTTTAAGGTGTTTTTCAACTGCTCCTCATTATAAGTGGAATTCGGGGGCAACAAATCCTCGTAACTTTTGGTGTTCGGATTGCTGTCCATGATGTCCAGATAGGCTTGCGAATAGTCTTTGTACATCTTGCCGTTCCAGCTTAAAGCGTAGGCACAACCTGCAAACCCTCCATATATAATAGGTAGTTTCCAGTATTTACGATTGTAAATCTGTCCTCCACCGGGGAATACGACTGCCAGCCACGTTGCTTTGGTCGGATTTGGGATAAATATTTTCTTGTTAATATCTTGAGCAGGTGGCGGCACAGTGTCGGTCTTTACAACAATGGAGGCAGGTTGCTCTATCTTTTTCAGCTCTTTCTTGTTGGCTGCATCCAAGCTATCCGCTATCTGTATTTTAGCAGCTGACAAACTGTCGATGGCCGGAAGTTCTTTGGATGGTATGATTTGGATAGAATCCTTCTTCACCGAGTCCTGTATTATCGGATCACGATGCCTTCGTGCACGGGCTTTCGGCGCTTCACGCTGTATGATTGTTGTATCTTTCCGTACCGGAGTAACAGTGGACTGTGCATACACATCAATCCCTGCCACCTGTAAAAAACAGAGAAGCAGGGCGCTGACTAGTAACTGATATTTCTTACTTTTTCTTGTCATTTACTTCTTTAGCGTATCGAAGATTTCCATGATACGTTCCAGTTCCTCCTCGTTACCGAAAGGAATACTGATCTTTCCCTTTCCCTTTTCAGAGCAAGTGAGTTGTACCTTGGTGTTGAAAAAGCCAGAGAGTTGTTGCTTCAATAAGTTGAACTCTTCGGGAAGTTTGGCACGTTTCGGTGTTATTTTCCGTGTGCCGCTTTTCACCGCTTCTCCTTCGCTTAATGATTTAACAATTTCTTCTACTTTGCGGACTGAATATCCGTGCTCTTGTATTTCTTCGAATATTTTAACTTGTAGTTTAGGGTCGCCTAATGAAATCAGCGCACGGGCATGTCCCATGTCCAGCTGTTTGTTTTGCAGGGCCATCTGTATTGGAGCCGGCAATTTCAGTAAGCGCAGGTAGTTGGCGATCGTCGTTCGTTTCTTTCCGATACGTTCGCTAAGACGTTCCTGTGTCAGTTGGTACTGATCGAGCAGATGCTGGTAGGCAAGTGCGATTTCTACGGCATTCAGGTCTTCACGCTGGATATTTTCAATCAGCGCCATTTCCATCATGTTTTCGTCGTCGGCAGTGCGTATATAAGCAGGGATTGTTTTCAGTCCTGCTCTTTGTGATGCACGATAACGACGCTCTCCCGCGATGATCTGATACTCATCGTCCGAGAGTTTGCGTAAAGTGATAGGTTGGATGATACCGATTTCCGCAATGGAATCAGCCAGTTCCTGCAATGCTGTTTCGTCAAACTCACGGCGGGGCTGGTTAGGATTGACAGTAATCTTTGCCAGCTCTATTTCATTAATGGAAGAAGACCCTTCGGTTTTCACATCATCCATTGAGAGCAAGGCGTCTAAACCGCGTCCTAATGCATTTCTTTTTTGTGTTGCCATATCTTCTTCTTTTATTTATTTCGGTTGATAATCTCTTTAGCAAGAGCCAAGTGGTTCTTGGCACCGGTAGATTCCGCATCGTAAAGGATGGTCGGAACACCGTAGCTGGGAGCCTCGCTCAATTTCACATTTCGTTGAACAACGGTATTGAACACCAGTTCCTGGAAATGCCGTTTCACTTCGTCATAGATCTGATTAGCCTGACGCAGACGAGAATCATACATCGTCAGCAGGAAACCTTCGATCTCTAAAGCCGGATTCAGTTTCGACTTGATGATTTTGATGGTATTCAACAGTTTGCTGATACCTTCAAGAGCGAAATATTCGGCTTGAACGGGAATAATCACCGAATCCGCTGCCGTTAGGGCGTTGATCGTGATTAGTCCTAATGAAGGAGAACAGTCTATCAGAATATAGTCATATTCTTTCTTCAAAGGAGTGAGCACTTCTTTTAGTATCTTTTCTCGGTTTGGGAGGTTCAGCATTTCAATCTCTGCCCCTACAAGATTGATGTGCGAAGAGATCACTTTCAAAGAATCAATCTCCGTGTCAAGGATAGCGTCCTGTACATTGGCTCTGTCAATAATACATTCATAGATAGTGCATTCCGACTGCTTGATGTCTACTCCCAAGCCGGAAGAGGCATTAGCTTGCGGGTCGGCATCTACTACGAGTACCTTTTTTTCCAGTGTAGCAAGTGAAGCTGCGAGATTAATCGTAGTCGTTGTCTTTCCTACACCGCCTTTTTGATTGGCCAAAGCAATAATTTTTCCCATATTCTCTAAATTTATTGGCAGCGAAATAAGTGATAAATCCTTAGAGCGCCTACGAAAAAAGAGAAACTTTGCAATTTCTGTTGATAAGTCGCCTGTTTTGTTAATAACTGTCGGACGAAACGGTTACAAAACTTCAACAGGTTCATCATCTTCTTTTCTCTTTAACGAGCTTGCAAATATACATATTTATATTGGATATCTATTTCTTTTTTTGCTCGCTTGCAGAAGATTAAGATTTGTAAACGGGTAGGAGTGGGGCGGAAAGAGACTTTTCGATCTGATGTAGGGAGGTGTTTGGCGGTACGGCTTCTTTTTGTTACTTTTGTGCGAATATAAAAAAGGAAAGGATTGAAGATATGGAAAATGAAAAGCCGTTGATACTTGTTTCAAATGACGATGGCGTGATGGCTAAAGGGATTAATGAACTGGTGAAGTTTCTTCGCCCTTTGGGAGATATTGTGGTAATGGCACCTGATGCTCCGCGCTCGGGCAGTGGTTGTGCGCTGACGGTGACGCAGCCTGTTCATTACCAGTTAGTAAAGAAAGAAGTAGGTTTAACTGTTTATAAATGTTCGGGAACACCGACCGATTGTATCAAATTGGCACGGAACACAGTGCTCGACCGGACACCGGACTTGGTAGTCGGCGGTATCAATCATGGAGACAACTCTGCCACTAACGTGCATTATTCCGGCACAATGGGAGTGGTATTCGAAGGCTGTTTGAATGGAATCCCTTCTATAGGCTTCTCTTTGTGCAATCATGCACCCGATGCCGATTTTGAAGCTACCGGACCTTATATTCGCAGTATTGCCGCCATGGTACTGGAAAAAGGACTTCCTCCTTTAACCTGTCTGAACGTAAACTTCCCGGATACGACCGATATCAAAGGAATCAAAATCTGTGAACAGGCAAAAGGTCGTTGGACGAACGAATGGGCTGCCTGTCCCCGTCTGAACGATCCGAATTATTTCTGGTTGACCGGTGAATTTACCGATCACGAACATGAAAATGAGAAGAACGATCATTGGGCTTTGGCAAATGGCTATGTTGCTATCACTCCGACCACGGTTGATGTGACAGCTTATCACTTTATGGATGAACTTAACAACTGGTTTAATTAGTTGATATTACCTATCATTTATCAACTATCAACTATCAACTATTATGAAGTATTATCTGATTGTCGGCGAAGCTTCCGGCGACTTGCACGCTTCTCATCTGATGGCTGCCTTAAAGGCAGAAGATCCGCAGGCTGATTTCCGGTTTTTCGGAGGTGATTTGATGGCTGCCGTCGGAGGAACGATGGTGAAACATTATAAAGAACTGGCATACATGGGTTTTATTCCCGTGTTGCTCCATCTGCGCACTATCTTTGCAAATATGAAGCGTTGTAAAGAAGATATTGTTTCCTGGCAACCGGATGTTGTTATTCTGGTGGACTATCCGGGATTCAATCTGGATATAGCCAAGTTTGTTCATGCAAAGACACAGATTCCGGTTTATTATTATATTTCTCCGAAGATATGGGCGTGGAAAGAGTATCGCATCAAGAATATAAAACGAGATGTAGACGAACTTTTCTCCATTCTTCCTTTTGAAGTAGAGTTCTTCGAAGGAAAGCATCAATACCCCATCCACTATGTTGGTAATCCTACCGTGGATGAGGTGGCGGCTTATCAGGAAGCTCATCCGAAAAATAAGGATCAGTTTATTGCGGAGAATCAACTGGAAGATAAACCGGTAATAGCTCTTCTTGCAGGTAGCCGGAAACAGGAAATCAAAGATAATCTGCCGGATATGTTGAAGGCTGCTTCTGCTTTTCCCGATTATCAGCTTGTTCTGGCGGGTGCTCCTGCCATTGCTCCTGAATATTATAAAAAATATGTAGGAGAGTCGAAAGTGAAAATCATTTTCGATCAAACCTATCGTTTGTTGCAACACGCAGATGTGGCGTTGGTCACTTCAGGCACGGCTACTCTTGAGACGGCATTGTTCCGTGTTCCCCAAGTCGTTTGTTATTACACTCCGATAGGGAAAGTGGTTTCCTTCTTGCGGCGTCATATCTTGACCGTGAAATTTATTTCGTTAGTTAATCTGATTGCCGACCGTGAAGTGGTAAAAGAGTTGGTGGCGGATACGATGACCGTGAAGAATATGCAAAATGAATTGAAAAATATCATTGAAAATGAAGCATATAGAAATGAAATGCTTTTGGGATATGAATATGTGGCGGAACGGTTGGGACCTGCCGGTGCTCCCTGTCATGCAGCTCGTGAAATGCTGCGCTTGTTGAAAAAATAACTTTCTTTTTCTGAATAAACGTAAAGCCGATGCAGTAATTGCACGGCTTTTTTATTTATTAAGCAGAAGACTAAAAAAAGAAAGGAAAAAGATATGAAAAAAATTAAGTGGCTTTTAGGAATGTTGTTATTGGCATTAGTGCCAATGTTGCAATCATGTGATGATGATGGTTATTCTATCGGAGATTTCAGTTGGGATTGGGCGACCGTTCGGGCAACCGGTGGAGGAGGTTATTATTTGGAAGGTGATCGTTGGGGATTGATTGATCCGGTTGCTACTTCCATACCTTGGTTTAAACCGGTAGACGGTGAACGTGTAGTGGCCTTTTTCAATCCTTTGTATGACATGGAAGGAGGAAAAGGAGTTCAGGTAAAGATGGAAGGAGTACAGGAATTGTTGACAAAGGAAGTGGAAGATATGACCACAGAGGAAGAAGCGGTGGAATTCGGCAATGATCCTATCCTGATTTATCAGGGTGACATGTGGTTGGGAGGAAAATTCCTGAATGTTATTTTCCGTCAGGAGCTGCCTCGCTCGGAGAAACATCGTATCAGTCTTGTACAAAATAAGATAGAAACGGGAGAATCATCAGAACCGGGGACATTGAATGTGGCTGAAGATGGTTACGTACATTTGGAACTGCGTTATAATACGTATGAGGATGTGACTGACTATTGGGGATGGGGACGAGTTTCTTATAATTTGGAAAAGTTCTTCCCAACGGAAAAAGATGCCGAATCAACAATGAAAGGTTTTAAAGTGACTATAAATTCAAGAGAACATGGAGAAGGAAGAGTGATCGTTCTTGATCTGGAACATCCGGTAGGTGTGCCGGAAGCTGCGAAGGATGTACACTCCACTTCTTCGATCCGATAACCTAACTATGATTTACTGTGTGTGAAAAAGGTCGGGATACTTCTATCGAAGTTCCCGACCTTTTGTATTGTGTGCAATTCTAATCGATGAGAAAAACTCCTGTTAGAACCATGTTAATGCATATAGGTAAACGACTGCTGCCGGTATGGCCATCAAAGAACTGTCAAACCGATCGAGCATCCCTCCATGTCCCGGAAGAATATTTCCCGAATCCTTTACGTGCAATTGGCGTTTTAGCAATGACTCCGTCAGGTCGCCCCATGTACCGAATATAACCACTACCAATGCCAGTCCTGCCCATTCCATCATTGACATAAATGGGAAGTAGTGAGCAAGTATAAAAGACACTCCGATTGCTACAACTCCGCCGCCGATAGAACCTTCCCATGATTTCTTGGGAGAGATGCGTTCAAAGAGTCGGTGTTTGCCTATCAGTGACCCGATGCAATAAGCACCCGTATCATTCAGCCAAAGGAAAATAAAGATGGATAACGGTAGAATCGGATTATAGCTTATGCTACTGAATTCCGATGCCGGATCATTATGGAAAGCCAATACATTCAGCAAAGCAAAAGGCAGACCGATATAAAGTTGGCTAAGCATCGAATAAGCCCAGTTAAGTACCGGGTTCTCCTTTTTCAGATACAACTCGCTAATCATCATGTAAAGCAATAAAAGCACATACGGGATGAATATTTTCGAATCGGCTGCATCAATGCAGAATCCCATGATTGCGAGGAATAAATAAGCCCCGCCGAGCATATTAATGGTCTTGTTTATCTTGACTCCTTCTGCGCGCATATTTACCAACTGTGCAAACTCATAAATAGTCAGTGCACTGATAACGGTAAACAGAATGCCAAAACTGAATGCGTCATAAAGGATGCACCCTACCAAGATGGCAACGAAGAGTACACCCGTAATAGCTCGTTTTATGAAATTGTTAATCAAAATCTATTCGTTTTAATTAGTTGGACCCGTTAGCTTGTTCTTCTCCATTGGACTTACCCTCTACGGTAACTTTGCCTTCCACTGTAACCTTGTTACCTGCTGCGGCAACTTTGGTGTCGATGGGTGCTTGTTCCTCTGCAGTATTTTCAGCTTCCTCTTCTTTGATTTCTTTTTCTTCTTCTTTCAACTTTTGGGCAAGTTCCCTTTCAGCTCTTGCGGCATCCTGGCTTTCTTTAGCAGCCATGATTTCTTCCGAACGCGAAGCCCAGGGGCGTTTGCCGAAGATACGTTCAACGTCTTCCGCAAAGATTACCTCTTTGTCAATCAGTAATTGCGTCAGTTCGTTGTGACCTTCTTTGTGCTCTGACAGAATTCTCTTGGCGCGGTCATACTGCTCGTTCACCATTCTCTTGACTTCTTCGTCAATTAGTTCGGCTGTCTTTTCGCTGTATGGACGGTTGAAAGAATATTCATCGTTGTTGTAATAACATAAATTCGGCAGCTTGTCGCTCATACCTAAATAAGCAATCATGCCGTATGCCTGTTTAGTCACTCTTTCCAAGTCGTTCATGGCACCAGTTGAAATGCGGCCGAGGAATAAATCTTCAGCGGCGCGTCCTCCTAAAGTAGCACACATTTCATCCAACATTTGCTCCTTAGTAGTAATCTGACGTTCTTCCGGCAGATACCAGGCAGCTCCTAATGCACGTCCGCGGGGAACGATAGTTACCTTAATCAACGGATTGGCATATTCCAATAACCAGGAGATAGAGGCGTGTCCTGCTTCATGCAAAGCGATGGAACGTCTTTCAGCTTCCGTAGTAATCTTGGTTTTCTTTTCCAGACCACCGATGATGCGGTCTACCGCATCCAGAAAGTCTTGCTTGCCTACAAATTTCTTTCCGTGGCGGGCAGCGATCAATGCAGCTTCATTGCAGACATTGGCGATATCCGCACCCGAGAATCCCGGAGTTTGGCGAGCCAGCAAGTCTACATCAACACTATCGTCTATTTTGATCGGGCGCAAATGCACACCAAATACTTCTTTACGTTCATTCAAGTCGGGCAGATCCACATGTATCTGACGGTCAAAACGTCCTGCACGGAGCAACGCTTTATCAAGTACGTCTACACGGTTAGTAGCAGCAAGGATAATTACACCGCTGTTGGAACCGAAACCGTCCATCTCTGTCAATAACTGGTTCAAGGTGTTTTCGCGTTCGTCATTTCCTCCCATTGCAGGATTTTTGCCACGAGCACGTCCTACGGCATCAATCTCATCGATAAAGACGATACAAGGAGCTTTCTCTTTGGCCTGTTTAAACAAGTCGCGAACACGGGATGCACCTACACCCACAAACATTTCCACGAAGTCAGAACCTGCCAGTGAGAAGAAAGGAACATTAGCTTCACCCGCCACAGCTTTGGCAAGCAAAGTTTTACCGGTTCCCGGAGGGCCTACCAGCAATGCTCCCTTGGGTATCTTACCTCCCAAATCCGTATATTTCTGCGGTTCCTTCAAGAACTCTACAATTTCCTCTACCTCTTGTTTTGCTTCTGCCAAACCCGCTACATCCTTAAATGTAATCTTGATGGCTCCACCTTTTTCAAAAAGCTGGGCTTTTGATTTTCCTACGTTAAATACACCGCCGGGGCCACCACTGCCACCTCCGCTCATACGGCGCATGAAGAAGATCCATAACGCTACAAGCAAGACAAGCGGGAGTATCTGGATCAGGATTGCGGGAAAAATATCCGATTTGGGCGGATAGTCGGAAGAACCGTCAAAATGACCGGCTTCCTTTTCTGCCTGCAAAAACTCTTCCAGTTTATCGGTAGATGGCGTTCTACTTGTAATGATAGGGTTACGTCCCACTTTGGTAGAGTCCGCTCCAAAAACAGCCCCTACAGCAGTCGGTTTAAGAAAAGCTTCGATTGACTTATCTTCATAACCCAATACTTTGTTTACATAGCCCTTTTTTACGTAGTCCTGAAATTCACTGTAAGTTACAGCTTTACTTCCAGCTCCCTTTGAATCACTGCCCCACCAGAGGCCGAGAAGCATAAGGGCAATAATCATATACATCCAGTTCAGGTTGAACTTCGGCATATTAACCTTATTGTTAGGTTTATTGCTATTGTTATTATTGCTATTATTATTGTCCATAATCATTAATTAGTCTAGATCGGGGATTTGAGTAAGTTTGGCATCTGCCCAAAGGTGTTCAAGATTATAAAAATTTCTTGTCTCCGGTAAAAAGACATGTACCAGTACGTCGGCATAGTCCATTGCCACCCATTCTGCATTCCGGAGTCCATCGATTGCATAAGGTTTGCTATCCGCACCTTTACGTGTAAATTCTTTGATTGAATCTACAATGGCATTCACTTGACTGGGAGAATTTCCCTGACAGATAACGAAATATTTACAGATGGTATCTTCTATGCTGGTTAAATCGGCAACGATTATCTTTTTACCTTTTTTCTCTTGAATTCCTTCTTTTATTTTTTCAATTAATACTTTAGTATCGTTCATTCCTGTAATTGAGATTAATAATTCATGTTCTCTATTTGTTTATAACAAAAAAAGGCAATCCTTTGTTTCTGGCTATAAACGTGATATTTTTGACAAATATACGCTGATTTATTGGATACAAGAAAGTTATCCCTCAATTTTTGTGTTTTTTAGTGGAGATACTTTTGTTTAGAAAGCTTATTTGGACATTTTTGCAAAAAAAATATCAGAATTGTTTTGAATTCCCAAAATATTTGTATCTTTGCACCCGCAAACGAAAATCATTGGGCTATGGTGTAATGGTAACACTACAGATTCTGGTCCTGTCATTCCTGGTTCGAATCCAGGTAGCCCAACAAAACACCAGCTTTTTACTGACAAAAACCCGCTAAAAATGCAATTTTAGCGGGTTTTTTTGTGCTTTGACAAATACCATCCGAAAAAAGTTGACGCTAATTCGGTGGCTAATTCGGTGACACGAATGCACGTTGATAGTTCGAAAAACGCTAATCTTATGAAAAGCCGTGCGGTTGATTGATAAAGAATAAATCCTTAAACTGGCTGTCGTCTTGTTTAGTAGAAAAGAAAAACAGGTTTTATAGCTCAAGTGAGTATAAAACCTGTTTCTAATTTTTCTAAATCGGGCAGAACTCTTATTCTTCTGCTTTTATTGATTCATCGATTACTTTGATCTTTTGTAATACCAGTTCCAAGTCTGCTTTCAACTTATCTACCTTGCGGTTCAATTCAGTCAGCAGGCTGCTGCCTTTCTTAGAAGTAGAAGTCAGGAAGCCTAGATTGTTCTCATAAGTCTGAAGCTCATTCTTCATATTCTCATAAGTACGTACCAGCTTTTCACGTTCTCTGTACAGAGATTGAGTACCGCTTCCCTGGATATTGCTGATATTCGAACGGAAGTTACTTAACTTCTTGTTGGAAGCATTGATGTTAAAGCGGTCGAATAACTGATCGATGATTCCGTGATACTGCTTGTATAACTTATCTTTTTCTTTGAACGGCACATGACCGATAGAGTTCCACTCTTTCATTAAATCCCGAACCAATGTACTTGCTTCTTCGGTATCCATGCTTTCATCAATAGCGGATAACTTCTCGATCAACGCTTTCTTCTTTTCCATATTCTCTGTTTCTACAGAACGTTGTGAAGAAGTAGCTTTGTTCTTTTGTTCGAAGAAGTAGTCGCAAGCTGTGATAAACCGTTTCCAGATAGCATCCGAGTGTTTCTTGGCAACCGGTCCGATGGTCTTCCATTCTTTTTGAAGTTTGGTCAGTGCATCGGCAGTTACTTTCCAGTCTGTACTATCTTTCAAGGCTTCCGCTTTTTCGCAGAGCGCTTTCTTCTTTTCCAGATTCTCGTTCATTCCTTCTTTCAGGCTCTTGAAGAATTCTCCTTTCTTCTTGAAGAAATCATCGCAGGCATGGCGGAAACGCTCGAAGATCTTCACATTCATCTTTTGGGGCGCAAAACCGATAGTTTTCCATTTGTTTTGCAAGGCAATCACTTCCTGGGTCTTGTTTTCCCAGGCAGAGAATGTTTTCAGTTCATCATACTCAATCGCTTCAACGATTTCGCAGATGACGGTTTTTTGATCCAAATTATGCTGTTCGGCTTCTTTCAACGATTCGAAGTGCTGCTGATGGCGGCGGTTGACAGCGGTAGAAGCGGTCTTGAACCGATTCCAGATCTCATCACGCAGTTCTTTGGCCACCGGACCTGTATCGCGGAATTCCTGATGCAACTTCTGTAGCTGGTGGAAAGCAGAAACCACATCCTCCTCGTTAGCCAGCTTTTCAGCAGCTTCGCAAAGGCGTGTCTTGATTTCCAGGTTCTTTTTGAAGTCGTATTCACGGAATTCATTGTTCAGTTTCAATAAATCGTAGAACTTCTCTACATATAATTGATAGTTTTTCCAAAGCTCATTCACTTTGCCTTGAGGTACCAATTTCGTATCATTCCATTGCTGTTGCAACTTCTTGAATTCTGTATAAGATTTGTTGGCATCATCTCCGGATTCTACCAGTTCTTTCAGTTCTTCGATGATGGAAAGTTTCACTTGCAGGTTTTCTTCCTTTTGGCGTTCCAGCTCGGCAACCTGTTTACTGCGTTTTTCCTTGATAACCCCCATCAGGCGTTTGAATTCTTCTTCCGTCGGGTCCTCTTCGGCAACAAAATCTTCAATGTTTCCACCGTTGTCTGTAAACTGTACCTTAGCAGCTTCCAACTCGGCATTATGTAACTTGTAGAATGATTGTTTCAGATTGTCAATTTCCTGCTTATTTGCATTTTCGGCATCTTGCGCAAGCTCTTTCAGCTGGTTTAGTACATCTTCCTTAGTGGCAGGTTTAGGAGCTGCTTCAGGTTGAACTTCGGCAGTAACATCTTCAGCCGGAGTCTCTGTAATAGCTTCAGAAACCTCGACTGTTTTCTTTTCTTCTTCTAATTCCCCTTGGTTCAAGGGTTGATTAGTGTCATGAGCGTCCATCATTGTATATTAGTTTTGGGTCACAAATTAATGAAATAAAACGATTACTTCATACTATTTTGCTTATTTTTTTTTGTTTATCGCATTTTTATGATAATAAAACGGTAATTCCCATGTACAACATCATTCCGATGATATCATTTGTAATGGCTATAAACGGACCTGTCGCAATAGCAGGATCGATTTTTAGCTTCTCCAGAGTCATCGGTACCAGTGTTCCGAAAATGGAGGCGAACATGACCACGGCAAACAGGCTGATGGATACGGAATAAGTCACTGTAGCTGTTGCACCGAACCGGATAAAGTTGTAGGTGTATACCAGTAAGGAGATAATCGTGGCATTGATTAATGCTACTATAGCTTCTTTAGTAACTTGTTTGAATGTATTTTTGGCGTCCAACGAACTATTAGCCAAGCCTTGTACAATGATTGCCGAAGATTGTGTTCCGACATTTCCTCCTGTACCACCGATCAGCGGGATATAGAGTGCCATTTCGGGATGAGCGGCAAAAGTTGCATCGAAATTTCCCAATATCATAGAGTTGCCGATTCCACCAATCATACCGATTAATAACCAGGGGAGGCGGGCAGTGGTCTGTTTCAATACATTATCGTCCGTTTCTACGTCCTGCGAAAGACCGGATGCCAACTGATAGTCACGTTCCGACTGCTCACGGACTTCATCCATGACGTCGTCGACGGTGATTTGTCCCACAAGCCGACCGATACTGTCGATAACGGGGATGGCCACCAAGTCATACTTTTCAATCGCCTGTACCACCTCGTCGATAGGAGTATCTACATGCACGGAAATCGGATCTTTCTGCATCACGTGTTTCACTTTGGATACAGAAGGAGATGTAATCATCTTTTTGAGCGGGAAGATACCTCGCAGACGTTCGTCGTCGTCAATGACATATACATAATAGATTTCGTCCAGCTCTTCCGCCTGTTGACGCATCTCTTTCAGACATTCGGGCATACTCCAGTTCTCGTTGACGAGTACCATTTCCGTACCCATCAAACCACCGGCGGTATTTTCGTCGTATTTCAACAAGTCGACAATGTCACCTGCCTGTTCAATGTCCTCGATGTGCGAAAGAACCTCTTCCTGCTTATCTTCATCGAGTTCACGCATCAGGTCTACGGCATCGTCCGTATCCATGTAGTCAACGAAGCGTTTGGCGATGGTCTCCGAAGGAAGCATTTCGAGCAGCTCCTTACGAGCATCCTCGTCCATTTCGACAAGCACGTCGGCGGCAATTTCGTTATCGAGCAGGCGATAGACGAATTTGGCCTCTTCCGGATTCAGGTCATTGCACAATTCGGCGATGTCGGCCGGATGGAGGTCGATGAGAAGCCCTTTTACCGTATCGGCGTCTTTTTGCTCAATAAGGTGTTTAACGTTGTCAATGTATTCCTCGTTCATCGTTGTCAATTACAAATTACGAATTACAAAATCCAGTTCTCTGCTCACTGCTGCCCGTCAGTCGGTTATTGGTTGTTGCCTGCTGTCTTTAATGCTTCTTCCACCTTATTGGTCAGGTCGATAAATTCTGCTACCGATAGTTGTTCCGGGCGTTTATTGAATAATATGTCCTCCGTAAGTGGACAATCTTTGCCTAAAATAGGTTTGATAGAGTTACGTAATGTTTTACGTCGTTGGTTGAAAGTCGTTTTCACTACCTGTTTGAATAGCTTTTCGTTACATCCCAACTCTTTAGTCTCGTTGCGCGTCATGCGGATAACCGCACTTTTCACTTTGGGAGGCGGATTAAACACGTGCTCACTCACTGTGAATAGGTATTCCACTTTATACCATGCCTGAATCAATACGCTAAGGATACCGTAAGTCTTGCTGCCCGGTCCGGCTGCAATGCGTTCGGCTACCTCTTTTTGAATCATTCCCGTACAGCAGGGGACAATATCTTTGTTGTCCAGCATCTTGAAAAAGATCTGGCTGGAGATGTTGTACGGGTAATTACCGGTCAGTACGAAAGGTTTGTCGTCGAACAGTCGGTGAAGGTTCATTTTCAGGAAGTCATCTTCGATGATGTGGTCCTCCAACGATGGATAAGCTTCGCGAAGATAGGCAACCGACTCATAGTCAACTTCTACGACTTTTATCAACCGGTCTTTTTTCACCAGAAACTGGGTCAATACTCCCATGCCCGGTCCCACCTCCAAAATAGGCAGTTCGGGGAAGGTGTCGACAGTATCGGCAATATCTTGCGCAACTTTCAGATCTTTCAGAAAGTGCTGTCCGAGAAACTTTTTAGGCTTTACTAATTTCATTTACCAACTAAATAATTACTTTTGCAGCCGACAAAGGTAATTCTTTTAAATGAAGAATGAAGAATTAAGGATGAAGAAACTATTAAAAAAGACGCTGAAACTGATATTACCGGTTGTTTTAGGCGGCTTTATCTTATTCTGGGTGTATCGCGACTTTGATTTTACAAAAGCGGGCGATGTGTTATTACACGGTACAAATTGGTGGTGGATGCTCTTCTCATTAGTATTCGGGGTGTTCGCGCAAGTCTTTCGTGGATGGCGGTGGAGGCAGACACTGGAACCGTTGGACGCTTTCCCGAAAAAGAGCGATTGTGTGAATGCTATCTTCATTTCTTATGCAGCCAGCTTGGTGGTTCCCCGGATCGGGGAAGTGAGCCGTTGCGGGGTATTGGCGAAATATGATAACGTCTCGTTTGCCAAGTCGTTGGGAACAGTCGTTACGGAGCGCCTGGTCGATACGTTGACTATTCTTCTCATCACAGGCGTGACTGTCTTGCTTCAATTACCGATATTCGCCACCTTTCTTCAACAGACCGGAACAAAAATTCCTTCCCTTGTCCATCTCCTGACTTCGGTATGGTTTTATATTATCCTGTTCTGTTTTATCGGCGTGGTGATCCTTCTTTATTATTTAAGAAAAACGCTGTTCTTCTATGAACGGGTGAAAGGTTTTGTGCTTAATATATGGGAGGGGATTATGTCTTTAAAGGGAGTGCGCAACATTCCTCTCTTTATTTTTTATACATTGGCCATTTGGGCATGCTACTTTTTCCATTTCTATTTTACATTCTATTGCTTCGCTTTTACGTCACATTTAGGAATTCTGGCAGCATTGGTCATGTTTGTAGGTGGTACGTTTGCCGTGATTGTGCCTACTCCCAACGGGGCGGGACCGTGGCATTTCGCTATCATTTCTATGATGATGCTTTATGGGGTAAATGTGACGGATGCCGGAATCTTTGCCCTGATTGTGCATGGTATTCAAACCTTTCTGGTTGTTCTGTTGGGTATCTATGGCTTTGCTGCCCTGTCGTTCACTAACAGACATCGAGGGTGAAATTTTAGCTAAAAGTGTGTATTCTTAAATGTTTTTGCTGACGTCCTTTGCCATCTGAAAACTTTTCCATAACTTGGCACTGTTTAATTATTAGATTTAAAATCGTTTTAAAATATTTATTATGAGTACCATTCTTTCTTTAGCTCCACAAAACGTGTGGAAGCATTTTTATTCGTTGACACAGATTCCTCGTCCGTCAGGACACATGGAAAAAATAACAGAATTTCTTCTAGGTTTCGGAAAAGGTTTGGGTCTGGAGTCTTTTGTAGACGAAGCAGGTAATGTAATTATCCGTAAACCGGCGACTCCGGGTATGGAAAACCGGAAAGGTGTAATTCTTCAGGCGCACATGGATATGGTTCCGCAGAAGAATAACGATACTGTACACGATTTTGAAAAAGATCCGATTGAAACTTATATAGATGGTGACTGGGTAAAGGCAAAAGGTACTACTTTGGGTGCGGACAACGGACTGGGAGTAGCTGCCATCATGGCCGTGCTGGAAGCAAAAGACTTGAAACACGGTCCTCTGGAAGCTCTTATCACTAAAGACGAAGAAACCGGCATGTACGGTGCATTTGGCTTGAAGCCGGGCACCCTGAACGGTGAAATCCTTTTGAATCTGGATTCCGAAGATGAAGGTGAATTGTATATCGGTTGTGCCGGAGGTATGGACGTAACTGCTACCCTGGAATATAAGGAAGTAGCTCCCGAAGCAGGAGATATCGCAGTGAAAGTTACTTTGAAAGGATTACGCGGCGGACATTCGGGATTGGAAATCAATGAAGGACGTGCCAATGCCAATAAGTTGTTGGTTCGTTTCGTTCGTGAAGCGGTTGCCAGCTATGAAGCCCGTTTGGCTAGCTGGGAAGGTGGTAATATGCGTAATGCTATCCCACGTGAAGCACATGCTGTTATTACCATTCCGGCTGAAAATGAAGAAGAACTGCTGGGCTTGGTGAAATACTGCGAAAACCTGTTCAACGAAGAATATTCGGCTATTGAAACTCCGATCAGCTTTACGGCTGAACGTGTAGAACTTCCTGCCGGTGAAGTACCTGAAGAAATTCAAGACAATCTGATTGATGCAATCTTTGCTTGTCAGAACGGTGTGACACGTATGATCCCTACTGTTCCGGATACGGTAGAAACTTCTTCCAACCTTGCTATTATAACGATTGGTGAAGGAAAGGCAGCCATTAAGATTCTGGCTCGCAGTTCAAGCGATAGCATGAAAGAATATCTGACTACCAGCCTGGAGTCTTGTTTCTCTATGGCAGGGATGAAGGTAGAGATGACAGGCGGATATTCCGGTTGGCAACCTGATGTAAATTCTCCGATTTTGCATGCGATGAAGTCATCCTATAAACAACAGTTTGGTGTAGAACCTGCAGTGAAAGTGATTCACGCTGGCTTGGAATGTGGTATTATCGGTGCTATTATTCCGGGATTGGACATGATTTCTTTTGGTCCGACTTTGCGTTCACCGCATTCACCGGACGAAAGAGCGTTGATTCCTACCGTACAGAAGTTCTATGACTTCTTGGTGGCAACTTTGGAGCAAACTCCAATGAAATAACGTATTTCTCTTTATATAAATATTCTCCTATTATATAATAGGTGACCATAGTGAAGGCACGGATGATATTTCATCTGTGCCTTTTTTTCATATTTATTGCAGCGTATATTACAATTCTGCTTTATAACAAATAAATTAATTGATGCAAATCAAGAAATATGCTATAAAACATAAATTTCTCTCTTTTTTAGATCAATGTATAAACAAAGGCTGTATTTTTGTGTTGTAAAACATGTAATTAGGAGGATAACAAAATGAAAAGTTTAAAAAGATTGTTTAGAAAGATCGGCGAAGCCGATGTACATGTTTGGGGATATTCAACAATTAATACCAAACCAAACAAGTAAGTTTTATTTTTTAGTTTTCAAGAATTAGTAATTTTAAAGGTTTAAAGATTATGGCAAAGAAAATGGGTTCTTTAGTTAGAAAAATCCTTAGTGAAGTAGGTCGTAATGAAATGCTTTCATGGGGGTACAGAATTGAGAAATGAGAACAAGTACATTAATTAAGTTTAGAGTGGGGATACGTTATTAAATACGATATCCCCATTTTTTATATCTAAAATTTTAGATAGAGTTGTTTTAGCTAACAACTGTGGCGGGGGATCTGTTTCAGTGTCAGTTCCTCCTTTAATTTCTGTGTTTGGGTACACTGTCTTTTGCCACTTGGGCTGGAATGTATCACATGCGAGTTTGGTTGGTTTTACTATCACACCCTCACCAAATCACTTGAAAGCCTTTGTTCATTGGTGTTACAAAGGGTGAGGGTAACTGTGATTGTAGGGTGAGGGTAATTTTTACTCTCACCCTACAATTATACCTGTAATAAGTGCTTAATGGTTGATTCCTAGTAAGCTATATGCTGATTTGTCTGGTACTAATACATGAAAGATGATGTATTTGTGTCTGATAACTGGCGTAATATTATCTGGAATAACAGGCTGAACGAGATAATAGATACGGATGAATTAATTGTATTCCGTAAAGTTTCGATTGGCTTCTCCATAGGGGAAAATCAGTTTCAAGCTTGTGAACAGTTTGTTTCATACGCTTGAAACACTTAGTTTCAAGGCTTGGAACTACTAGTTGTACTAAATCCCGCATACGTAATAGCTAAAGTTTCGCTTTCTGCATGCGGGATCGTTTTTTTGTTGTACTTTGGAGTAACAATCAATTTTCCAACAAAAAAACATTTTCATTATGGCAAGTATAATTGAGCGTGCCTGTGACTCTATTCCAGAGTTTAGGCAAAAGTACGAAAAGTTTAGTAAAGAACTTCATGTTCAACAGTATTCTTCGGGTACCATTACCGGTTACTGTCACCAGTTAGCTACGCTTTGTTTCCATTTCAAGAAAGTTCCTGAAGACTTGAGTCAGGAGGAGGTTCGTGATTACTTGAGTTGTCTTTCTTCTGGCAATTCCTGTAAAATCAGTAAGTTCAAGCACACCATTTATAGCCTTCGTTGCTACCGCAAGATGATGTCTCTTTCCGCCTGGCATTTTTCTCTTCCGCGTATCCGCAAGTCCAAGAAGCTCCCTGTCGTTTTTTCGTGCGAGGAGATTCTTCTGTTTCTCTCTAGTTGTGAGGGTCTTCGTTCGCGAGCTATTTTTTCTCTTATTTACTCGTGCGGTCTTCGGGTAAGCGAACTTCGTCATATGCAAATCTCCCATATTGACAGCCGTCGCATGCAAGTGTTGATTTATCAGGGCAAAGGAAAAAAGGACCGGTATGTTCCTTTATCGGCGCAAACCCTGTTGGATTTGCGCCGATACTTTGTACGCTCGGCATGAGCATTATCTAACGGGTGTAAGTCCCGAGTAAGCCCTAATAGCGGGAATTACATAGCCAATGGCAATGGTGTCCATCGCGAGCTGGAATCAGAAGGAAGCCGGCAGCAAACATCTGACCTGACGAACAGAAACTTCATACAAGGCATTTGACCGTGGGTAAGGTTGCAAAGCGAACCAAAGCCCTATAGCTATTCGGAACGGTTGGTGTAAATGAAGCAGGTATAAGATGGAAAGATAATGCCCCTTATCCGAGGAGGTCTCACGGACGTGCGGACTAGTTTTTTTTTTTTTACGAAATGTACGGAGTAAAGCTTGCCGTGAGAAGTCAGCAGAAGTTATAGTAGTGAAGTTATCGATAAGCTTCATGAAGGACTGAACCTAATAATTAAGCGATAGTAATTGAAAGTTACCTTATGAAAGGACGAATGCAGAAAACATCAGCTCCAGCTAATGACTGCTCTCAAAGAGCTAGGACGGAATCCGAATGGTATGAGGGAGTGCAGACTTTCATGTGGATGACCGAAGACAACATCGTGGAAGTAGCATTCGACAAGGAACATTTGTTTGAACTTATTCTTAGTCCCTCTAATCTGAATAAAGCCTATAAAGCTGTATCCGGCAATAAAGGGTGTGGCGGTATCGACAAGATGTCATGGGAAGAACTGTTTCCATGGCTTTTGGCTAATAAGGATGAGTTTATAATTTCTTTGCAAAACGGGACATATCGTCCTAATCCAGTCCGGAGGGTTGAAATCCCTAAGGCTAATGGCAAGACACGCCTTTTGGGTATTCCTACCGTGGTAGACCGCCTGGTGCAACAAGCCATCCACCAAGTTCTGACACCAATTTACGAGCGTCAGTTCTCCATGACAAGTTATGGCTTCCGTCCAAAAAGGGGCTGCCATGACGCACTGCGAAGAGCGCAGAAGATAGTTGATGAGGGCTACAGATATGTAGTTGACCTTGATCTAGAGCGTTTCTTTGATACAGTAAGTCATAGCAAGCTGATAGAGATACTTAGCCACACAATAAAGGATGGAAGGGTTGTGAGTTTGATACACAAATATCTTCGCAGCGGTGTAATGAACCGAGGCCTGTTCGAAACAAGTACGGAAGGTACTCCCCAGGGTGGTCCTTTAAGTCCGCTGTTAAGCAATATAATGCTTAATGAACTGGACAAAGAACTAGAAAGCCGTGGGCACCCTTTTGTTCGTTATGCTGATGATGCGCTGATATTCTGTAAATCCAAACGCGCAGCACAACGCGTCAAGGAATCCATCACCCGATTCATTGAAGGACAACTCTTTTTGAAAGTGAATCGTGAAAAGACAGTTGTGTCGTACGTGCAAGGAGTAAAGTTCCTTGGCTATTCTTTTTATGTAATGAAAGGCAAATGTCTGCTGACGGTACATCCCCAATCCAAGTCAAAGATGAAATTCAAACTCAAGGAGTTGACAAGTCGTAGTAACGGGTGGGGATATGAATGCAGGAAACAGAAACTTAGGAAATACATAAGAGGATGGTTAGGTTACTATCACTTGGCCCAGATCAAGCGTCTTTGTCTTGAAACGGACGAATGGTTAAGGCGACGGATACGTATGTGTATCTGGAAATCATGGAAGAATCCCAAGACCAGAGTGGCAAATCTAAAGAAATGCGGTGTCCTTGACTGGCAGGCGTATCAATGGGGTAACACTCGACTCGGGTATTGGCGTGTAGCACTCAGCCGTCTGCTTACATTCGCAATGTCTAACGATAAGTTGCGCAGAGCAGGTTATGCTAGCCTAATGGATTATTATCTCGAATGGTACCCAAAATAGGAACCGCCGTATGCGGAACCGCATGTACGGTGGTGTGAGAGGTCGGAAAGCGAAAGTAGGAAGAAAACTACTTCGTTTTCCTCCTACTCGATTCCAGATATCAGCCCAAGTTCTATCTCTTTAACAGCACACCGGGGCATCCAATTAGCGAGGAAGTCATCCGCACTTTGTTTCGTGAAGCCGTATTGCTTGCCGGTATCCGTAAACCCTGTACTTTGCATACCCTGCGTCACAGTTACGCCACTCATTTGTTGGAGTTTGGTGAAAACCTCCTACGCATCCGGGATCTTTTGGGGCATACGAACATTACTACAACCATGACTTATCTTCATATAAGCCGGCTTGAGCAAGGTGGAAAGTCCTTTAGTCCACTTGACAGGGTAATAGCTGGAGTGAATCAGCCCCACAAGGATGAGAACGAAGTTTGAAGTTGCGCAGATAATCTCCCGCTTTAAAGCTCTGTTTTATGAGAAATATGCCCCCTGCCCACAAGTTCGCAAAGTTTTTGGCCATCTGGAACAATGCCGTACCGCTGAACTGGGAGGTCATGTGGATGCCTGCCCTGAATGTGGTGCCATACGTGTCAGCTACAACAGCTGCCGCAACCGGCATTGCCCCAAATGTCAGGGAGTGGAACGTGAGTTATGGATACAAGCCCGCAAGGAAGACCTGCTTCCGGTAAAATACTTTCATGTGGTTTTCACTCTGCCCGATGCATTGGATCCGGTATCATTGGGCAACATGAGAACTGTCTACAACTCTCTGTTCAGTGCCGCTTGGGATACTTTGAGCACCTTTGCCCGCAACAAAGGGGTACAGGGGGGAATGATATCCGTACTGCATACCTGGGGAAGTAATTTGCATTATCACCCCCATTTGCATTGCATTGTTCCCTGTGGGGGACTGGACAATAACGGTATGTGGAAGAAACTTTCCTCATCCGGTAAAGAGAGCCCGTTCCTGTTTCCGGTCAAAGCTATGAGCAAGGTGTTCAGAGCTAAATTTATGGCGGCACTCACCAGACAGGCGGATGTCACGCCACAGATCAGAAAGAAGCTATTCCGTACGGAATGGATCGTTTACAGTAAATCGCCTTTTTGTGGAGCGGGCAAAGTGTTGGAATACTTGGGGAGGTACTCACACCGGGTAGCTATCAGTAACAACCGGATTAAGAATGTGACGGACAGGACTGTGACCTTTGATTACAAAGATTACCGGGCGGCAGGCAAGCACAAAGAGCGTGAGCTCACAGGAGAAGAGTTTCTGCATCAATACAGTCTGCATATCCTTCCGCATGGATTTGTACGTATACGCCATTATGGGTTTCTGGCTGGCTGTAACAGGGAGAAACTAAGAAACATACAGATACAGATGGATGTTACGCCTTCTTCAATGAAGAGGGGAAAGAAGATATGGACGGAGGTGTGCAAGCAGAATTGGGAAGAATATAATCTGTGCAAGCATTGTGGAAAGGCACAGATGGTGACTGTAGAGGTATTTGCCCGTACAAGAGCACCACCAAACAGGTTCGAAGCAAAACTTCAAGAATCTGTATTTTAAGCATTTAAAGGATACCTCTGAAATCTAATGGGTGGCGGGGGAAGATTACTAGTGCTTATAGTGAACGGAAACGAAAGAAAAAACGGCAAAAGAAGGAAGAACAAGACTGGAGGAAGCTAGGAAGATGAACAAAAAACACTGAAAAACAAAGAACGAACAAAAATATTAGATTATACGAAAAAGAGAAAAGAGAGATGAATACCCATAATAAGGAGAGCGTACAACAAAGGCTCCAAATGTCCTACGGACACACGGAGCCCTATATCGTTCACCGGCATGAACAAGCCATTTTATGTAGAGGTGCTGCAAATTATTGAGTGTCTTCTATGAATATACCCGGATTCTTATAAACGAGACAGTGTGTAAGATACCTCTATCTTGCATGCATCTGCATCGGTATCTTGCACTGCTTCAAATACTTGTATATCAGTTAACTATCGCTGGTTTAGTGTAAGGTGCAAGATACTTTTGCATTTATGAACTTGTAAAAGATAGGTGAATCTTATTGCAGAAGATAAACTTTTCAATTAAATAATAAACCGAGTGGCAGTTTTGGGACTTTTTATTTTATTCCAGAGCGAGTTGATTAATAGGCTAATGTTTATACAATATGGTATGGGGCTGATAGCTTGATAAAAGCTTTTTTTAAGCTAAAAAGTACAAATCTTTAAACTTTATTTCCTTACTTTGTTATTTATAAGAGTGAGACTTATAGCAAACTTAAACTAGAAAGATTATGAAAGTAAAGCAGATTTGTATGATGGTGCTGCTATGGTTGGGAGTGATTCCGGCGGTACAGGCACAAACTTTCGACAAATTATGGAAAGAAGTGGAGCAAGCGGAGAAAAAGAGCTTGCCTAAGACTGTGATAAAACTGACTGATGAGATTTATCAGAAAGGGGAAAAAGAGAAAAACTCTCCACAAATGCTCAAAGCATATACGTGGCGGATGAAATATCGGGAAATGTTGAATCCCGACAGTCTTTACGCTGATTTGAAAGGACTGGAACAATGGGTGAAACAGACTGACCAACCAATGGATCGCGCCATCCTACACTCTTTGATAGCGGGAATCTATGCAGATTATGCAGCCAGCAACCAGTGGCAACTCCGCCAACGGACAGAAATCGTAGACCAGACACCTGCTACCGATATGCGTGAATGGACAGCCAATATGTTCATCGAAAAAGTGCGGACAAATATAAAGGAGGCATTGGCCGATTCTGTATTGCTGCTCAAAACGTCCTCACGCGACTATATTCCTTTTGTAGAACTGGGGGAAACGAGCGAATACTATCACCATGATATGTATCATTTATTGGCTTCCCGTAGCATTGAAGCACTGCAACGGGTGGAAGAATTGGGTAACAGGATTACTAATGACGGTACTGTGAATCCGGTCAAACAAGATATAATAGCTATTTATGGGAATATGATTTCCGCTTATAAAGCAACCGGATTAAAAGAAGGTTATGTGTTGACAGCACTTAACTACCTGGAATGGAGATGGAATGCTGATCGGAATATTCGACCTCTGCAGGCTAAGGGCGAACTTCCGGTACTGACGGAAGATACTTATCTGAAAGCTTTGAACACATTGAAAAGCAAGTATGCTTCCGAACCGATCTGTGCCGAAGTCTATTTGGCAGAAGCCCGATATACTATTGGAAAACAACAGCAGCTCAATGCATTGCAGCTTTGCGATGAGGCAATCCGCCTTTATTCAGGCTATCGCAGAATCAATGCTTTGAAAAATCTTCGGGAAGAGATATTGGCTCCTTATTTGAATGTTAATGCATCCGATTTGGCTTTTCCGAACGAAGAGATAGAATTAAGGGTCTCACACAAAAATCTGGATGGTTTCACTGTCCGTCTTTATCAGGCGAAGAAACTGATAAAGGAACAACATTACGCTGTGCTTCGTCCGAAAGATTATCAGACGCAGGACACTGTGTTTACATTCAAAGCTCCTGAACTTGGATCTTACGTGATGCGTATCATACCGGATATTCGTGCGAAGAGAGATAGTGAAAGCAAGTTTGATGTAACACGTTTCAAAGTGCTGACGTGCCGTTTGCCGGACAAACAGTATCAAGTGGTGACGCTGGATGGACAGACAGGGCATCCTATTCCCCATGCAAAAGTGACGATGTACAGTAATGACGAAAAAGTGTTGCAGGAGTTTACGACAAACGAAGAGGGTAAGGTCGTATTTCCCTGGAAATCCGAATACCGCTATCTGAAAGCTTCCAAGGGGACGGATACGGCAATGCCGAAACAAGGCATTTATGCAGGAAGTTACGGATATTACGGCGACGAAGATAAAGTGACTGAAAATATGACTTTATTGACCGACCGTTCTTTGTATCGTCCCGGACAGACTGTGTATGTGAAGGGAATTGCTTATTCTCAACAATCGGATACGGCGAATGTACTTCCGAACAAGGAATATACGGTGACTTTATTGGATGTAAACAATCAGGAAGTAGGGCAGAAGTCGGTACGTACCAATGAGTTCGGTTCGTTTACCACCGATTTCGCATTGCCTTCGGCCTGTCTGAACGGAATGTTTTCTTTGAAAGCGGGAAGAGGCCATACAGGCATTCGGGTAGAAGATTATAAACGTCCGACATTTGATATCACTTTTGAAAAGCAACAAGGAAGTTACAAACTGGGTGATGAGGTACAGGTGAAGGGTAAGGTACAATCTTATAGTGGTGTGCTGCTTCAGGATCTTCCGGTGAAATATACGGTAAAGCGTTCTGCATACAGCCTTTGGCGGTTTGCGGAATCTGTGCAGATTGCTTCCGGTGAAGTGATGGCCAATGAGAATGGAGAATTCACGATACCGGTTCGTTTGCAGGAAAGTGACTCTTATAAGAATAATGATAAGGTATATTATCGTTATTCCATTGAGGCCACTGTTACCAATGTGGCAGGTGAAACACAATCTTCTACGGACGTGATTTCGGCAGGAAACCGTTCGTTGATTTTGCAGGTGGAATTGCAAGATAAGACTTGCAAGGATCAACCCTTCGAAACAATGTTTAAAGTGCAGAACCTGAATGGACAACCTGTGGAGGTGAAGGGGAATTATTACTTGTACCCTGCCAAAGACAAGGACTTTAAGCAGTTGGAAGAGAAACCGGTTGCAACGGGAACCTTTACTTCTAATGAAGACATGACGCTCGACTGGAAGAATCTTCCATCGGGACCTTATGTGCTGAAAGCATCAGTGAAAGATAATCAGGGCAAGGAAGTGACTGCTGACACCAACACGATTCTTTTCTCTGTTGAGGACAAACGTCCGCCTGTAGAAACGACGATGTGGTTCTATGGTGCAAATACGGAATTTGATGCTGCCCATCCGGCCGTGTTCTGTTTCGGTACGTCGAAAAAAGATGCTTATGTGATGATGAACGTATTTTCCGGTGATAAATTGCTGGAGAGCAAGACGTTGAATTTGTCAGATACGATTGTCCGTTTCGAGTATCCATATCGGGAAAGTTATGGGGATGGTGTCTTTGTGAATCTCTGTATGGTGAGGGACGGACAGGTTTATCAGGAACAGGTGCGGCTGACCAAACGGATTCCTGATAAGACACTGACTATGAAGTGGGAAGTGTTCCGTGATAAATTGCGTCCGGGACAAAAGGAAGAATGGAAGCTGACGATTAAAACGCCGCAAGGACAAGCTGCTAACGCGGAAATGCTGGCAACGATGTATGATGCTTCCTTGGATAAAATATGGAATCGGCAACAGAATTTCCAAATCTATTATAACCAGATTGTCCCATATTCTAACTGGATGAGTGGATATTCCGGCAATAATTCATTCAACTACTGGTGGAATACGAAGAGTCTCAAAGTGCCATCACTGGAGTATGACCATTTTGTGATGCTATCGGACTATTATAATAATGGAAGAGATTTGGGTGAAGTAATAGTGAGAGGATATGGCTCGACGAGAAAGTTGACGGTGACAGGTAGCGTTTCGACATTGGACGTTGCAACTTTAAGGAGTAATGCGCCAAAGATGAAATCGGCTATGGCTGCTGATGCCATGACTAATGTTGAATTTCAATCGGAAATGATACCCACGGGAGAAAAAGCGGATGAGGCATCTGACAACGAAATGCTTCCCGAAGCATCTGCTGACTTGCGTACCAATTTAGCAGAAACAGCATTCTTCTATCCTCAACTTCGCACCAATGAACAGGGAGAGATCTCTTTCTCATTCACGATGCCTGAAAGTCTGACGCGTTGGAACTTCCGTGGATATTCTCATACAAAGGGAATGTTGACGGGAACATTGGATGGCGAAGCTACCACAAGCAAAGAATTTATGCTGACTCCTAATCTCCCTCGTTTTGTGCGTGTGGGTGATAAGACTTCTCTGGCAGCTTCTATCTCTAATATGACTGGTAAGCCGCAAGCCGGAATGGTCAGTCTGGTCCTTTTTGACCCGATGACAGAGAAGGTTATCAGTACACAAAAACAGAAATTCAGCCTTGCTGCCGGAAAGACAATGGGTGTGGACTTCCAGTTTATCGTTAGTGATAAATACGAAATAGTGGGATGCCGGATGATTGCCGACAGTGGTACTTTCAGCGATGGAGAACAACAGTTGCTTCCGGTTCTTAGCAATAAAGAGCATTTGGTGGAGACACTTCCAATGTCAGTGCGTGGAGAAGAAACCCATACTTTCTCACTCGATCATCTGTTCAATCAACAAAGTAAAACAGCCACAGATCGTAAACTAACTGTTGAATTTACAGGAAACCCGGCTTGGTATGCCGTTCAGGCATTGCCTTCATTGAGTCTTCCGACAAGTAATAACGCTATTTCCTGGGCTACTGCCTACTATGCCAATACATTGGCTTCGTTTATCATGAACAGTCAGCCGAAGATCAAAGCGGTATTTGAAAGTTGGAAACTGCAAGGAGGTACGAAAGAAACGTTCTTGAGCAATCTGCAAAAGAATCAGGAAGTGAAGAATATCATTTTGTCCGAGTCTCCCTGGGTGCTCGAAGCACAGACGGAAGAGCAACAGAAAGAGCGCATCGCCACCTTGTTTGATTTGAATAACATCCGTAGTAATAATATCGCAGCTTTGACTCGATTGCAGGAGTTACAGAACTCAAATGGGGCATGGTCCTGGTATAAAGGAATGAACGGCAGTCGATCTGTAACTACCTATATCGCCGAACTGAATGCCCGTCTGGCTATGCTGACAGGTGAGAAATTAAGCGGATCGGCTCTTTCCTTGCAACAGAAGGCTTTCGCTTACCTTCATCAATCAGCTTTGGACGAGTATAAGGAAATCCTGAAAGCACAGAAAGACGGTGTGAAGTTTACTGGCGTTTCGGGCAGTATTCTGCAATATTTGTATCTCATCGCTATTTCGGGAGAGCAGGTACCCGCAGCCAATAAAGCGGCTTATACCTATTATCTTTCTAAGGTAGGAGAATTGCTTACTTCTCCTTCGATGGATACAAAAGCGATTGCCGCCATTGTGCTTGATAAAGCCGGACGCAAGAAGGAAGCGCAGGAATTTGTCGCTTCTCTGAAAGAACATCTGACGAAGACAGATGAACAGGGAATGTTCTTTGCTTTCAACGAGAATCCATATACATGGGGCGGAATGCAGATGCAGGCTCATGTAGATGTGATGGAAGCGCTGGAACAGACAGGTGGCAATACCGATACAGTGGAAGAAATGAAACTTTGGTTGTTGAAGCAAAAGCAGACACAACAGTGGAATTCTCCGGTAGCTACTGCCGATGCGGTATTTGCATTGCTGATGAAGGGCGCTAATTTACTCGACAATCAGGGAGATGTACGGATTGTGATTGCTAATGAAGTGCTGGAAACTGTTAGTCCAAGTAAAACGACTGTTCCTGGATTGGGATATATCAAACGTTCTTTCACACAGAAGAATGTGGTGGATGCCCGCAAGATTGAAGTGGAAAAGAGAAATCCGGGTATTGCCTGGGGAGCTGTGTATGCAGAATTTGAATCTCCTGTGAGTGATGTAAAACAACAGGGCGGTGAACTGAATGTTGAGAAACAGTTGTATGTGGAGCGTACGATGAATAACGTGCCTCAATTACAGCCTATTACTGCCAAAACGGTTCTTCAGGTAGGTGATAAAGTCGTTTCCCGTTTGAGCATCCGCGTAGACCGTCCGATGAACTTTGTACAGTTGAAAGATCAGCGGGGCGCTTGTTTCGAACCGATCGGCAGTATCTCCGGTTATCGTTGGAACAACGGGCTTGGCTATTACGTAGACATCAAAGATGCATCGACTAATTTCTTCTTCGATCATTTAGGAAAGGGTGTATACGTGTTGGAATATAGTTACCGTGTCAGTCGTGCAGGAACTTACGAAACAGGTTTGGCAACTATGCAGTGTGCTTATGCACCGGAATACGCTTCGCATTCTGTTTCGATGACAATTATTATTAAATAGTTCCGGCAGGGGATTTTTATTCTCACCGACGAGCGAGGCGTTCCTCACCGATGAAGAGGGTGTTCCTCACCGAGGAAGGCATCCTTCGTCGGTGAGGAACTTTTTTCTTATAAACAGGGGCTTACAAGGACTGCTATTAAGTAAAGTCTTTTCCCAATCTGTGTTAATCTGTGTAATCTGTGGTGAAAAACTCATCTAAAACCCCTACATTTGTGCACCAAAATAAAAAATATCGCATGAAACGTAGTTTACTATCTATATTAACTTTGCTTACTGTCGCTTTGGCAGCCGTTGCCCAACCGCGTATCTCTTCAAATAAAGAGACACATAACTTCGGACAAATAGAATGGAAACGTCCGGTGACTGTGGAATATACCATCACTAACACGGGAAACCAACCGTTGGTGCTGACCAACGTCACGACCTCTTGTGCCTGTGCCGTGGCCGACTGGACGAAAGAACCGATTGCTCCCGGAGGAAAAGGAATAGTAAAGGCTACTTTTGATGCAAAGGCATTAGGGCATTTTGAAAAGTCGGTAGGCATCTATAGCAATGCCAGTCCGAGTCTGGTTTATCTGAAGTTTACTGGTGAAGTAGTACAGGAAATTAAAGATTATACCAAGTTGCTTCCCCATGCCATCGGAAATATCCGTTTAGATCGTGATGAGTTTGCTTTTCCTGATGTCTATCGCGGACAGCAACCTTCATTGACTTTTAGCATCGCCAATCTTTCCGATCGTCCTTACGAACCGGTGTTGATGCACCTGCCTCCTTATCTGAAAATGGAAGCGGAACCTAAAGTTCTGTTGAAAGGTAAGAAAGGAACTGTTAAACTGACACTGGATGCAAGCCAGTTGAAAGATTATGGATTGACACAGACATCTGTTTACCTTTCCCGTTTTTCCGGTGATAAGGTGAGCGAAGACAATGAAATACCGGTTTCGGCTATTCTTCTTCCCGACTTCTCACGTATGACAGAAAAAGATTCTCTGAACGCTCCTGCCATGCATATTTCGGAAACGAATATTGATCTTAGTATCCCGTTGATAAAGAAGAATAAGGTAAGCCATGATATATTGATAGCCAATTCCGGAAAGACTCCGTTAGTCATCAGTAAGTTGCAGGTATTCAATTCATCGGTAGGAGTGAGCCTGAAGAAGACAGTCCTTCCTCCGGATGGAATGACGAAGCTCAAAGTAACTATTCGTAAGCGTGACGTAGGTAATAAGAAGCATCATTTACGTATCCTGATGATAACAAATGATCCGTTACGCCCGAAAGTTGAAATCAATATCAAACGCTAAATCCTATGATTATGGAACATCCTGAAAATAGTGAAGAATATAAGGGGCTTGTTGTCAATAAAGGCATTGAGCAACCCTCATCTGTGAATCCCTACTTAAAGCGGAAACCTAAGAAACGCCAACTTTCAGTAGCAGAGTTTGTAGAAGGTATCGTAAAGGGGGATGTCACTATATTGAGTCAGGCTGTGACATTGGTGGAAAGCGTAAAGCCTGAACATCAGGCTGTCTCACAGGAAATCATCGAGAAATGTCTGCCATTTTCCGGCAATTCGGTCCGGATCGGTATCAGTGGTGTTCCCGGTGCGGGAAAGAGTACGTCGATAGATGTATTCGGTCTGCATGTACTCGAAAAAGGGGGCAAACTGGCAGTATTGGCTATCGACCCCAGTAGTGAACGCAGTAAAGGCAGTATCCTGGGAGATAAAACGCGTATGGAACAGCTTTCCGTACATCCTAAATCGTTCATCCGCCCTAGTCCATCGGCCGGTTCATTGGGAGGAGTGGCACGTAAAACACGTGAGACGATTATTCTTTGTGAAGCTGCCGGATTCGATAAGATTTTTGTGGAGACCGTAGGAGTGGGACAGAGTGAAACGGCTGTTCACTCGATGGTCGATTTTTTCCTGTTGATTCAGTTGTCCGGTACGGGAGATGAATTGCAAGGGATTAAGCGTGGTATTATGGAGATGGCGGATGGTATCGTTATCAATAAGGCCGATGGAGATAATCTGGAACGTGCCAAGTTGGCTGCCACTCAATTCCGTAATGCATTGCATCTGTTTCCTGCACCTGAATCCGGATGGATTCCCAAAGTATTGACTTACTCCGGTTTTTATAACCTGGGAGTGAAGGAGGTCTGGGACATGATTTACGAATACATTGACTTCGTGAAAGGAAACGGCTATTTTGAATATCGCCGCAACGAACAAAGTAAATACTGGATGTATGAAAGCATCAATGAACAACTTCGTGACAGCTTTTATCATAATCCGAAGATTGAAGCGATGCTCTTAGAAAAAGAACAGCAGGTATTGAAAGGTAACCTGACTTCGTTTATAGCTGCAAGAAGCTTGCTCGATACTTATTTTGAGGATTTGAAATGAGACTTTAAATGATAATAAGATTCTGATTCTTAAAGAATACATTTAGCATAAGCGGGTAGGAAACGTCAGTCTTTCTACCCGCTTGTACTATTAATGAGGCTTTTCTGCTTTTTCAAGATCAGCTCTCGATTTACTTTGAGTTACAATATATACTCCCAGGAATACAAGTGCGATAGCAATCCCTTTCTCCCAGCCGAAACTTCCGATACCCATCGCGATTGCTGCAATCGTAGCCACGATGGGTTGCATATAATTGTACATACTGACTACCGTAGGACGGAGCAGCCTCTGCGCAGTCATAATGCAGAGATATGCGAGGAAACTACCTCCTAATACGACATAAAGTACCTGTAGAATGGCGACAGTGGAAACAGAAGTCCATTGAATCGTAGAAATATCATAATAGGAGAACGGAATGTAACACATTGAAGCATATATGAACATCCATTTATTAATCGTTACTGCCGAATATCGTTGAGACAATCCCTTGAATACAGTCAGGTATATGGAGAAACTGATTTGTGCAACGAGACAAAGTAAGTCACCAATCAGGCTTCCATTTCCGTTGCTTCCTGCCTGGCTGCTCATAATGAGAATAAGTGCTCCCATCGCACCTACAAAAATCCCCAGTACTTTCTTATTGGTAATAGGTTCTTTCAAGTAAATGGCCGCTACAACCATTGTTACAATCGGTAGAGTGGTAGTTACGATAGAAGCATCAATAGGAGAAGTCATAGAAAGCCCGAAGATGAACACTCCTTGATTGAATACTAGTGCAAACAGTGAAGCAAAGAAGATTTTCAGCATATCTTGATGATTCACATGTTCCTGTTTGCAAAACATGGAAAGGATCCAGAAAGCGGCTGCTGCCCCCACCATGCGGAACGTAGTTACAGAAATTGGAGAAAACTCTTGAAGAGCCGACTTACCGATGGGAGACATTAATCCCCACATAATGTTTGCTGTAAGCGCAAACAAATGACCATACAGGTTCTTACTTTTGTCCATGTTGATACTATTTATTTTACCATATCTCTGATATCATTAACAATCAAATAGAGAAAACGGTTGCAAAGGTAGTCTTTTATCGTATGATTTGTTTATATTTGCCTTGATTAAACTTGAATATTATGGAACA